>Ga0137443_1000059_pt1 | contig 14330 bp, 11 predicted proteins | sample EasRivERMGT300_2_FD_102324 | JGI IMG/M metagenome (GOLD analysis project Ga0137443, IMG submission 102324) | Soil microbial communities from meander-bound floodplain in the East River, Colorado, USA - East River MetaG ERMGT300_2 | ecosystem: Environmental > Terrestrial > Soil > Floodplain ... | reverse complement strand
CGCCCACCATGGCCATGGTCTTGACGCGGTGCTGCTCGCGCGTCAGATCGGCGGCCAGCGCCATCACCACCGCGGAGATCGCGCCCGCGCCCTGCAGCGTGCGAGCGGCGATCGCCGTCCAGATGTCGTCGGCGGCGATGCCGAGGAAGCTGCCGGCGGCGAACACCAGCAGCCCGGCGTAGAGCACGCGCTTGCGGCCCCAGCGGTCGGAGGCCATGCCGAACGGCAGTTGCAGGATCGCCTGGGCAAGACCGTAGGCGCCGAGCGCGATGCCGACCAGCGTCAGGTCGTCGCCGCCCCGGATGCTCGGCGCGTGCACCGCGAACACCGGCAGGATGAAGAACAGGCCGAGCATGCGCAGGCCGAAGACTCCGGCAAGGCTCGCGCCGGCGCGCACCTCGGCCGGGTTCATGCGTTCGGCGGGCATGGAAGGGTATCGGCGGGAAAACGAAACACGTTATAGTAGCAAGTTTCCCTTTTCGCTTTTCACTAATGGATTCAATTCGAATCCGCGGCGCTCGCACCCACAACCTCAAGAACATCAGCCTCGAGCTGCCGAGGAACCGTTTGGTGGTGATCACCGGCCTCTCCGGCTCGGGCAAGAGCTCGCTCGCCTTCGACACGCTGTACGCCGAAGGGCAGCGCCGCTACGTCGAATCGCTCTCGGCCTACGCCAGACAGTTCCTGCAGCTGATGGAAAAGCCCGACGTCGACCTGATCGAGGGCCTGTCGCCGGCGATCGCGATCGAGCAGAAGGCGGCGAGCCACAACCCGCGCTCCACCGTCGGCACGGTCACCGAGATCCACGACTACCTGCGCCTGCTGTACGCGCGCGCCGGCACCCCCTATTGCCCCGAGCACGGGCTCGCGCTGCAGTCGCAGACCGTGGCGCAAATGGTCGACCACGTGCTCGCGCTGCCCGAGGACAGCAAGCTCATGCTGCTCGCGCCGGTGGTCGCCGGCCGCAAGGGCGAGCAGGCCGAGCTGCTCGAGGAGCTGCGCGCCCAGGGGTTCACGCGCGTGCGCGTCGACGGCAAGGTGTACGACCTCGACGCCGCACCGCGCCTCGCGAAGAACCTCAAGCACACGGTCGACGTGGTGATCGACCGGCTGCGCGCGCGCGCCGACGCCAAGCAGCGGCTCGCCGAGTCCTTCGAGACGGCGCTGCGCCATGCCGACGGCAAGGCCCTGGTAGTTGAAATTGATTCAAAAAAGGAACATCTCTTTTCGGCCAACTTCTCCTGCCCTGCGTGCGACTACGCGCTGTCCGAGCTCGAGCCGCGCCTGTTCTCCTTCAACAACCCGGTCGGCGCCTGCCCGCGCTGCGACGGGCTGGGCGCGATCGAGTTCTTCGACCCGAAGCGCATCGTGGCGCACCCCAACCTGTCGCTGGCGAGCGGCGCGATCCGCGGCTGGGACCGGCGCAACCACTTCTACTACTCGATGCTGCAGTCGCTCGCCGCGCACTACGGCTTCGACATCGAGCAGCCCTGGGAGCTGCTGCCCGACGCGGTGCAGCAGCTGGTGCTGCACGGCTCGGGCAAGGAGAAGATCGCCTTCCGCTACCCAGGCGAGCGCGGCCGCAGCGCGGTGCGCGAGCACGCCTTCGAGGGCGTGGTGCCGAACCTGGAGCGCCGCTACCGCGAGACCGATTCGGTCGTGGTGCGCGAAGAGCTCGCCAAGCACCTCAACACCCGCACCTGCCCGGAATGCGGCGGCGCGCGCCTGCGGCGGGAAGCGCGGCATGTGAAGGTCTTGAATCACACCTTGTTTGAGATTTCGGATTGGCCGTTGCGCAAGACCCTCGAATTCTTCAAGAGCCTTCGCCTCGAAGGCGCGAAAGGCCAGGTCGCCGAGCGCATCGTGCGCGAGATCGCCAACCGCCTGGAGTTCCTGGTCAACGTCGGCCTCGACTACCTGGCGCTCGGCCGCTCGGCCGAGACGCTGTCCGGCGGCGAGGCGCAGCGCATCCGCCTCGCCAGCCAGATCGGCTCGGGGCTCACCGGCGTGATGTACGTGCTCGACGAGCCGTCGATCGGCCTGCACCAGCGCGACAACGCGCGCCTCATCGAGACGCTCAAGCGGCTGCGCGACCTCGGCAACTCGGTGATCGTGGTCGAGCACGACGAGGAGGCGATCCGCGCCGCCGACCACGTCGTCGACATGGGGCCCGGCGCGGGCGAGGCCGGCGGCCGCGTCGTCGCCGAGGGCACGCCGCAGCAAGTCATCGCGCACCCCGATTCGCTCACCGGGCGCTATCTGTCCGGCCAGATCTCCATTCAGGTGCCGCGGCTGCGCAACCGGCCGAACGAAAGCAGGATCCTGGTCGGCAAGGCGAGGGGAAACAACCTCAAGGAGGTCGACCTCGAGCTGCCGCTCGGGCTGCTGGTCTGCGTCACCGGCGTCTCGGGCTCGGGCAAGTCGACCCTGATCAACGACACGCTGTACGCCGCCGCCGCGCACCACCTGCACGGCGCCGCCGCCGAGCCAGCCGCGCACGAGGCCATCGCCGGGCTCGAGCTGCTCGACAAGGTGGTGAGCGTCGACCAGAGCCCGATCGGCCGCACGCCGCGCTCCAACCCGGCCACGTACACGGGCCTGTTCACGCCGATCCGCGAGTTGTTCGCCGGTGTGCCGGAGGCGCGCCAGCGCGGCTACGACGCCGGGCGCTTCTCCTTCAACGTCAAGGGCGGGCGCTGCGAGGCCTGCCAGGGCGACGGCGTGACGAAGGTCGAGATGCACTTCCTGCCCGACATCTACGTGCCCTGCGACGTCTGCCATGGCAAGCGCTACAACCGCGAAACTCTCGAGGTCCGCTACAGAGGCCGCAACATCCACGAGGTCCTCGAGATGATGGTCGGCGAGGCGAAGGAGTTCTTCTCCGCCGTACCGGCGATCGCGCGCAAGCTGCAGACCATGCTCGACGTCGGCCTGGGCTACCTGCGCCTCGGGCAGTCGGCGACCACGCTCTCGGGCGGCGAGGCGCAGCGCGTCAAGCTCTCGCTCGAGCTGTCCAAGCGCGACACCGGGCGCACGCTGTACATCCTGGACGAGCCGACCACCGGCCTGCACTTCCACGACATCCAGCTGCTGCTCAACGTGCTGCACCGCCTGCGCGACGCCGGCAACACGGTGGTGGTCATCGAGCACAACCTCGACGTCATCAAGACCGCCGACTGGATCGTCGACCTCGGGCCGGAGGGCGGCGACGGCGGCGGGCGCATCGTCGCCACCGGCACCCCGGAACAGGTCGCCGCCAACCCGGCGAGCCATACCGGCCGCTACCTGAAGAAGTCGCTGGGCGAAACACGACGCCGTGTTGCGGCTTAGGCGCCGGCGCGCCGCAGCTTAGTCAGCATTCATCCTCGCCGCGCCACGATCGGCGCGCCGCAGCGCCAGCTTCGGCTGATGGAATGTCCGCTATCGGGACGCCGTGGGCTGGTGGCTGGGGCTTAGCGCGAACCCCCCTTCTCCTCCCCCCTCGCGACGTGGCGCTGCAAACGCCGGTCCCCAGCCCCTAGCCCAGGGCGCCCCGACCCGTCTTGACATTTTAGAACGGTCGTTCTATTCTGCCCGCCCATGACGCAGACCCAGGGGCAGACCAAAGGCGAGCGCACCCGCGCCGCCATCCTCGACGAGGCGCTGAAGATCGTCAGCAAGGCCGGCCTGGACGGCCTGACCATCGGCACGCTGGCCGAGGCGACCGGGCTGTCGAAGTCGGGCCTGTTCGCCCACTTCGGCTCGCGCGAGGAGCTGCTGCTCGCGGTGCTCGCCCACGGCCAGGTCGAGTTCACCGAGGTGGTGTTCAAGCCGGCGATGGACCATCCGCGCGGCACGCCGCGCCTGCGCGCCATGTTCGTCAACTGGCTCGACTGGACCGAGTCGGCCGAGCTGCCCGGCGGCTGCCCGATGATCGGCGGCGCCACCGAGTTCGACGACAAGCCCGGGCCGGTGCGCGACATGCTCGCCGGCGGCCAGCGCACCTGGATCGAGACCCTGAAGCGCGGCGTGCGCCAGGCGGTCGAGGAAGGCCAGATGGTGGCCGGCACCGACCCGGAGCAGATCGCCTTCGAGATGTTCGGCATCGCGCTGGTGGTGCACCACCACCGGCGCCTGCTCGGCTACTCCAAGGCCAGGGCGCGCGCCCTGGCCGCGCTCGAGTCGCTGCTCGAGCGCCACGCCGCCGCCGCCAAACCGCTGCGCGCAGTCTCCCGCTAGAGAAGGAACCGCCATGCCGCTCTCCGCCGCCCTGCCACAAATTAGCACGAACGTGCGCTTTGCCGCCTCGCGCCTGCTGTTTCCCGAGCTCGCCGGCACGCTCGCCGAGCGCCTGTTCCTGACGCCGCCGCGCCCGCGCGACGCCGCCGCCACGGCGCTCGACCTGATCGACGCGCGCTCGAGCATCGTCGAGCACAAGGGGCGCTCGATCGTCACCTGGACGTGGGGAGCGCGCGGCGCGCGCGGGGGCTCTGGCGACGCGCCGGCAGTGATCCTGGCGCACGGCTGGGGCGGCAACGCCGCGCAGATGCGCGCTTTCGTCTTTCCGCTGCTGTCCGCGGGCTACCGCGTCATCGCCTATGACCAGCCGGCGCACGGCGTCTCCGAGGGCAGGCTCACCGGGCTGCCGGATTTCGCCGACGTGCTGGCGGAAGTCGCCTGGCACCACGGCGAGGTCGAAGGCGTGATCGCCCACTCGCTGGGCGCCGCCGCCGCGACGCTTGCCATCTCGCGCGGGCTGCGCGTCGGGCGCGTCGTGCTGATCGGCTCCTCGCTCGACGTGTCCTTCTATTCGCGCCAGTTCGCGCGCTGGTACTGGATCCCCAAGCGCGCGCTCGAGGCGATGCAGGCCGCGGTCGAGGAACGCTTCGGCGTGCGCTGGGCGGACCTCGACATGGTGAAGCTCGCCCCGCGCCTCTGCGCCCCCGCGCTCATGATCCATGACCGCGGCGACCGCCTGGTGCCCTGGAAGCAGGGTACGGCCTTCGCCCGCGGCTGGCCCGGCGCGCGCCTGTTCAGCACCCGCGGCCTTGGCCACCGCCGCATCCTGCAGGACGAAGGGGTCGCCGCGCTCGCCGCGCAGTTCATCGCCGGCCGCTCGAGCGTCGCCGGTGCCGCCGCGCCCGCGCTGCCGAACCCCGCGCCCCTCTATTGACGATGAAGAACCAGATTTCGATCGAGTGGAGCAACCCGCAGGCGCTCGCGCAGGCCGGGCGTTCGATGGCGGGAATCGATTTCATGCGCGCCATCCGCGACGGCCGGCTGCCGCCGCCGCCGATCGCGCAGCTTTTCGGCTTCAGCCTGGTCGAGGTCGACCCCGGCCGCGCGGTGTTCGAGATCGTGCCCGGCGAGCGGCACTACAACCCGATCGGCGTGGTGCACGGCGGGCTCGCCATGACGCTGCTCGACTCGGCGATGGGCTGCGCGGTGCACACGCAGATGCCCGCCGGCACCGCCTACACCACGCTCGAAGCGAAGACCAACCTGGTGCGCGCCATCACGGCCGAAACCGGCAAGCTGCGCGCCATCGGCAGGACCGTGCACGTCGGCAAGCGCATGGCCACCGCGGAGGGCCGCCTCGAGGACGCCGCGGGCAAGCTGTACGCGCATTCCTCGACGACCTGCATCGTGCTGTCCGGCTAAGATAGGCGCCTTTCCAGCCGAATAGGAGCGAGCCCGATGCCGGCGCTGCGCCTGGGCTTGGTCGGCGCCGGGGCCTGGGGCCGCAACTACATCCGTACCATCGCCGGGATTCCGGAGATCCGGCTCGCGCGCGTCGCGACCCGGGACTGGCGCGAGCTGCTGCGCGCCTCCGACATCGACGGCGTGATCGTAGCGGTGCCGCCGGCGGCGCAGCCCGAGATCGCGCTCGCCGCGATCGAGGCTGGACGGCCGCTGCTGCTGGAAAAGCCGCTCGCGCTCAGCGTCGACGCGGCGCAGCGGATCGTCGCGGCCGCCGCGGAGCGCTCGGTTTTCGTGATGGTGGATCACGTTCACCTGTTCCACCCCGCGTTCGAGGCATTGAAGCGTGCCGCCGCGGAACGCGGCCCGGTCCTCGCCATCGAGGCCGCAGCGGGCGGTCCGGGACAGCGCCCCGGCGTGCCGGCGCTCTGGGACTGGGGACCGCATGACGTGGCGATGTGCATCGACCTGCTCGGCGCAGCGCCGGAAGCGGTCGAGGCGGCGCGGCTCGAGTCGCGCCCTGAGCGGCTTCAGCTCGGCCTGCGTTTTGCGGGCGGCATCACGGCAAGCATCGATCTCCACATGCGCGAAAAGCATCGCCGCTTCGCAGTGCGGCTCGCGTCGCAGACGCTGGTCTACGATGCGGCGCCGCCGGCCGACGCCGCCGAGCTGCCGCTCGCCCGGGCGGTGCGCGCGTTCGCAGCGGCGGTCGCCGCCGGCTCGACGTCGCTCGCGAGCGCCGAGCTCGGCGTCGCGGTAGTGCGCACTTTGACGCGCTGCGAGGAGCGGCTGGCGGAGAAATCCGGTACAGTCGATCGCATCCCATGACGACGCGCCGCGGCTGGATCGCGCTCGCCGCCCTGCTGGCGGGCGTCGCGGCGGTGAATTTCCTCTGCATGCCCGGCGAGTTCCTCGCCGGCGACCCGCACGCCTGGCGCGAGGAAGCGCGCAGCATCGTGCTCTCGGGCGAGCTCAACGTGCCGCGCGCCGGCCTGCTCGGCCAGCGCGGCGCGTACTTCGCGCAGAACGAGCGCAACGGCCTGCACTACTCGAAGTTCGGCATCGCCAACTCGCTGCTCGCCGTGCCCCCGATATTGCTGGAGAAGGCGCTGGGCGGCGACATCACGCGGCGCGGCCACCCGCCCAGCCTGCTGCTCGCCAACCTCTGGAACCTGGTGTTCTGCGTGGCCCTCGCCGCCCTGCTCTACACGCTGTCGGCGGCCTACTCGGCGCACGTCGGCGTGCGCGTGCTGTGGGTCATCGGAGCGATGTACTGCACCTCGCTCTGGTTCTACCAGCGGGCGCAAAACTCGGAGATCTACCTGACGCTGCTGTTCAGCGCGCTGTTCATGGCGCTGCTCGGCTTCCTGCGCCCGCTCAGGGCGCACGGCCCGCGCGGCCTCGACGCCGGCGCCTGGCGCTGCCTGGCGGCGGCCTGGTGCTGCGCCGGCCTGCTCGTCTTCACGCGCGTTCTCAACGGCCTGCTCCTGCCGGTCATCGTGCTGCTCGCATTCTGGTGCGCAGCCGCCGGCCGTCCCTGGCGCGAGCTGCGCGCCGGGGCGCCGCTGCTCGGCGCCGCGCTGCTGGTGCCGCCCGCGCTGATCGTCGCCTTGCTCGGCGTCGTCAACTACGTGAAGTTCGGCGCGCCGTGGCTGACCGGCTACCATCAATACCTGCCCCACACCCATCTGCCCAACGGCCGCATCGCCGATGGACTGTCGGGATTCCTCTTCACACCCCGCTTCAGCATCTTCCTGTACTTCCCGCTGCTCCTCTTCGCCCTGTTCGCGCTGCGGCGCTTCGCCGAGCGCCACCGCCTCGACGCGGTCGTGATGCTTTCGGTGTTCGGAGTGTTCCTGCTGGTGCTCTCCAAGATCCCGTCCTGGGCCGGCGAATGGGCTTACGGGCCGCGCTACCTGCTGCCGATGCTGCCGGTGCTTTCGCTGCCCTTCCTGACGTTCGCCGACGACGTGCTCGAGCGCATCGGCACCTGGCGCGCACGAGCGTGGGGCGCGGCCGCGATCGCGGTCCTCGCCTACTCGGGCTACCTCCAGGCGCAGGTCAACCGGCTGCCCTTCTACACCTACTATCATGCGCGGGAGGCGCTGTTCCTGACGAGCTCCTTCGAGGTCGCCGACTACTTCATGGCCCGTCACACCGCGCTGATCGCCGACGATCTGGTGCGGCACCGCCACGACCTGGAAGCGTTACCGTACTTCGCGGAGATGAAGCGGGTGGCGCCGCCGGAGCTGGTGGCCGAGTACCGCGCCAAGCTCGGCGCCATGCTCGATCGCGGCAACCTGTACTGGACCCTGCCGCCCGGCGAGCGGCGCTAGGCCGCCGCCAGCGACTCCCCGCGCCACTCGAGCCGCCTTGCGTGGTGCGCAGCGAGGCTCGCGCGGTGGCCGATCGAAACCAGCGTCGTGCCCGGCAGCCTCTGCGCGAGCAAGCGGTAAAGCGCATCCTGCGCGTCCTCCGGCAGCGAAGCGGTCGCCTCATCCAGGAACAGCCAGTCGGGCTTGTTGAGCAGCGCGCGCGCGAACGCGACGCGCTGCTGCTCGCCGCCGGAGAGCAGCTGCGCCCAGTTTTCGTTGCGCTCCAGATCCGCGGCGAGATGCCGCAGGCCGACCTCTTCGAGTGCAGTTCTCACCTCTGCGTCCGAATGATGAGAAGCATCATCCGGATAGCAGACCGCGCGCTGCAGGGTACCGATCGGCAGGTACGGCTTCTGCGGCAGGAACAGCAGCCTCGCTCCCTGCGGCAGCCGGATGCGACCCTTCCAGTACGGCCAGATGCCCGCCAGCGCGCGGAACAGAGTGGACTTGCCGGCGCCCGAAGGCCCGGTAATGAGCACGTCCTCGCCTTTCTGCAGCTGCAGGGAAACGGCCGCGAGCAGCGGCTGACCCTGCGGCAGCGAGATCGCCAGCCCTTCGAGCGACAGGCCGTCGCCCGCGCCGGCGCCGCGCTCGCCGGCCGCGGCGCTCGCGGCCTCGCGCACCAGCCGCAGAGCGGCCGAGAAGGTGGTGAGCCGGTCGACGGTCGCCTTCCATGTGGCGAACTGCGTATAGGCATTGATGAACCAGGAGAGCGCGCCCTGCACCTGGCCGAAAGCCGAGGCGGTCTGGAAGATGCCGCCGAGCGGAATCGCGCCGGAGAAGAAGCGCGGCGCCACCACGACGTAGGGGAAGATGATGGCGAGCTGCCCATAGAACGAGGTGAACCAGGTGAGCTGCTTCTGCTTCAGCATCTGCGCCCACCAGTTGCCGATCACCGCGGCGAAGCGCTGCCGGAATCCCGCCAGCTCCTCGGCCTCGCCGCGATACAGCGCGACGCCCTCGCTGTTCTCGCGCAGCCTGACCAGCGAGAAGCGGAAGTCGGCCTCGAAGCGCTGCTGGTTGAACTCGATGCCGATCAGCGGCCGGCCGATGAGGTGGGTGAGCGCGGTCCCGGCCACGGCATAGACCAGCGCGATCCACACCAGGTAGCCGGGAATGGAAAAGCCGGCGAGCTCGAGCACGCCGGACAGCATCCACAGGATGACGACGAACGACACCAGCGTCACCACCGCGGAGAGCAGGCCGAGGCTGAGCGAGAGCGTGCTGGCGACGAACAGGTTGAGGTCTTCGGCTATGCGCTGGTCGGGGTTGTCGGTGCCGCGGTCGAGGAGCTGCATGCGGTAGTAGGCCTGGTCCTTCGTCCAGTCGCCGAGGAAGCGCTCGGTGAGCCAGGTGCGCCACTCGATCTGCAGCATCTGCTGGAAGTACAGCCGGTAGACGCCGGTGACGATGTAGATGAGCGCGAGCAGCGTGAACTTGCCCAGCTGGCGGAAGAACTCGGCCTGGTCCTTGTCCTGCAGCGTGTTGTAGAAGTCGTTGTTCCAGCGGTTGAACTGCACCTCCAGCCAGACCAGCATCAGCGCGCCGGCGATCACGGTGGCGAGGAGCGTCAGGCCCTTGCCGCGCTGCTCCGAGACCCAGTAGGGTTTCGCGAGAGCCCAGAAAGCCTTTAGAAATCCGTTGTTTTTCATTCCATACCTCAGGGTGGACGCAAATCAGTTTACAGAAGCGTCATCGCGGGTTAACAATCAGGGGCATGTCCTCCGGCCGGGTCTATCGCTTCGCGCCCACTCCTGAGCACCAGACCAACCATCTCTTCGTCTTCCTGCACGGCTGCGGCGCCACCGCGCAATCCATGGTGCCGATCGCGCTGCAATTCCAGGCGCGCTTCCCGAGCGCAGCGCTGGTGGTGCCGAGCGGCTTCGATCCCGACGCGCGCGGCGGCGCGGCGCAGGACTGGTACCCGACGCGCGGCCTGACCATCGACAACCACCGCGAGCGCGTCGCGGCGGTGCTGCCCGACGTCGACGACCTGGTGCGCCGCGAGCAGACCCATTTCGACGTGCCGGCGAGCCGCACCGTGCTGATCGGCTTCTCGCAGGGCGGCACCGTGGCGCTCGAGGCGGTCAAGTCGCCCGGCCTCGCCGGCGCGGTGGTCGCGTTCGCCGCGCGCTACGCGCGGCTGCCGAACCCCGGCACGCGCATCGCCTCGCGCATCCACCTGGTGCACGGCGCGTTCGACTCGGTGGTGTCCCGCGTCTACTCGGAGCGCGCCGCGCGCGTGCTCTCGGGACTGCACGTGCCGGTCACGCTCGACATCGTCGAGGACCTCGGCCACGCGCTGTCGCACAGCGCGATCTGCCTGGGCTCGCTGCGCCTGCTGCAGGGGATCTACGAAGGCCGGCGCGCCACGCTGCACTGATGAAGCATTGAAGCAAGGCATCGTCCTCGTCGCCCACGGCTCGCGCGATGCGCAGTGGTCGCGCCCGTTCGAGCGCCTCGCCGCCGCCCTGGAAAAGAGGCTGCCCGCGGTCGCGGTGGCGCTCGCCTACCTCGAGCACGGCCCTTCGCTCGAGGAGGGGCTGGCCGCCCTGGTGGCGAAGGGCGTCGGCGCCATCCGCGTCGTGCCGGTGTTCCTCGGCGCCGGCGGCCATGTCAAGGAGGACATCCCCAGGCTGGTGGCCGCTGCGAACCCTGGCGTGCCCGTTACGGTCGATTCCCCGATCGGCGAACAGGCCCGGGTAATCGACGCTATTGCAGAAGGAATCGCTTCACCGCGCTGATCTGGTCGGCGCTCATCAGCGCGGGCGCATGCCCGACGCCGGCGAACTCGACGCTCTCCATGTCGGGCTTGCGCTCCTTCATCTCGCGCAACGTGATCGGCCGCAGGACGTCGGACTCCGCGCCGCGCAGCACCAGCGTCGGGCAGGCGACCTTGCTCCAGACATTCCACAGGTCGATGCCGCGCAGCACGTCCGGCCCCATCGGGAACTCGCGGTCGTGGCCGCCCTGCGCGATCGCCGGGTCGTAGCGCATGACGTAGCTGCCGTCGTCCTCCCGCCGGGCGCCGTGCTCGGCGAGGTGGCGCCACTGCCCGTCGGTGAGCGGGCCGAAGGAAGCGCACACCTCGCGCAGGTACGCCTCGACGCGCTCTAGGCTCGGAAAGCGCACGCCGTGGCCGACGTAGCCTTTCATGCGGAACAGCGCGCCCCACGGAATCAGCGCGCCGACGTCGTTCAGCACCAGGCGCCGGATCGGTGAGTTGCGCTTGGCCGCGAGGAACATGCCGATCATGCCGCCCATCGAGGTGCCGACCCAGTCGAGCTTGGTCACCGGCGCGTTCCTCGCGAACCACTTCGGCTCCGCGGGCGCGCTGGCGCGCGCGATCATCGCCGCGCCGTCCGCGCTGTAGGTCGAGAACGTGTAGTCGGACTTGTTGTCCAGCCAGTCGCTGTCGCCGCGGCCGACGACGTCCATGCAGACGACGCGGCAGTCGGCCGACAGCGCCTCGGCGAGGAAATCGAAATCGCGGCTGTTGCGCGCCAGGCCGTGCACGCACACCACGACGTGCGGGTTCTCCGCATCGCCCCACTCGGTGTAGGCGATGCGGTGGAAGCCGCCGTTGTGCAACGCATGGAAATAGAACTGGCGCATGGTTCATGGTAGCCGACGCGTGGTGCGCCGCATCATGCACAAATCCGCGCCACACATGAGGAGAACTAATGCCACCGATTAGGCGGCGAGCTCGGGTAAATCCCTGAAAAGCTCCAGCGCCTGCGGATTCGCCAGCGCGTCGGTGTTCGAGACCGGCATGCCGTGCACCACGGCCTTCACCGCGAGCTCGACCACTTTCCCGTTCTTGGTGCGCGGGATGTCGGCGACCTGCACGATGCGCGCCGGCACGTGGCGCGGCGACGTACGCCGGCGGATCTCGAAGCGAATCCGGTCTTCCAGGTTCTGGTCGAGAGCCTGATTTGCTCTCAGTTTTACGAACAGCACGACGCGCGTATCGGCGGGATTGTCGGGCGGCCAGAGCTGGCCGACCGCGACCGCTTCCTCGACCTCGTCGATCTGCTCGACCACGCGGTAGATCTCGGCGGTGCCGATGCGCACGCCGCCGGGGTTGAGCGTCGCGTCCGAGCGGCCGTACACCAGCATCGTGCCGCGCTCGGTGAGCTCGCACCAGTCGCCGTGGCACCAGACGTTCGGGTACTTGGCGAAGTAGGCGGCGTGGTAGCGCTCGTCGCCGCGGTCGCTCCAGAAGCCCAGCGGCATGGACGGGAACGGCCTGGTGCAAACCAGCTCGCCCTTGGTGTTCACGACCGCTTCGCCCGCTTCATTGAAAACGTCGACGGCCATTCCCAGCGAGCGGCTCTGCAGCTCGCCGCGGTACACCGGCAGCACCGGGCTCGCGTCGGCGAACGCCGCCATGATGTCGGTGCCGCCCGAGACCGACGACAGGCAGACTTCGCTCCTGATCTTCTCGTAGACGTAGTCGAAGCTCTCGGGGGCGAGCGGCGAGCCGGTGGAGACGATCATGCGCAGCGCCGACAGGTCGTGCGTCTTGCGCGGCTCGAGGCCGCGCTTGGCGATCGCGTCGAGGAACTTCGGCGAGGTGCCGAAGTGGGTGAAGCGCTCCTTCTCCGCGTAGTCGAACAGGATCTTCGCGTTGCGCGCGAACGGCGAGCCGTCGTAGAGCATGACGCTCGCCTCGGCGGCGATGGCGGCGAAAAGCAGGTTCCACACCACCCAGTTGGTGGTGCAGAAGTAGAAGTAGCGGTCGCCCGGGCGGATGTCCATCTGCAGCTTGTGCATCTTCAGCCCGGCAAGCAGCGAGCCGCCGGCGCCGTGCACGATGCACTTCGGCTTGCCGGTGGTGCCCGAGGTGAAAAGGATGTACGCCGGGTGGTCGAACGGCAGCTGCGCGAACGCGATGCCGCCGGGCGTATAGCGCCGCAGCCACTCGTCGAGCCGCACCGCCTTGGGAATGTCGGAGACGTCGACCTGCGGGTCGAGGTGCGGCACCACCACGATCCTGCGCACGCTCGGCAGCTTGTCGGCGATCTCGCGCACCCGCTCGAGGGAGTCGTGCGTCTCGCCGTTGTAGCGGTAGCCGTCGGCGCAGAACAGCACCTTGGGCTCGATCTGCCCGAAGCGCTCGAGCACGCCGTCGACGCCGAAGTCCGGCGAGCACGACGACCAGACCATGCCCTGCGACAGGCCGGCGAGCGCCAGCATGCCGGCCTCCGGGATGTTCGGGATGAAGGCGGCGGCGCGGTCGCCCGCGCGCAAGCCGAGCGCGCGCAGCGCCTGCTCGGCGCGCGACACGTCGCTGGTCAGGTCGGAGAAGCTCAGGCGGCGCCTGAAGCCGGTCTCGTCCCACAGCACGAAGGCGTCGCCGCGGTCGCCGCGGCGCATCAGGTTCTCGGCGAAGTTGAGCCGCGCCTCGGGAAACCAGTGCGCGCCGGGCATCTTCTCGCCGTCGACCAGCACCGTGTTTCCGCGCTTCGACGCGATCACGCCGCAGAAATCCCACACGTCGGTCCAGAACTCTTCCGGGTTGTCCACCGTCCAGCGGTAGAAGTCCGGATAGGTGTTCAGGTCGAGCTTGCGCTTGCGGATCACCTGGCGGGCGAACTGCGTGACCTGAGCCTCCTCGATCGCGCTCGCGCCCGGCTGCCAGAGCAGCTTAGGTGCCGACGATTCCGCCATCTTTCCTCCGGATGACGACGGTGGCCGAACGCGGCCGCCCGTCGGGCGCGTAGTCGGGCCAGTTGGATACCGCGCGCGGATTGTCCGCGCCGGTCTGCGTGCCCTCTCCGGGATGCTGGATGTTGACGAACGCCGTACGGTTGTCCGGCGTGGTGTGGAAGCCGGTGATCTCGCAGCCGCGCGGGCCGGTGAGGAAGCGCCGGAACACGCCGACCGCGGGGTCGACCGCGCAGATGTGGGCGTTGCCCATATTCACGTAATCGCCGCGGTTCAGCAGGCTCGGGGAGATGTCGGTCTGCACCCAGAGCGTTCCAACGGAGTCGATCCACAGGCCGTCGGGGCTGCCGAAGATGTCGCCGCGGATGTTGCCGCGCTTGTTCGGGTCGGCATTGGCCGGGTCGCCAGCCTCGACGAACACATCCCAGGCGAAGCGCGTCGCGGCGACGTCGTTGCGCTCCTCGCGCCAGCGCACGATATGGCCGAATGTGTTGACTGCACGCGGATTGGCCGCATCGACCGCGCGCTGATCCTTGGCGCCGCGCCGGCTGTTGTTGGTGAGCGTGCAATAGACTTCACGCGTGGCCGGGTGCACGGCGATCCATT
>Ga0137443_1000058_pt1 | contig 14344 bp, 10 predicted proteins | sample EasRivERMGT300_2_FD_102324 | JGI IMG/M metagenome (GOLD analysis project Ga0137443, IMG submission 102324) | Soil microbial communities from meander-bound floodplain in the East River, Colorado, USA - East River MetaG ERMGT300_2 | ecosystem: Environmental > Terrestrial > Soil > Floodplain ... | reverse complement strand
GATCACCAGCCGCTGTACCTCGCTCGTCCCCTCGCCGATAGTGCAGATCTTTGCATCGCGCCAGTATTTTTCGGGAGGATAGTCTTTGATATAGCCATACCCGCCGTGGATCTGGACCGTGGCGAGCGCCGCGTTGACCAGGGACTCGCTGACAAACAGCTTGGTCATGGAGGCATCAATAGAGACATTCTTGATGCGCCCAAGACGCCAGGCGGACCTGTAGGTAAGCAGGCGCGCCGCCTCAAGGTGCACCTTCATGTCGACGATGCGGTGTGCGACAGCCTGAAACTTCCCGATAGCCTGCCCGAACTGCGTACGCGTGCGGGCGTGGGCAATCGATTTCTCCAACAGGCGCTCCATCGCGCCGATGTGGCTTGCAAATAGACAGATACGCTCCCAGTCCATGGCGTTCGTAAAGAGCGTCGACCCCGCTCCAATCCCTGCGAGCACCGCCTCCGCCGGGACATACAAATTATCGAAAACCAACTCACCAATGTGCGAAGTTCTCAGGCCCATCTTTTCGAACTTCCGGCTGGCCTTGAAGCCGGGCGCATTGCTTTCCACCAGAAATGCGCTCACTCCTCCGTGATAACCCTTCTTCGCGTCGGTCATGGCAAAAACGATGACCAGATCAGCCACGGGACCGTTCGAAATGAACGTCTTCGTCCCGTTGATGCGAAAGCCCGCTCCGTCGGGCTCGGCCCGGGTGCGCAATGCAAAGGCATCGGAGCCCGAACCAGGTTCTGTCATGGCGTGAACACCGATCAGCGTTCCGTTGCACAACCCGGGAAGGTAACGCTCCTTCTGTTCCTCGTTGCCGTGAAGCCACAGCGGCACGACACAAGAGAGCAAATGAGCGCAGAGCGAAAAAACAAGGCCTCCGTCGTGGCAGCCGTATCCGAGCGCCTCCAATGCGATCGCACTGGACAGCGCATCGCAGCCGCTGCCGCCATATTGCTCGGGAACCGGCAATCCCTGGATGCCAATCGTGGCGCATTTTTTCCACAACTCGCGGGAAAACGTCTGCTCTCGGTCCCGTTCGATGACATTTTTGTTAAGGACTTCGCGAGAAAACCGAACAATGTTCTCGCGCAGAATCACCTGCTCCTCGGTGAAGGAGAAATCCATCAATCCATCTCCTTCAGCCGCTGGTAGTTGATCTTGTCGGTCGAGGTCTTGGGCAGCGCTTCGTGCCAGGAAAAGCGGTCTGGGATCATGTACAGCGGCAGGTGTTCCGCGCAGAAGCGCTTCATTTCAATGAGCGAGGGATGTTTGCCCTCGCGACAGCTCAGAAACGCCTTGACCTTGATTCCCGCCTCTTCGTCAGGCACGGCGATCACAGCAGCCTCCTTCACGTTCGGATGCCGATACAGTCCGGCTTCGATCTCCCCGAGTTCAACCCTATAGCCGCGCCTTTTTACCATGCGGTCGCGCCTGCCGAGGTAGGTGTAGTTCCCGTCGGGAGCCTCGATCACAATATCGCCAGTCTTGTACCAGCGCGTACCATCGTCACCCCCGATGAATGCCCGCGCGCTCTGTTCTGGGAGCTCCCAGTAGCCCTGCATTACTCCGCGTCCGCTCACCACCAGCTCACCCTCATTCCCCGCAGCGACCTCGCGTCCCTGCTCGTCCACCACCTTGCACCGGAGATGGGAACAGGTCTTGCCGATCGGGAAAGGAACCGTGCGTTCCTCGGGAACGGGGGTTGGAACCTCGTAATACGTGCAGACGTTCGTCTCGGTCGGGCCGTAGAGGTTGAAATACTTGGGCCGCGGCAACTGGGCGCACAGCGCGCGCAAAAATTTCACCGGGAACACCTCGCCGGCGAAAAGGACCAGGCGCAGCGCGGAGTAGTCGTGCCGCCCCAGATTTCCGTACTGGGCCAGCAGTCCGAGAATAGACGGTGCCGAGTACCACACCGAGATGCGCTGCTCGGCAATCAGCGACGCCAGGTGCTGCGGCTCCTTGCCGGTATCCTCGGCGACGATTACCAGGGTCGCCCCATGCTTGAGCGACACATGGATATCCAGAATGGAGAGGTCGAAGTGAAACGGCGCATGCGAGGAAAAGCGGTCGCTCGGTTGCGGCCGGAAAATCTCCGAGCACCAATTGACGAAACTCACCGCGTTTTCATGCGAGAGCATGACGCCCTTGGGCTTACCGGTCGACCCCGACGTATAGAGAATGTAAGCGAGGTCGCGCGGAGCCGGTGCCGCTGTCCCTATTTCGGCAACGGGATGCTGAGCGTCTGCAAGCTCCAGCGCCCGGCGCATGGGCGTACCCCCACCAGCCCCCTCCAGAACGAATAGGCTCGGCAGTGTGCCCAACTGTCCAAGCTCATGCCGGAACTTCTCTTCAAAGCGCTTCTCGATGACAACCGCTTTGACGGCGCAATTGTGCATGATGTACGCATTTCGCTCGGCGGGGGCCCCGGGATCGACCGGCACATACGCCGCACCGGTCTTGAGGATGCCATAGAGAGCTGCCACGGCATCGATCGACTTCCGCATGTAGATCCCGACCCGGTCGCCGGCCCGCACGCCAAGGCCGTGGAGGCGATCCCGCAGGCGATCGGACAGAGCTGCCAGTTCCCGATAAGTGATGGATCCCTGGCCCGGCTCCACTAACGCCGCGTGCTCCGGGCAGCGCGCGGCAGCATCGACAAAGAACCCATGCAATACGCCGGGCGCTTCCATGTTCAGCCTACGATTTTTTGGACCGGACCAGGTTAACTATGGCCGCGATGGTGTCGAGATACTCTACGTCCGTCTCGTGAGCCTGCAGGGTGACCCCGAAGCGTTCCTCGATAAACATGACCAGTTTCAACGTTGCGATCGAGTCAAGCACGCCGCCGGTGATGAGAGGCGTAGTTTCAGTCAGCTCTTCCGGGTCTTCCTCGGGCAGAAATTCCTTGAGAATAAATTGCTTGAGTGCGTTTTTGACGTCTTCAGTCACAGTCATGCCTCCCGCTGCTCGAAATGCCGGGGCCACGCCCCGTGCTGTTAGCGCTTCGTGGTGTTGAAAATGACGTCTTGCTTGCCTCGCAGCGCCTCATAGAGGCGGTCGGCGATCAACCGATGGCCGCGCACATTCGGGTGATCGTCCCATTCGGCAATGCGAATCGAGTTGATGTCCTGGTTCACAAAGATATCAGCGAGGTTCACGACGACAAATCCCGTCGCCTCCGCAATGCGCAGAATCTCGGGCGTCTCGTCCTGCCAGGTGCCTTCGCGCACCTGCGGCAGGAATATCAACACCGGTACGATCCCGCGAGCCCGCGACCCCTCGACAATGCGCCGGTAGATCCGAGAGAGAACCTCCTCCCGGTACGGCTGCAGGCGCTTGAGGGCCAGCGTTTCATCCATATTGGCATCCAGTCCGGCCTTTTGTATGACGTCCCGGAGATCCTCGTAAGGTATCTCGACGCTTCCACGGACCGCCGTGGCGAGCATGCGGGTCGCGCGTGAGCCCTCGCGACCCGTGGCCACGTAGAAAACCGCGTGCGGGCCGAACGTCAACGCCTTGTCGAATACCACCAATTGCTGCGGGGGATCGTAACCGGGCACGGCAAAATTGAGGATCTCGTATTTTTCAATTGGCGCTTCGCGACGCTCGTGAGTCATGCGATCTTCCAGCAACGCTTCAAACGTCTCGCCGTCACCGACGCCCCAGCCCATGACCGACGAGGCGCCAAGCATTGCAATGCGGTAGACGCCAGCCGCGGGCTGAGACTCGTAGTCGCGGTCGCGCATGCCCCAGCGGTTAACGCTGATCGTGCCGAAGCTCGTTCCGATTACAATGGAGGGAATGAGTTCTCTCCCAACGAAGCCGCCGGTGAACCGCTTCAACCCGATATCCTCCACATCGAGCCACCGGGTGGGCTTCTTTGTATACACTTCCCATAGCTGCGAGTTGAACCGATCGACGTGCAACAGTCTCTCGTAGTAACCGCGTTCCAGGGTCGCGTTGTCCAGCCGGTTCAGCCTGGGCGAACGCAACGAATGCAAAACCGTCCCTATCGTGGTGCCGATTTGCGTATGCAAGCGCTCAACGCCGGCGAGCAGTAGCAGCAAGAGCACGGCCATGGTCACCACATGTCGAGGCAGCCAGGAGCGTTTTGGTTGCCCCCGCTTCCCCGCCCCGTCTCCGCCAGAATTGTCCCGTGCAGTGGCGGCAAGCAGCATGGCCCCCAAGAGCAGCCCCGAAGACAGTCCAACGTCAGCGCTAAAGACTTGACCCACGACCGTCCACAATGACAACCACGCGGAAACCGACTCGCTGGTCCAGAACGACCACAGGATGCAAATGAAGCAGAACGTCACAAACGTCTTCAGCGTAAGGGTGGTGAAGCCGCGCCAACTCCGGGGCGATGTCCCCAGGCTTCTTTCTCTCCCGTGCCTCGCCTCCCAAAGCGAATTGATCACTACCAGCCCTCCGAGGATTGCCCAGAATAGCACGTCCTGCCACGCGAGGAGGACCGTGCCGCGCAGCCAGAACCACTGGTAGGCGTGCAGGAACCAAGTAATGAAGAAGACGAACAACGTCGAGAGCACCATGGCCCGAGTCGCTCCTAACCCGCGCAACTTGAAATAGATCGGGTAGTAGAACACCTTGAGCATGAAGTCCTTCCAGTAGATGTTGATGCGGCGCCAGAAGTCGGTGAAGCTCGCTGCCAGAAGGTAGCGATGATTCGTCTCCGGCAAGCGAAAACCAAACAGGTAGAGCAGCCCGATAATGAGGTGGAATTGCCCGGAAATGCGCAGATACAGGAGGAAGTTGGATACAAGATAGCGTGCCAGATCGCTTGGCGTGGCGACCTCCGAGGGGGCGAGGGTGAGGTACAGATATACAAAGCGATACAAGATGAGTTGAATTACACCTCGCACCATCCAGTCGATGCCCACCTGGTAAATCTGGTACGCGTCCTGGTCATAGTAATTGCGGCGAAAGGTCTTGTAATCGACCACCGGGAATAGAGGAAAGCAAGCATTGGGCAACATGAAGAAATATGACAAGGTCCGCGTAACCGATACCGGCGCTTTGTCATGGCGCAGATCGTAGAAATATACGATCAGCCGGAACATGAACATCGAGCCGAGAATGGGCCAGATCGCTTCGGACCAAAGGGACGGAAGCCACTCCGCGCGCAGTGCGATCAGCAAACCGCAGGCGCCGAGAAGCAGGGCGGCGCGCACATCAAAAGAAACCGGCAGGTGGCAGATTCCGATCAGCACCAGTCCAATCGCGACCAGCCAAACGCCGTTGCTGATGCCGAGGACGATGCCGATCCCAACGAGTGAAAGCACCAGAAAGAACGGAAGGCGAAACCGCAAGGGTAGGAGGGCGTGTACTGCAAATCCGCCGAATGCCAGAAGCGCCAGGCGCAAGAAAGCCGCGCTTTCGATCTGGAACTGCCGCAGCACCAGCGCGAGCAGGCCGAGTTGCACGAGCACGACGAGAAAGTTACCGGTACCAATCTTGCCAGGCTGCGCTATCCCGACACTACCCTGCCCGGCAATGTTGTCCGGCGTAGCTACGCTCATGCCATCCCTCCGCAAGATGCGTGCGCATTCAGTAAACCTTCTCCTTCACGAACATGGAGAAAGTGAGCGATCTTGCCTACCATGCAATGGCTGTCTGCGTCGCGTCTGGAACGTCCGTCGTGGATGAAGTATTGTGGCGTTGCTGCCGCTCTCGCCGCTGAAATCTCCCCGCGCCGATATTACAATAGGAGCTGCGTGCTGGCAATTTTGTTGGAGGCATATCGCTTGACAAGCGGATGTGCCGAACGTGACCGTGAAATTGGACGATGACTCGAATCCTGATCTGCATGCTTGTGGTCGCATTGGCGGAGTCATTCACGCCGGTGAGCCCGCACTCTGCCGCCGCCGACACGCGGGAAGCGATGCGCGAATCGGTGCAGCCGGCGGTGCTGCGCGTCGGCGCGAAGCGGGAGCTCAAGCGCCCGAGTGCCGCTGCGCAGATTGCCCGCGATGGCGACATCATCGAGATCGACGCCGGCATCTACGAAGGCGACGCCGCGGTCTGGCGGCAACACCGGCTCACGATTCGTGGAATCGGCGGGCGCGCTCACCTGCGCGCCAATGGCGCCCATGCCGAAGGCAAGGCAATCTGGGTCATCAAGGGCAGTGATACGACGATCGAGAGCGTGGAGTTCTCGGGCGCGAAGGTGCCAGATCAAAACGGCGCCGGCATCCGGCTCGAGGGCGCCAGCCTGATGGTGCGCGATTGTTATTTTCACAACAACGAAAACGGCATACTCACTGGTGCCAACCAGAACAGCGATATCGTCATAGAACACTCGGAGTTCGCCCACAACGGCTTCGGCGACGGCCAGAGCCACAACCTCTACATCGGTGGCGTACGATCCTTCACGCTGCGCTTCAGCTACGTCCACCACGCGCTCGTCGGACACAACGTGAAAAGCCGGGCACTGAGGAACAACATCACGTACAACCGCATCATGGACGAGAAGGACGGCAGGTCAAGCTACGCCATCGATTTTCCCAACGGCGGGCTGGCGCTGGTGATCGGCAATGTGATCCAGCATGGGCCGAAGACCGAGAACTCCACGATCGTTTCTTACGGCGCGGAAGGACTTAAGCATCCGCTCAACGAGCTCTACTTCGTCAACAACACAGTGGTAAATGACCGGCCTGCCGGCGGCCGGTTCATCTTCGTCAGGGGCGGCACCGACGCGGCCCGGATCGTGAACAATGTGTTCTCCGGGCGGGGCGATGCTTTGAGTGGGCCCGGCGAGTTGCGCAACAATGTGGCCGCATCGAGGACCAATTTCGTTGACCCGGCAGGTTTCGATTACCGGCTCAAGGCGGGCGCCGCCGCAATCGGCCGCGGCATCGATCCCGGAAGCGCGCATGGGTTTGAGCTCCGTCCCACGGCGGAATATGCTCACAAGGCAAAAATGAGGACTCGCAGCCGATCGGAAACGCTCGACGCCGGGGCGCTAGAATACCGGCGCGAGCGTTGAGACTCAAAGGTCCTTGACCCACGCTTCGGTCCAGCGTGCGACCTGATTGCGCCACTCGCGACGCGCAAACGTATGGTTCGCTTCAGGCAGATCGAAGCGGGTAACACGTTCGCCTGCGAGCAATTGACGCCAGCGGCGGGATTTCGCGACTACGTCCTTGAACTCCTGCGCCGTGAGATCGTTGCCGCTCAGGATGAGGAGCACCCTGCCCTGGAACCGGCGTAAAGCAACTTCCATCCGTTCCGGGAGCGGTGCTTCCCCGATGGGCGACTTGTCGACGGTGCCTGGCGAAGTATTGCGTCCCAGCGCGTCTACGACAGACCTGCGCAGCTTGGCAGCAGCTTCCCGAAAATTGAACACGCCGCTTACTACCTTCTTCCACAGACTGGCCTGGAACAGTCGCTGCAGGTAGTAGTGCCGGAGGTGCACGCGGGCAACCCCCTGCTCCGTGCGCACCCAGGGATTGAGAAGAACCAGTCCGCTCACTCGCGAATCCTGGTGAGCGTAGAACAGCGCCGCCGAGGCCGCGTCGCACAATCCCCATAACACGACGTCTTTCAGACCGGGGACGCTGGCAAAGAAACGATCGATCGCGCAGCGTATGTCCTCGCTCACGTGCTCGAACGTCCTCACTTCGCCATCGCTGTCTCCCATCCCACGGTAATCGAACCGCAACGTGGGTATGCCGCGTTCTGAAAGATGGCGGGCCAGTAATGCGAACTGCCGATGGCTTCCCACGCGGTACTGCGGGCCGCCAACGACGATCAACACCCCGCGCCCTGACGGACACCCCGCCCCGCTGAGGACCCCGACCAACAAGTCGCCCGTGCAATCAAATACGAGTGCGTGCTCGATAGCGGTCATGGGTGGATCATTTCCCGCACCGTGGTCGCCATGGCTTCGATATCGTGCAACGACAGGTCCTGGTGACAACCAATCTGAAAGACCCGCTGGGCCCAGTCCAACCCATGGTCGCCGTCGAGCACCGGCGTCCCGGGCCAGACATCGTCCCAGCGGAATAGCGGGATGCCCGCGGAACGCAGCTGTTGATAGCTTGCCTCAGGATTATCCACGTACAGCGGAAAAACATACGGCGTCACACCCTCCGGCAACTCAGGACGCAATGCGTGTGCCCCATCAACCATTAGGAGCCTGCTTGCGAGCGCCGCGTAGTTGCGGCGGCGATGCTCCACGATCCGAAACTGGCGTACGCCGCTTGCAATCCAGCGCGCTGCAACTGTCGGTCGACAGGTATCGAGCCGATTGTCTATGGCCGTCCCGGCGCTTTTCCCGCTACTGTCCGCAGACGCATCGGAGGGGCGATTGTGGTGGCGCAACCAGTTCTTTATTCCGAAGACTCCAGCGAGCAGCGTATTCAGCCCGGGAAAGCGGCCATGTTCGACTCCAAGTTCGATGGCGTCGGCCACAGCCTTGATCTCGTCTCGCCAGCCGCGCGGCGCGAAGTCGACTCCCGTCAAGGGGCGCGTTGCGGACAGTAGCAGTCCGCCCTCGGGCGCGGGAAAGAACTTCGGCAGACTTGCGATCGCGAGGTCTCCCCAACTGCCCACGGACACCCCCTCGGACATGCCAAAGAAGGCGTGGGCACAGTCCTCGATCATCGCGATTCCATGCGCATCGCAAAAAGCACGCACGCTCGACATGGGCTGCGGAATGCCAAAATAGTGGGTCGCGAGTATGGCGCGCGCGCCGGCGGGAGCTGCGCGCTGGAGCCAACCCAGATCTACGCCCCCCGACGCCGTAATCGGGTAGAACACCGGCTGTGCACCACTCTGCACGACCGGTGCAATCATGGTCGGGCAGTGGTACGTGGGAACGAGCACCTTGTCGCCCGGCCGGATTTTGAGAACACGCAGCGCGAGCGCTATCGCGGCCCGGCCGCTCGTGGTATAGCGCCAATGACGGGTATTCAGCACACCAAGGCTGGGAGCGGCGTACTCGCCGGAAAATGCCGACCAGCCGAGTACCGGAAGTCTAGGATAAGAACGCATACCTCCCTGCTTTTCTTGCATTGTATTGGCTCCAACACACGCTGTGCCAGTGGGAATATCACAATTTGTGCTAGTGGAAATGTCCTACTGGACAAAGCGCGGCCAGTTCAATTCGCCGGGTTTGACACTCCCGGTAGCCTGATGCATATTGCCTCGGGCACAGGCCCCACTTGAAGCGCGGTTAAGGATTGTTGTAAAGCTTGAGAGAATTTGATGTTACTCGATGATGTGAAATTGATCGTCGGCAGCACTTTGCAGATCGGCAACCGCATACAGCAAATGGATGCCTCGGCGCCACTGCTTGGTGACGTGCCCGAGCTCGATTCGATCGCGGTAGTCAACCTCATCACGGCGCTGGAGGAGCACTTCGGCATCACAGTCGCCGACGATGAAATCGGCGCATCCAATTTTGAAACGCTCGGCAGCCTGACGCAATTCATCGAGCGCAAGCTCCCACGATAGGCGCTGGCCGATAAGCGGACGTGTCCAGCGCATTTTACCTTCCGGCACCGCCCGGCAATCGATTCTGCGTCTTTCATCCCTCTGCGGATACCAGCACCGGCAGCGGCTTGGTATACGTTCACCCGTTTTGCGAGGAGATGAACAAGGCTCGCAGAATGGCGGCGCTGCAGTCCCGCAGGCTCGCCGCGGCCGGATATGCGGTTCTGCAGATTGACCTGTTTGGCTGTGGCGACAGCAGCGGAGACTTTGCCGAAGCGAGATGGGAAGTCTGGAAGCAGGATCTGCAGATCGCCATAGCCTGGCTGAAATCCCGCGTGGATGGGCCGTTGGGGCTTTGGGGACTGCGGCTCGGAGCGATGTTGGCCGCGGACGTCGCCCGCGACCCCGCCATGGGAATCGATCACCTTCTGCTGTGGCAACCGGTGATCAACGGCGAACAGTTCTTGACTCAATTCCTGAGGCTTCGGCTGGCGTCCGAGATGCTTGCCGACGGGGCGGCCCAGACCGGCGTGCGCGATCTGCGGGAGACGCTTCGCGGCGGGGGGTCGCTCGAGATAGCCGGCTATGACCTGCACCCTCGACTGGCGGCGGAGATTGACGCGCTGAGCCTTGCCGATCTGGTGCCGGCGGTCAAGCGCGTGCATTGCCTGGAAGTCACTGCCATGTCGGAACCCAAGCTCTCCCCGGCGTCCCGGCGTGCGCTGGAAGCGTGGCGATTGAAGGGAGTGGATGTGCGCGCGACAGCCGTCACCGGTGAGCCTTTCTGGTCCACTATCGAAGTCACCGAATGCGAGGCGCTGCTGGCGGCGACTGGAAACAGCCTTAAAGAAGCTATGATCAATTAGTATCTTGTCGTTTCCGCGAAAGCGGGAATCCAGCATACTCAGGACGTCACTGGGCCCCCGCCTCTGCGAGGATGACCTAATCAGAGGATCCGTAAGAGAGCTTCTGGAACTGCCAACTTTGATTTAGTACCGCTTGGGCCGCAAGTACGTACCGCTGGAAACTGATGATACCGGATCCGAAATGGCGTCAACCTTTGAATAAGCGGCTACGTGACTTCCATGTGCTTCCGTGGCTAGATTTCTACCCTCTTTCTTGGTAGTTCATGAAAAGACTCTTGATGATCGCCTACCACTTCCCGCCACTCGCGGGAAGCAGCGGTATTCAGCGAACTATCAATTTCGCGCGCCATCTCCCCCGCTTCGACTGGGAGCCCCTGATTCTGACCGCGCATCCACGGGCCTATGAGCGCGTGAGCGACGATCAGCTTGTGGACGTGCCGTCGAATGTCATCGTGGAACGCGCATTCGCCCTGGATTCCGCGCGCCATTTCGGCGTGATGGGCCGCTACCCCGCATTTTCCGCGCGCCCTGACCGTTGGGTCAGCTGGTGGCTCGGAGCGGTTCCCAAAGGCCTCGCCATGATCAGGAAGTACCGCCCCGAGGCGATATGGAGCACTTTCCCGATAGCGACCGCACACAAGATCGGGCACACCCTCCACCGCCTTTCCGGCCTGCCGTGGATTGCGGACTTCCGCGATCCCATGGCCCAGGACGGCTATCCGGCCGATCCGAAAACCTGGCGTAGTTTTAAGAGGATCGAGGAGGGTGCGCTACGCAGCGCGTCATTCAGCGTTTTCGTAACGCCCGGGGCGGCGAGCACGTACCGGGAACGCTACCCCGATGTGCCGGGAGCCCGCATAGCCGTTGTCGAAAACGGGTATGACGAAGAAAGTTTCTCCGGGCTCGAGAGCTCGGAAAGGGGCCCGTTGCTGCCGGGTACCTTTACGCTGGTCCACAGCGGGATCGTCTACCCGAGCGAACGCGACCCCACCCAACTATTCCGAGCGTTGCGGCTATTGCAAGATGAGGGCCGCCTGAAGCCGGGTGAATTGCGATTGCGCTTGCGTGCCTCTGGCCATGAAGATGTGCTGGCAGGACTCATCGACAAGTTCCGCGTGGCGGAAACTGTCGAGCTATGCCCCCCCATACCTTACCGTCGGGCGCTGGAGGAGATGTTGCGTGCGGATGGCCTTCTCGTGTTGCAGGCGGCCAACTGCAACGATCAAATTCCAGCAAAGGTCTACGAGTACCTGCGCTGCCGGCGCCCGATAATCGCCCTGACCGAACCCGATGGTGATACGGCAGGACTGCTACGCCGGGCTGGCGTTTACAGCATTGCCCGGCTCGAGTCCGTTGAAGCAATTGCGGGTGAACTGCCCCGTTTCCTGGCGCAGGCACGGCGCGGCGAAGCCGCCCTGCCCGACGAAGCATTTGTGGCAAGGACGTCCCGCCTGCAGCGCGCGCGCGAGCTCGCCAGTTTGCTGGAGCAGCCAGAATGTTCCGGCAAAACTGGCTGAAGCTCTTGGAGGCTGGTCAACGCCGATGAGTGAAGACCGCGAAGGGAACTCCAATCGCCGACCCGTGCCAGGTTGCGCTTCACAGGTACAGTCTCGTCTGTTACAGCGACTAATTGCCCATCGCGCGATGCTAGAATCGTCGCAACAAGCCGAAACATCCGAGCCAGGGTATGACGCTCACCCAGACATACATGCTGGCGCCTGAATTCGGCTCGCCTCAAGAACGAGCGGGAGGGAACTGATATTGCGGTCACACGCCGTCACGGTATACACGGATCTGGCCGCGCTGCCCGGCTCCTACGAGAAATTGTTCGGCCAGGCCGGCGCGCAAAGCCTGTATCACACCTTGCCCTGGTACCGGAATTTCGTTCAGTCGGGAATTGTTCCGGAGGAGAAGTTGCGCATATTTGCGGTGGACGCAGCCGGTAGCCCTCGCACCCCGCGCGCAGTGCTTGCGATGTACTGGGACGAAGCGAGCGCAGGTCTCCTTGGATTCAAGACGCTCAGCAGTGTCTCCAACTATTACACCGCGCTGTTTGGACCGGTAGTCGAGCCCAATATGCCCGATCTGCAGGAGTCACTCGACGCGCTTGCCGACGCAATCGCGCACGATGCGTTCCGCTGGGATGTCGTCAACTTGCGCCCGCTCTCCCTGGATGAAGCCACCTTTCCGGCCATGGTGGCTGCCCTCAGGAAATCGGGCCTGCTGGTGCAGACTTACTTTTGCTTCGGCAACTGGTATCTGCCGGTGAACAACCAGTCGTTCAACGAATACCTCAAGACCCGTTCTTCCCGTATTTCAAAGACGGCCAAACGCCAACGCAGAATCCTGGAGACTGGTACTCGATTCCGCTACGAACTTTTTACCGCCCCCGGTGAATTGGAGCGCGGCATAGCCGACTACAACATCGTTTACGGCTCCAGCTGGAAGGTGCCAGAGCCCTACCCGAATTTCATTGGTGCGTTAATGCGGACCTGCGCGGAGCAAGGTTGGTTGAGGCTCGGCATAGCGTACCTCGATGGCGTGCCCGCCGCCGCGCAAATTTGGATGGTCGTCGATGGTACGGCGTCGATTTACAAGATGGCATACGATGAACGGTTCGCGAAGGATTCAATAGGCACCGTGTTGAGCGGACTGCTCATGGAACATGTTATCGAAGTGGACAAGGTCAAGGTGGTGGACTACTTGAGTGGCGACGATGCCTACAAGCGCGATTGGATGTCCCATCGCAGGGAGCGCTGGGGCATCCTGGCGTTCAACCTGCGCACGCCGCGCGGCGCCATTGCCGCCGCGCGACATGTTGGGGCACGGGCGGTAAAACGAACAGTTGGCATCTTCGGCCGTCTCCGCCGGGCAAAGACCTGAGCCGTGTCGGGGCTAGTGCTTGGTGCCGCTTCACCTCACCCGGACAGGTCAGGTGCAATTCACTAGATCTTTGATATTGATACCGGAAGCCGCATGCCTGCCTTGATTCACGAATTGCCGTTGCATGGCGCCAGGGTCGCCCCGTTGCGGGAAGCCCTGTCCTATCAAGGCAAGCGCCTGAATTACGACGACCTGGCGGCGCAGGTCGCCGATTGCGCAGCCGGCATGCTGCGCCTGGACCTGGGTCGCTCGGAACGCGTGGCGGTCTACCTGGAAAAGCGTTTCGAAACCGTAATTGCCACATTTGGTGCCGCTGCGGCAGGCGGGGTATTCGTGCCAATCAACCCGCTGCTGAAGCCCGACCAGGTCGCGTACATCCTCAAGGATTGCAATGTACGCATCCTTGTGACATCCGTCGAGCGGCTCAAGCTTCTCGCTTCCATGCTGGAGGAATGCCATGATCTGCGCGCGGTAGTCGTCGTCGGTGGTGTGGGCGAAGGCATGAAGGAACTTGAAATCGTGAATTGGGACGTCGCGTTATCCGGCTCCGGCAGGTTGCGGCCACACCGGGTGATCGACACCGACATGGCGGCGATTCTCTACACCTCGGGCAGCACCGGCAAGCCCAAAGGAGTGGTGCTGTCCCACCGCAACATGGTTGCCGGCGCGCAGAGCGTGGTGCAGTATCTCGAAAATCATGAGGGCGATCGGATACTGTCCGCGCTGCCGTTGAGCTTCGACGCCGGGTTCAGCCAGCTCACTACCGCGTTTCATGCGTGCGGCAGCGTCACGCTGATCAATTACCTGCTGCCTCGCGACATTATCTCCGCAGTCGAGCGGGAGCAAATCACCGGGCTCACTGCCGTGCCGCCGTTGTGGATACAGCTCGCGCAACTCAAATGGCCGGAAGCCGCTCGCAACAGCCTGCGCTACATCGCCAATACCGGCGGCCGGATGCCAAGGGCGACTCTTGAAGCGCTCCGTGCTGCGCTGCCGAAAACGCTGGCATTCCTTATGTACGGGCTGACCGAGTCCTTCCGCTCTACCTACCTGCCCCCTGCGGAACTCGATCGCCGGCCTGATTCGATCGGCAAGGCGATTCCGAACGCCGAAGTAATGGTGGTGCGCGAGGATGG
>Ga0137443_1000057_pt1 | contig 14538 bp, 20 predicted proteins | sample EasRivERMGT300_2_FD_102324 | JGI IMG/M metagenome (GOLD analysis project Ga0137443, IMG submission 102324) | Soil microbial communities from meander-bound floodplain in the East River, Colorado, USA - East River MetaG ERMGT300_2 | ecosystem: Environmental > Terrestrial > Soil > Floodplain ... | reverse complement strand
ATGTAGCAAAAGAACGTAGCTGACATAGCCATGTTGACCCCGCCTTATTTATAGGTACTCCATCAGGGTCCACAAAAGTAAAGACATGAACGTAGTCATCCCCGCATCTGATCGGCGCAGCCTGATATTTTTTACCATTTAAATTTAGACGAGCGGGTGAATAACTCACACTTTACCTCCATTCATATATTCTAATTATACCCTCTTTCTTTTAGTCTTCCATGAAATAGTCAACTGAACCGCTGACAACTTCAAATGATCTATTGCTGATACATACTTCCTGATAAGTAACAGCATCGTCAATAGCAATCTCATGGCCATCAACATTAATAATTGCTGTGCCTGTTGCTGCTTTCACATAAAGTACTCCAGCACTAACTACACTAGATACTACTCCCGCACCTACACTCTGTCCTGATGCAATAACTGCCATAATTATTTACCTCCCATCTTATTGTACACCTTCATCTTGCGCGCCCCAACTATACCCTCTTAGAATATGGCCAATAGCGCTTTCTGAAACTCCATATTTCTTTGCTAAATTTTTTTGAGTTACAATATATGGTTTATATTCTTTAATGATTGATTGAACTTGTTTTTTGTTTAATTTTGCATTTCCATTATTGGCCCTACTCTGTGACCGCCTTTTTTTTAAATACATATCCTTTGTATTATCTGATATACTACCCAAAAATAAATGATGTGGATTTACACAAGGTGGATTATCACATTTATGACAAACTAACATCCCAATAGGGATGGGGCCATTGTGAATTTCCCATGAAATACGATGAGCTAATTGCTTTTTGTGTCCAATACGAAATCTGCCATAACCTTGAGCAGTCCCACTTGCCGTCCATAGCCAACAACTATTTGTTTTATTTACTTTCTCCCAAAATCTATCCATTAGCCATCTCCCATATCTTGCGCTTGACCACGTTCCCTTTGGGTTCCCGTGTTTCTCTCAGAAGTGCTTGGCTTATTAACCGCATCTTGCTGAGCCTTAGGTGGACTTCCAGCTTCCCCGTTTGTATTTCCTGGTGGAACGCCTTCTGCGCCAGCAGGTTTGTCATTCCCCATTGTCTCTGGCTCCTTCAATTTTTCACCATCTGGTCCATAACCAGCCTTAAGCCAAACTTCACGTTCCTTAATAACTGTAGGATAAGGTAGTCTCTTCTCGTCGCCATCGCCAACAGGATAGCCAAGCTCTGCACGAATTTCGCCAGGAGACATAACCTGCCCTCTTAGATAACGATCGTAGATACGTGATCTTAAATCTTCATCAATGATGTCAATAGAGTTGAACTTAAACTTTAGAAGCTCGCTGAATTCTTCAACCACCCGATTGATTCTCTTCTCTAGACGCTCCTGATCCGGTCCAACGACCTGAGTCTTATAAGTCTTATCGGCGTCACGAGAAACAGCCAAGTTAGCATTATCATAAATACCAACCTTCGGAGGTGGTACTCTATGCGAAATAAGAATTTCGTCACGGTTGCTCTTACGATATTTATCGAAGGACGCATCCTGAATTCCATCCTCAAGCTTTACAAACTCAAGATCGGCCTCATTACCAATGCTCTTAGGCAAAGGAATGAAAAGCGTTCCATGATTACTACCTTTAATCTCTCTGCGGAAATATTGAACAATTTGACGCTTCGCTGTTTCTGAAAGCTTTGCATTCTTCAAAATCATAGCATAACGAGGAACAGCTTTATTTTCGAAATAATCAATATTATATTCTTTCGCAAATTTGTCGCCAATAATAGCAGAAATAGCAGAAAGCGATTCTGGAATACCATAATAAGTATCAGTAGGAGAATATGATTTTAGATGCATAATCTCATTTGGATTGGGATCGTTACTAATCGGGTCTGCTGTTTGTTTATCCTGAAAATTACGGAAGAAAATGCTGTCACCAGAGTTAGGCATAATTTGAACAAATCCATCACGGTGTCTTCTAACACGAATATAAGTAGCAGGAATATGACCGATATATCCAATAGATCCATTTCTTCTACGCCCGATTTCAATATACCCGTTCCCTACTGTTCTGACATCCTGCCATACCTTCATAAGAATTTCTGAGAACGTTTCTTCTTGGTTGAAAGAATTGAAAAGCTCTTCAAGCATTTCTTCTTCCTTCTGGATTTCCTTACGTGCTCTAGTAAGCGCCTCTTCATTCTCCGGGTCCTTCTCAGCAGCACGCTCAAGCTTTCTCTTAGTCTTAAGAGTATGGTCCCAATGGTAGCCAAGACCAACAGTACTTACCACACGTGAATTTATGGCCGCATTATGAACAGCAGACTCATTATATAATGAGGCAAGATATTCAAGGTTGTATGGTGGCTCTACAACAGAAAAAAGACCGTATCCATCAATCGTGTTTGGGTCTTGATATTTTGACGCAACTTCTCCGTCCAAAGACTCATACTTCTTACGAAGCCTATACGCCTTAGACTTCATCTTTTTTGAAAGTGTGCCTTGCCTTACCAGTTTGAATGGATCAATTTCTTCAACCTTATCAGCTACCGGACTGATAGATTGTGAACTGAATACATCGTCTACAATTACATCGGTAGAATTTTCTTCTACCATTGCTGCCATTATTCTACGCATTATCTTCTCTCCAACTGACGGACATTATCAGCAAGATCAGGAATTTCTCCTTGTTCAAATCTTGCTCTCTGATCTTCTGCTTCAGCATCGCTAACTTGACGAGCGCCGGGAACCCAAACAGCTTTTCCCAAAGCGGCTGATTCTCCCGCCCAATATTTGGCAGCGTCCTGCATTTTCTTTTCTATTCGCAGGTCGTTAAGGTTACCTTGTAGAGACAACATTCGTCCGTCTTCATCTCCAAGGGTACTTCCATCGGGCATTACCCACAAACAGACCCCGATTGTGTCCTCAACAACAGGGGTAACCTTCTTTAGCTTCATCGGTCCATCCATAGTTCTCAGTCTACACGGTTTTCTTTAAAATACTACATAAACGGAACGCTTTTTCACCAAAAAGACTATTTTTGGATCGCTTTTTGTTAATAATTTTACGGCCAGCAGCTTTGGATTGCATTTTGGAGAATTTGAATATTTCGGAGAACTAAAAAACCCCGGGACCGAAGTCCCGGGGTTTCCCATTCCGCTCTGCACAAGCGCCTCTTTTGCTAAGATTTATAAATCACACTTAGAAACAGTTCCATCAGGGGAGATTAAACACCCACCTTGGCGAATCCAATCCTCATCCTCAGGCTCATCTTTGATTACCTCATTTAGAACCTGTTCATTTCTAGAGCCGTCCCTATACATCGTAATCCCTTTACACCCCATATCGTAAGCCTTACGATAAAGTTCATCAGTCTGCTCAATAGTCCAATCATGCGGAGTATTGGTAGTCTTTGAAATTGCTGAGTCAATCCAACGCTGCATTGCTGCTTGCATTTTCAGATGTTCTTCAGGCAAAAGGCTCATAGCAGTGACGCAATAATCGGGCAGATTATTTGGGTCAAGACCCAAGTCCTTGATTACATATGGAGTCTCAATATGTTCTCCCAAACGTGAAGTACGCTTGGTGATGAGAGCATAGAAAGGTTCACCGGCAGTCGATGTTCCGACCATTGTTCCAGTAGTCCCCGTAGGTGCTTGTGTTAATACACAAACATTACGCATCCCATTTGATAGAACATTTGTTCTAACACGGTTTGTTTGAGTCTTCATGTATCCTGATTCAAGATACTTGAAAAGATCAAACTCAGGGAATGGACCTTTTTCTCTAGCTAAATATGATGAAGCAACATACGCTTCTTCAGAAATGAACCTAAACAATTTGTCAGTAAACGCTACGCCTTCATCTGAGCCATAACGAATCCCCAAGCGGATCATCATTTCAGCAAGACCCATCGTTCCCAAACCGATTCGTCTATTTCCTTCATGAGTTTTTTTAATTTCAGGCAAGTGATAATTGTTAACGTCAATAACATTATCAAGGAACCTGACCGATACTTTGACAACATCTGCCAGCCTGTCCCAATCCACCCGATTGTTTGTCACAAAACGTGACAAGTCAATTGAGCCAAGGGTGCAAACACCATTAGCCTCAAGTGGTTGTTCACCACAAGGATTTGTAGCAACAAGCGGAGCGAAATAATATGAATTGCTCATCTTGTTTGACCGATCAAGAAAATGCAGCCCAGGCTCCGCTGAAGCCCAAGCACACTCAATCAATCTATCCCAAATCCTTCTAGCCTTAATTGTATCATAGATTACTATAGGATACCCTTTATCTTTCCAGGCTTTTATATTCCCGTCCCATTCTTCGTCGTAACGCTCATGGGTTGTATCTGGAAAAATCAAATTCCACATACCATCATTCTTCAATGCTTCCATAAATGTATCTGAAATGCATACACTCATATTGGTATTTTCAAATTCCCCCGCTTTGCTCTTCGCCTCAATAAACTCAAGAATGTCAGGATGCCAATCCCACATCATAAGCATTGTAGCTCCACGACGAGAACCACCCTGTTCAATAAGTCCTGTATAAACAGAGTATGGCTTCATCCATGAAACTGCGCCCGATGAAATACCGTTGACACCTTTTACATTCGCCCATCTAGGACGAAAAGCTGAACCATTAATTCCTACACCGCCACCTCTAGCGTGCGTTTCAATCATCCATCCAACAGAATCCAAAGCGCCAAGTCTTGAATCCTGTGGGTTCGGGGCTACAAAACAGTTTTGTAATGTAAGCTCAGTAACTCCTGCGCCCGCTAAAATTCTTCCACCCGGAATAAAATCTTTTAGAAGAATCTTCTTAAAGTCATTATAAACTCTTTCTTTAACGTCATCCTTTTCAGATGCAGATAATGCTCTTGCCACTCTTTCAACAACCTCTTCAGGTTGGGTTTCAAGCGGTCGAGAAATTAAATCAAAAGCTTCATAATGCTCACCACCAGTCCATAAATCAACCCATGCTCCATCGTCATCAATACGATTTACATAACCGACTTCTTTTTGAGGGAATTTTTCATCTCTTTTTGTTACAATAATAACTAAATTTCCTGGGACTACATCGCCCTTCTTTGCTTTGGTCGTATAGCGATCTAAAAAAATCTTATACGCCTGATATCCTCCTTTTTTGAAAAGTTCAGGGATATCTCCGAACTTTGTTCGCTCTTCTTGTTTTTCAAGAACAACATTTTTTTCTAATACCGTCATTTTCCTCCTTTCTAAGAAACAAAAAAGCCAAGTCCACGGGAGGACTTGGCCCCTGGGTCAACAATCAAGTTTCTTGATTAACGTGATTAACCCACGATACCAAGGAACACATTCTAACCCCACGCCTTCTAAACGATTTGTCAAAAAATCTTGAGGATTATGTCCTCATGTAAATTTTGTCGCCAAGAATATCTAAAATTTTATCAGCAACATTATCCCAAGTTTGGGTGTCGTGAATAATCTTTGCTGACTGTAAAGTCTTTTTCTTTACCTCTTCATAATTATCAACTACATACTTCATCTTATCTCTAAGATCATCCTCATCAGGCTCAGCCCAATTACCAATGTGTAGCCCCTGGCCCTTCCCCCACTTGAAGTCTAGGGGAACAGACATATCAGCGAAGTCTGAACAAGCTGTAGCATTCGTACAAATTGTTGGCAGACCGCTAGCAATTCCCTGGAACGGGATTAATCCAAACCCCTCGCCATTTGTTGGGTACACTAAACAATGCATCCTGTTAAATAATGCTGTAAGATGCTCTGTCTGTAAGTCACTCTGAATATTTTGTATCTGAGGATGACCACCGGCAGAACCCATGTATTTTGAACCTTTATAATAACGTGCTTCTGTGGGGCCATTAGATTTAAGGACTAATTGATAATATTCATCCCCGCCATATAATTCTAGGAAAGCATCAACTACCTTCTGCCCGCCTTTCCTCCCCGTTGGCCCGCCAAGATGAAAGAAATAAAACTTATCAGATACAGCACGATCCACTATTCTCCAAATTTCAGGGTCAATTCCGTGCGGCACGATCCGAATAATATTATTAACCTTATATTCATCAAATCTTTCTTTGCAGAAAGTTGATGTTGTCCAGATTTCATCTTGCTCTCTCATATGAGAAAGCCAATGTTCTGGAACGTCAGTGGATTCCCACGGTGTATATCCAATTCGATATTGGTCTGGAATACCACGATAATAATCGGGTTGGACAAAAGAAACAATTACTAATGGTTCTTCTCTTGCATATGAAACCTTTAATCCACGATTTTGAAGGCCGCGAATAGTTTCAACTGCTGCATAGCCATAACCTACACCAGTCCCCACGGGGGGAGTTAAGTAAACCACGAAATCTCTGCGTTAGGCTTCATGGTCATGTGGCATCACCGCCAATCTTTTCATCAAAATACTTTCTCCTGAAAGTTCTATCCGCATGGCAATTACCACACACTAATTCACATTTCGCTACTTCCTCATCAATCGTCTTTGTTGATGAGACATATCTTTGGGCTGATCCTAGATTAAATTTCTTCTCTCCACGTACATGATCAAACTGCATTATATGGGGAGGGAACTGGATACCACAATCAGTACACGGGGCTTCTTTAAGCGATCTAATATATTCAACAATCTTGGCGCGCTTTATAATCATCCAATCAGCGCGGTACTCTTTTCTATCTCGCTGAGATTTGTGTTGACATTCTTTACACGCATACTGCAATCCATCTTTATTTTTTGACGCCTTATAAAATGCAATATCAAGCTTTACCTGTTTGCATCCAGAACATTTCTTCTCCATGAATTAAGTATATCATGGATTGGTTCACAAAGCGAGGGTAAACCAGCTTATTTCTGCTTGTTTCACGTCAAACCTTCATGTTTTCTTCTAATTCTCCTGTAAACCACGAAAAAATCTTCACATTTCGTGCTTTTAGCTTATGTACAAGAGATTCGGAGATATCTTCAACAATACCCCGATGACAATAATTACAATAAACGGTCATCGTATATGACGCGCCCTCGCCAATAACATCAGAGTAAAATACTGCGATGCTATCCGGGTCGGCAATCATAAACGGCCCGCAATCCTCACATTGGATTTTTATAAATGGCTCCATACACTCTATTATACCATAATATACTAAAATACTACTTGTTCTACAGCCTCTTTAGGCTCCCCTGATTCATCTAAACAGCCGGGATAACATTCAGAAAACTTACCATGCACTCTATCATGGCGTATTCTTTCTTCTGTACGAACAAATGTTTGCCTATCCTCTATTGCGTTTTCATACCATGCAAATTGAATAAGTCCTACCTCTAACAAAGTATGCAGCAACTTTTCATAATTATCCCATGATATAAGCTTATTAATATACAGATGTCCGTGCTCCTTGTTGACTGATTCAACCACAAAACATTCAAAATCAAAATCAATAACCGGATAATGCCAATTACCTACTGGCTGATCCGCACGATTATCCCACCTTAAACTTGAGCTAATTAAATCAGCGTCCATCTCATCAAAAACTTCTTCCATTTGAGAATTAGCGAATGGGCTACTACTATCCTTATATAGTGGGCCAATATGACGATATAGTCTTCTTACACCTTGTTCTTTTTTCTTCATAGCGCCCTGCACAGGAGTCGAACCTGTCAAGATAAAGTTAGAAGCTTCGTCCCCACATCCGGTGGGCAAGGCTATATCTTTTTTTTACTTAATCAATCTATACTCATAAGATGATCTATTATCCATTTTACGCTTTTCAATGACAAGACCATCCTGGCGTAAATCTCTCAACCTACGTAGCCCCTCTGATCCCCCAATCGCTGGGGAAGCAATCTTGTACCCCGGAACCCACTTATTCGTATTCTTCCGAAGAAGATCATATACCTTTTCTTTTGCTGTTTTATTTGTTTTCATAGTGCCCCGTACAGGAGTCGAACCTGTCAAGATAAGATTCGTAATCTAATCCCCACGTCCGGTGGACGAGGCTTATTTAATTTTCCTGAAGCCTAATCTAGATAATGATGTTTCTTTCCAATGATAAACTGCATCAAAATCACGGTTTCTATAAAGAAGAATTTCCCAACTATACTTCTTCCCGCATTCATTACACTGCCACAAAGAATGAAGCTGAATTCCATAAAACCCAGGAATAGGCGTATTACATTTATGTATTGATCTTGTATAGCCTCCAGATAACCATCTCCCATCATCTTGTTCCATTGTTATTCCTCAATTTCTGGAAACATATTATATATCTTATCTTCAATTTGTTTATCAATTTCTTCATCTGTTGCTTCAGGGGTTTCATTTTTAATAGCTAGTTTTAGCAACTCACGAAGAAATTCTTCAGTTTTAGCTTTCATATATTGCCCAATCTTTTTTATCTAATGTATAATCCATAGGCTTCTTTATAAGCTTAACATTGTTAGAGAGAAATTCAAATGCTTCACGATATTTCTTTGTGTCTCTCCCCGAAATTTTGTGGTTATGATAAAGATCACAATACTTTACCACGCCAGCAATCTCATTTTTAACCACCCTATTAAGATATTCTTGATATTCTTCTTTATCACGTTTTGTCAAAGCGTTAACAGCATCAAAAATTTCGGGGCCGAAATGATGATTAATATCCTCTAGCTTATATGATGTATCCTCAACAACATCATGAAGATAAGCAGTTATGATATACCTTATGTCATACCCTAGATGACCCACCAAATAAGCCACCATCATCGGATGGTAAAAATATGGATCATTACCATACATTTGACCATCATGAGCATTACAACAAATCTTAACTGCTTTTACGACATCAAATTCTTCGTATCTTAACATGGTAGGGCATACGGGGATCGAACCCGTGATAAAAGCCTGAAAAACTCTTGTGTTACCATTACACCAATGCCCCAAAGAAGCGCAGACGGGAATCGAACCCGCTATATCAAGATTGAGAATCTTGTGACTCTACCGTTTGTCTTCTGCGCCTTGACCTTATTCCTTTTCTCTCATATGAACGCCACCGGTCCAATCACCAATAACATCATTGAATCTATAGAATGCCCATGAATCTCCACGGTCCTTATAGTAATAATTGTCAGGGTCTTCAATAGCTAATTGCTTAGCTCTTTGCTCTACTACTTCTTCTCTATTCATAGAAATACCTTCATTTTTGTATAAATATATCTTGTCGTGTGGAAGCCTTGAGCAAGAGAATAGCCACCACACTCTTTAAAAAAGAATACTGTTATAGGTTTCATGGAGCCTCTTTCAAGAATCGAACTCGATTATCAGCTTTACAAGAGCCGCGCATCACCATTTATGCTTAAGAGGCAATTAGGCTCATGGGTTCTATTAGACCCCTTGTTGCCCAGCTTATCCGCCGTGTAGACCAGTATATCGGAGGGGTCGGCCAAACACAACCTAGGCGATTTGCCAATCTCGCCACGATTTTGAGGGGTCGTTATAGGGGTGTTCAAATATTTCATTCCCCGGCTCTCCGCCCCACTTTACTATGTAATGATTTCTATTTCTGACAAAGGCTTCGGGGCGAACTACCGGATTAACAGAATCCGCATTTTGAGTCTGTGACCCATAATGATAATATGGTGCAGTATTTATACTGCACGCCTCCATCCCACTTAAAATGATTCTTCTATGGTAATCATTGTCCTCAAAATAAGCAGGAACAAAATTCTCATCAAATTGTCCAACATACTTCCATGCCGTATATCCGATCATGAAGCAAGCAAAATCTGGACCCCCACAATATACGGGGTCCAACTGAACCTTCGGGTCGTACTCATCAGGCATCGTAAGAATACTGTCTGGATTCGCTGTATGCCCTCGTACATTCTGTGCTGTTATAACAGCTTTGCCACCATTTTTCATTCCCCAATATAAGGCATCAATTGTATATGGGGCGAATAGAACATCGTCATTACAGACTAGAACATACTCATTCCCCGCCGCAAATGCCTGCTCTATCCCGCTGTTCCATGCAGCCGCAAGAGGAATCCCCAAACGATAATTCGGAATTACAAATGTTTGAATTTGTCTTTGTTCAGATTTTGCGGAGGCAATACAGTCAACAGCCATTTTAAACTGATTCAATACTGGGACAACCATCCCTACATTACCCATAAATATCCTTGAACTCCTTAGCTGAAAGGTACATTAAAATATCTTTTTTTTCTTCATCATAATGTACCTGATGAAAGCCTAGTGACTGATATAATTTACCAGCACGTAAATTGTAATCTAGTACGTTAAGGTAGAATCCTTCAACACCGAATGCACGTATTAGCATCCTCATAAACTCTGGATACAATTGTGTTGCTATACCTTGCCCCCGAAAATCAGGGTGAAGGTCTGCACCAATCCAGGGTCCACCAGGATTCCACCAATTGCTAGTTCTAAAATATCCTATAATTCTCTTGTTTGCAAGAATTACCCAAAACTTATGGCGGGCAAAATAATCCATACTAAGGAACCATTCCTGAGTATCCTCCAACTCAAATTCTGTCTGATCATGAAGCCACTCACGGGAGAGATTTCTTATCTTCACAAAATCGGGAAGGTCATTATATTCCATCAATCTAAAATCTAACATTACCAACCACCATAAATAGCATCAGCAATTTCATCACGATCTTCTTCTGACACCCACCAGCCAGAAGGAATGCAGATCATATTAGGAATCAAAGCATCCAAATTAGGAAGGGCGGTTCTGAATTCTTGTACGGCAGTATGCTTATCATTTCTTTCATGGACTCTAGATACAGCAATACCTTTCTCCGCCATTTTTTTCATAAACCCATCCTGATTCTCAACCTTCATAGAATAAATCCAGTAAGCCGAATCATGGTCAGGTTTGTTTTCAAGTAGAGTCACGCCGTCAGCCCCACGAAGTGCTGTATTATAGAACGCCCCATTTTCCTTGTGTCTCGCAATTACCCTATCCACAACCTTTAAATTCTCTATCCCGACTGCTGCGTTAACGTCGTTCATATGGAACTTATATCCCCAATCTTCAACGTCAGCTTCACAACGAAAATCTTTAGTGTTTGACTCACGGTCAATGCCATACCAGCGAAGCAACTTGGCATCATGGTACATAAAGCCTGGAAGGATCATAGCTCCACCGTCAACTGAAGTCATGTGTTTAATCGCCTGGAAACTGTAAACGCCCACCGAATTTGGTATCAGATTTGTCCCGACTTGAACGCCCCCAAATTTGGAACCAAACGAATGAGCACAGTCCTCAACTATCGCTGGATAGAAGCCATATAATTCACGGCACTTAACGCGAATCTTACGCAGCCTATGATAATCAATAGGATATCCTCCCCAATGAACAATCATAATTATACGAGTGCTAGGAGACAACTTTCTTTCTAGATCATCTAGGTCAAGGTTAAAGTTATTGGGGTTTACATCTACCCATTTAATCCCCATTTTATTTGCAAGGATAGGCCAGTTTGTAGCTGTACAAGTTAAAGCAGTCGTCAATACTTCAATGGGTCCATCGTACTCTTTACGAATACGGTCATTATGAAGCCTTAATGACAAATGGAGTCCTGATGTTGCGCTATTCACGGTAGCGATAAAGTCGTGATTAAAATAGGAGCGAAGGTCGGCCTCAAATTGCTCAACCTTCTCTCCCTGGCCGATATAGCCGCTATTGAGAACGTTGGCAACAGCGCTACCCGCCTTATCTGACATTGCTACTTTAAATAATGGAATCATGTATTAAACTCTTTCTTTCTAAAATTGTGGGAGACATAATACGCGGCCCCTCAGTATTGCCATAATACAGAAAATGCCCAGCATGATTAACAAATGGGACTTCATACATAGAAGTTACATCAGTCATCCCAATATTATTTTTTAATAATTCTCTTCCGAACTTCCATTGACCTTGCTGCTCATTATGTCCATAATTGACATCTTTGGCATAAGGCACCCCACCAATAGTATTTAACGCTGACGCCTTAACAAGGCCATTTGATATTGCCCCATGCCCATCTCTCATAAAGCTACACACGTACCCAATATCACCCTCCATAAAACTATAAAATGCGTCATCAAAATTATCAATCAACGGGATATAATCATCTTCCATAAGAAAATAAGAATCATATTCACCTTTTGTTCTTTGATATGCATAGTCCCATGCTCCATATGACATTCCAATATTATCACGATAATACACACGAACATCAATATCATTTATTTGACTAGGGATAATGGCCGCTCTCGGCTCACCATTAATCACAAAGATAATATTTGATATCAGAGTAGTCTTTAGTTTAGTTAACTGTATTACCTGATGATTAATATAGTCCATAGGATTATCTATATAGGCTTGGTCCTTGACTCTCCTATCCCCGAAATAACAGGCAACAGTATATGCTATCATACTATTCCTTTACCGTGTTTTGGTAGTTCACCCAAAAGAGAGTGGATTAATATCTTGGGTTTCTCTGTCCTTACAAAGTACTGATAAATGAAATCCCAATCCGCCGCCATATTTGTTGTATCAAACCATCTATACTCTGTTCCATCAAGACCTACTCTTCTGTGAAATATCTGTCCCCCGGTAATCAGTCCACCTTGCGGGGGATCATGGAAAAAGATATTAGGTCCCAACATAATTTGAAAATAGCCCCAGTCCTTATCAGGCTCCAAGGCTATCGAATTAGCAATTACTTCTAGAGCGCCTGGATAAAGGATATCGTCATCGTCAAGATAAATAATCCAATCCCCTGTAGCTTCCGCCCACATATTGTGACGACACGGATTTCCCCATCTATTATGCTCTTCTTCACAAGGAATGATTATCCTGCGGTCATCATAAGATTCTAGAGAGTGCCCGAATCTGTCAATCGTTATAAGATGCTCCCAATTCTGATATGTTTGATCATCAATATACTTTATTGTATTATGAATTGATTGCCTCGGGGGAAGCCAAGGTGTAAGCACCGAAAATTTTATCATCTCTTTTTCTTTTTAAACCTAGCTACCCTTCTAGTATGTGTCCTCTTAGCGTGACAATTAGCACAAACAACTTCACACTTCGCTATTTCATTTTTAATCTGTTCCATAGTCTTCTTCATATAATGAGAACCTATGGTAAAACTCTTACGCCCCCTCACATGATCAAATTGCATCACATAAGGAGGATATTTAATTTTACAATCGGCACAAGGCTTATCTTTCTCGCCTTTTATATATTCATATTTTGTGCTTCTATTTTCGCCAGGAATAGAAGGACGACGTTTCTTTGCAGCCATCTATTGTTTAATTCCATGATTTATTATTTCATATCCACGTTCAAATGTTGAATAAGCATGAACATAATTAAGGCTGGTGGAAAAATTGTTTCTAAGCCGCCATCTGCCTAACTCCGAATTTTCTTTCTGCTCAAGAACAAGCCATCCTTCACCAGTACTTTTGCATATAAAATCAGTACCATCATGCTCATAATGAAATTCTACAATTGATCCTGCGGGATAATCTTTCTCATTCATAGTGTCGGGTAGGTGGGATTTGAACCCACGACTCCATGCTCCCAAAGCACGTGCACTACCAAGCTGCGCTACTACCCGTAAATCTAGGAGTGACGGTACTCACAGGCCATTGCTTTCAAGGCAATGCGCTTTCCGGCTCTCCAAACTAATGCTGCGATATTCAATTCCGGGTTGATCGCCCGTGCATTTTCTGGCTCCACATTAGTCACTTCTGTATTGATTCTACCGTCCCCCGCCACCAAAAACAACCTCGGAAGGTAGCTCGTCCACTAGGAAAATATCCTTTACCCTCCGAAGAAATTTTAAAAACCGAAATAATTGGAAAGGTGATAGAACCAAACTAGAACCCAAGTTGCTCTATTCACTTCTCCCGTGACCGGAAGACCCCAAAATCTCTGTAACTCTTTAACCTTATCTCTCACGCCTGGACCATATCCAGTTCCAAAAGCATGGAAGTTAACAGCCTGCTTTACAAGCGCAACATCCGGCCCCTCCATTTTTGGCCTCTTGACATAAAGTTTTCTATTGTCTTCTTCCCTTGCTTTTTGTCTAGCAAGTTCCATGATCTTGACAAACTGCCTATGTGTCATAATTTTCTTTTCAGGCCCAAAGAATTTTCTTGTATCGAACGTTGTTCCACAACCAAAACTCACATGAACATGACCCTCATGGCCTGATGCCCTAAACGTTCCAGCGCCTCTATGATTAGGATAATATCCTACCCCACGGAAAATCATATAATAGACTCTAGAGTCCTTTCTCAACTGGGATACAATCTCATATCCAAGTGATGATGAAGAAACCCCAATATCTACAGCATGAGCATAGTTAGAATTGGTACAGCTTAACTCTCTTCCGTACCCACAATTATGCCCTGATTTACGATACTGATGACTCTGATCGCCTACAGTACCTAGAAAAGAAACTCTACTGCCATACTTTGCTCTCGCATCTGAATAACACTTCTCAGCAACTGGTGCGCCTGAACAAGACATTATTCGT
>Ga0137443_1000055_pt1 | contig 14780 bp, 21 predicted proteins | sample EasRivERMGT300_2_FD_102324 | JGI IMG/M metagenome (GOLD analysis project Ga0137443, IMG submission 102324) | Soil microbial communities from meander-bound floodplain in the East River, Colorado, USA - East River MetaG ERMGT300_2 | ecosystem: Environmental > Terrestrial > Soil > Floodplain ... | reverse complement strand
GGCCCGCTCGCCGGCCCGAGCCCCATGCTCGCTGCGCGCGCGCCGAAGTTTCCCGGCAGCGACGTGCACGTGACCGGCGCCCCGTCGCGCTCGAGCGGTGGCGGCGGCTTCAGCAGCGACGACGGCGGCATGATCCTCGCGCTGTTCGCCGACATGGCCATCAACAAGGGTCGCGGCGGAGCCGACATCATGAAGTACTACCAGGGCGCGCCCGACCGCGACCTCGACCGCGACTACAAGCGTGCGCAGATCGAAAATCTGCACGCGCAGGCAACGCGCCCGTACGGCGGCCGCGGCCAGAGCCCCGAGGCGCTGGCGCTGCAGGAAGAGCGCATCAACCTCTCGCGCGAGCGGCTGGCTGCCGACAAGGACAAGACGCAGCGCGAGCTCGACCTCAAGGCCGCGCTGCAAAGCATCGACTCGCCCGAGACCAAGGCCTGGCAGGACGCTGCGATCGCAGCGGGCGCCGACGAGAAGACCATCCGCGGTATGACCGGCTCGCAGATTCGCGACTGGCGTCCGCAGCTGGGCCAGCAGGTCGTACAGGACCGCGGCCAGCAGAACTGGAGCTCGCGGTTCGGGAAAGAAAACCGCGAGTTCGACCGGCGCGCTGGCGAGGGCGAGGAGCGCAAGCTGCAGGGCGAAGAGCGCGAAGAGGGCCGCACGCAAGAGAAGCGGTACCAAGACTTCGCTGAGAGCTACGCCGACAAGAACGCCAGCAAGCTGCAGATCGCCGGCCTGATCACGGATATCGAGAAGGTGCCCGGCGGCGCCAAGCCCGGGAGCTGGTCCGAGCGCCTGCGCGACGCGGCCGGATCGTGGGGTGTGACCGACCCCGACCGGCTCGACGTGTGGCAGGCCAAGAAGCTGATCATGGAAGAGTGGTCGCGCTCCCGCTCGGGCGCGGCGATCAGCGCCTCGGAGAACGAAAACTTCGCCCTGCAGGCGGGCATGAGCCCGACGGCGAGCACGCAGCAGATCGAGACGGCGTTCCGCGTGCTCAAGCGCGTCATCGCCCGCGACCTCGCCGCGCGCGCCGTGCCCAACCCCGAGGCCGCGCGAGCGGTCGGCGAGGCGTACGGGCTCGATCAGAGCTGGTTCCCTCGCGGCGACCGCGCCCGGCCCTCGAGCTCGCGGCGACGCGCGCCGAGCAAGCCCGCCAAGAGCGGTGAAACGATCGTCGGTGACGACGGCGACGAGTACGAGGTCTTGCCATGAGCGAGCCGAAGTACAGGTCGCTCAAGAACAAGCGCACCGGCGCCGTGATCGACCAGGTCAGCGACGACGACGGCAAGACCTGGCGCGAGACCGACACCAGCGTGGGCGATCGAGCGCTCGGCGAGCAGATCGACGCGGCCGGCGGCATCGACGAAGGCCCCGGCATGCCGCGCGGCGTCGGCGACGTGCCCGTGCAGGGCGCGCTCACGAGCCAAGGCGCGTTCGTGCCCCAGGCCGCTGCGCCCGCGCGCACCGAAGTGCCCTGGTACGAGTCGCTGCTGCGCGGCGCCGGCGAGATGGCGAGCATGAACCTCGGAGACGAGGCCGCGGGCGCCGGCGCGATGCTCGCCGACACCGACGACCGCGAATACAAGTCCGGCCGCGGCTTCTCGGCGCCGGTCGACGAGCAGCGCAGCAGCCGCACGGAGGGCCGCAACCAGTACCGCGCCGACGACGCAGGGGCGCAAGGCGACAACCCGCTCTGGTACCTCGCAGGGCAGGGCGCGGGGCTCGCCGGCACCGCAGCGCTACCTGTGGGACGCGCCGCCGGCGGGGCGACCATGCTGGCCCGCGCAGCGCGCGCTGCGCCGGTCGCGGCGGGCATGGGCGCGATCGCGGGCTACGGCGCGAGCGAGTCCGACGAGGGCGTGGACCAGGCGTTCGACGCGCTCGGCGGCGCGGAGGTCGGCACGGTCGCCGGCCCGATCGCGGGCGAGGTCGCGCACCAGGTCGCGACCAAGGGCGCGCCCATCGTGCGCGGCGCCGGCAACTGGCTGCGCGGTCGTGAAGCGAACCGCGTCGAGGCGGCGCACGGGCCCCTGGCCGCGCGTAGGGCCCTCGAGGCCGCCGACCCAGAGTCCGCGTCGGGCAAGTACATCCGCCGCCAGCTCAGCGCCGGGGAGTCGCCGGAGGCGCTCGAAGCGCACGCGCGCGCGGTCACCGACGACGTGAGCGCCATCGCCAAGCACGGCGACGTGATCCAGAGCGCCGAGACCATCGCCGAGAAGACGCGCACCGCGCAGAGGTACATGGAGACCGACGAGGTGGACCCCAACAGCGTGGTGGGGCACGCGGACGCGCTCGCGGCGGAGGCCAAGCAGCAGATCCAAGACATGCTGCAGGGCGTCGCGCCCGGCACCGACGACTACCGGCTGCTCAAGCGCCTCGAGAAGGATTTCTCGGAGTACGACCTGCAGGGCGGCGTGCAGCTGCCGGGAAACGCGCCGCTGCCGCGCGAAGCCGGGGCGCGCGCCGGCGTGATGGAGGGCGGCGTCGAGCTGCCGCCGTACGTGGGCAACGAAGGCTCCACGATGATCCCGCCGGCGCGGCGCGCTCGAGCCGGCAAGCCCGCGGCCGTCGAGCCCGAGCCCGCCGCAGAGGGGGCGACGTCAGACCGGCCGGCGATCAGCCCGCCGCCGCCCAGCGACGCGAGCTACGAGCTCGCCGGCAATAAGTGGTCGCGCGTCGATCAGCTCAAGCGCGAGCTGCAGAGAAAGCTCAAGGACGTCCGCTTCAACAGCCCCGAAGTCGAGCAGCTGCACGCGCTCGAAGAGCGGCTGCGCACCAGCCTCGAGGATCCGGAGATGTGGGGCCAGGGCGCCGCGGGCTACCAGCAGCAGGTCAACCGCGCGTGGAAAGACACGCTCTCGCTCGAGCAGACGCGCGATCTGAACCCGCGCCGCGAGTTCATGAGCGACTACCGCGGGCTGCCGAGTGCTTCAGAGCGGTCGTTCCGCTCCCTTCCGGAAGGCGACCTCTCGGCGATTCACGGCACGCTCGAGCGCGCTGGGACGCCCGATGGCGAGCAGGCGCTGTGGAAGCTCGGCGAGATGGCCGACCGGCGCGCCAAGCTCGGCCAGGCGCTCACCGACCACATCGAGCCCAACCCGGCGCTGCGCTCGCGCGCCGCGGAGCAGGAGCAACTCGCCGGGCGCGTGCGTGAGCGTGTCGGGCAGCGCGAAGGCGAAGCGCGCATGGCGCAGGCAATGACCGGCGCGGAACGCAACCTGCCCGACCCCGGGCTTGTCGACCGCGCGCTGGGCTGGGTCATGGGGCTCGGAGAGAAGGCGCCCGGCGGCGTCGGCACCGCGATGCAGATCGCACGGCCACCGGGGCGCACGCTCGGTCAGCGCGCACGCGTGATCGGGCAGCTCGAGCGCCAGCTCGAGGTCAACCCCAGCAACAGCGCGACGCGCGACGCGCTCGACCGCATCACCAGCCCGATCCGCGACACAGGCCACGCGCGCGACGCGGCCGCAGGCACCGTAGGCCGGCTCGGCGCTGAGACCGGGTACCGAGACGACCTCGACGACGCGCTCGAGCAGCTGCAGAAGCGCGGCAAGGGGCAAGAGATCGAGGAGCAGATCGAAGAGCAGCTCGACACCGATCCGACGCTGCTCGGTCCGTTCGCGCAGCAGCTCGCGCAGGCGCGAGACAACGGCACGCTCGGCGTCGAACTGCACCGACTCAACAGCGACGAAACCTGGCGCACCAAGGTGCGGCCGGCACTCCAGCAGGCGAGGTAGCGATCATGAACGTCGACAAGGGCGAGTACATCAGCGCGAACGTCAACCCGGGCCTGCGCGCGCTGTCAGCGGGCTGGAACGCGCCGCCGATCGACACCGGCGACGACGACTACATCATCACCTTCACGCTTTCGTGGAACGCGTTCGCCGCGACCGCGGGCGCGTTTTCGCTCGAGGTCAGCGACGACCCCGTGGCCATGTCCGCGCCGGCTTCGGCGGTCTGGAACCCGATCACATTCCCGAGCGGCAGCACCGACGGGACGCAGGTCACGGTCTCGGGCACGACGGCGACGATCAACGCCAACGCCGGCAAGATGCGCATCCATCTGACTGGACTCTCGGGCGCGGTCCGGCTGACCTGGAACCGGACTGCAGGCGGCACCACCGCGCAGCTGCTCGTGTACTACAGCAAGAAGCGGCGGGCTCGCGCATGACGCTCGCGGGCAGGTTGGCGGGCTCGCTGGCCGGCTCCCTCGCGGGGGGACTGGCTGGTGGCGGCAGCAGCACACCGCCACCGACCGTCAACGCCGGCACCGACGCCAGCTTCGACATGCTATCGGCGTCCCCTCACACGCACGACGGCAGCGGCGACGCGAGCTCGTACCTGTGGACCAAGATCTCCGGCCCTGGCACGCCGACGTGGGCGGACAACACCAGCCCCACCAGCACGGTGAAGTTCGATGCCGATGGCGTGTACGTACTCGACCTCGCCGGCACCGGTCCGGGCGGAACCACGCACGACCAGGTCACCATCACCGTCACCGCGACGCAATCGGCGCTGCTCACCCGCATGCAGTCGGCGGGGCGCACCTGCATTTTCTACGAGGTGGGGTTTGAGGAGACGGTTACGACCGGTCTCTATGACGGCTTAGGCGACTTGGGCCCAGCGGGGATCGATCAAGCGCAGACCTTGGCCGCCCGCCCCAGCAAGGTCGCGGGCGGCGGACCAAACGGCAAAGACGGGATGGTCTTCCAGGACGCGGCGCGCTTCATGATCAACACCGCCGTCGCCATCGCCGGGGGCAAAAACCTCTACATCGGCGGGGTGCTAAAGTCGGCGGCCGCGCTGTCGAATCAGTTCTGCATACACAACAACAACAACCCCGACTTGGCGACCAAGAGCGCCCTTTTCGGGGCTCAGACCGCCGGCGGAAACAAGTTTTTTGTCACCAGCGGGACCAACTCGGGCGCGAATCAAAACTGTGCCCTCACGAGCCCCGCGCATCACACCAACTGGTTCCGGTGGGACCACCGCTTCGCCGCAGGCGTCGTGCCGGTGTCGCGCATCAACGGCGCGGCCGTGTCCCCGCTGTTCACCACGCCCACGGGTGCGGCGTTCGCCGTCGAGTCGATTGTGCTTGGCCGCTACGGAGGCTTCAGCAGCGGTGGTTTTTATCTGGGCTACGCGTTCGAAGACGTGGGGACAGCGGCCGGCACGGCATGCCTGGGAGAGCAGGACGCGATCGACTACTACATCGGAAAACAGACCGCGGTTTTTTTTTGACGGACAAACACCTGGTGTTCGCCGGTCAGTCCAACGCGGACCCGTCGCAGTTCCCCGACCCGCCGGTGTCGCCCACCACGTTTTTGTTTAGGGAGTCCCACCCGAGCACGACGCTGGCGGTGGCTTGGGCGCCCTCCGATCCGAACGGATGGTGGGCATCGCTCGCCGCGAGTCAAATCGCAGAAAACCTGCCCACCAACGGGATGGTGTGGAATCAGTGGGAGAGCGACACCCTAGACGCAACGTACGCAGCCAACTACGGAGCCAACCTCCAGCAGGCCGTTCTGGACCACGACGCGCGGGTTGGGCACAGCAACACGTTCTGGGCAGTCGTCCGAGCGAATCCGAACGCGTTCGCGTACGACAGCGGTCGCATCGCGACGATTCAGGCGGGGCAGGACGCGGCGGAGGCGGCGATGCCGACGCGCATCAAGGTCATCAACACCGACGACCTTCTACCGTCCCCGGACGGCGCCCACTACCCGCCTGATGTCGACCAGCTCCTTTGGGCACGGTGCAAGGCTGCGATCGCGACTCACTTTGGGGACCCGACATGGCTCTAAGGCAGCTCGCGGCGATCGATGCTTTCCACGGCACCACCGATTGGGCGGGGTAGGGGTCACATGAGCGCACCCGATCGCGACCTCGACAAGCTTGACCCGACGTTCCGCGAGCGCGTCGACGAGCTGCTGCGCCGGCTGCACGCCGCCAAGCACGACGTGATGGTGTGGGAGGCACATCGTTCGTTCGAGCGCGCGCGCGAGCTGGAGGCGCGAGGCACTGGCGTCGAGCGCAGCATGCATTGCTACCGCATCGCGGTGGACATCGTGAAGCGCGAGGCGCCGCACTGGGACGCGCCGCCGGCGATGTGGTGGGCCATCTGCAACGAAGCCGAGGCGCTGGGGCTCACCGCTGGCAAGCGGTTCGTATCCAAGCGCCGGCCGCTCGGCGACCAGCCGCACGTGCAGGCGCTGCCGGCGTCCGATGACGACTGGGTACGCACCGCGACGCCGGTCGAGATCGCAGAGCGCGTCGCGCAACACCTCGACGCGACCGACCCGGCGCGACGCACGACCGTGCGCGAGAGCGTGCGCACGAAGGCGAAGCCGTGACCGGAGGTGCCCGCAGCAGCGTGCCGCCTCCCCAGCGAGCCATACGACACCGGCTCTTGCGGCTGCAGCAGCGGATCGCGATCGCGCTCGGCGTGCAGCTGCCGCTCGACCTCATCAGCGAGATTGAATCGGAGCTGATCGCGGTGCGCCAAGAAGCGCTGATCGAGGGCAAGCGCGCGGGCTACGCGAGCGGGCGCGCCGCGACGCGCGAGCTCGGGCCGCGTGACCTGCCCACGACCGTGCCGGCGCCGCGCCCGCGCTCGTACACGCCCCAGTCCTACCCGCCACCTCCGCCGCTCGACCGCGATCGCGACCACCTCGACAGCCGCGACGTCACGCCGGTGCACCCGGTCGACTGGACTGGCCCGCGGAGGGACCGGTGAGCACCGAGCCGCTCGACTACGAAGAACTACGCACCGCCTACAACACGGCGTACAACGCGTGGCAAACGGCCAGCATCGCGGCACGCGACGCGCGCTCCGCACTCGACCTGCTCGGCTTCAGCCGCGAGCCCGCGTTGCAGGCTGGCGGCGTCGTATCGCGACTGGGCGGGCTCGACACGCGTGTCGGCGAGATCGAGAAGGCGGTCGCCAAGATCGCCGATTCGGTGGGGCAGGACCGGCGTGAGCGCCGCATCCTGTACGCCGCGCTGACGCTCGTCGCGCTGCTGGTGAGCGCGTGGATCGTGGTCGGGTTCGTCGACCGCGCGCGGGCGCAGGCGCTCGAGCGCGCGCAGCAGAGCGAGGCGTCGCCGTGACCAGCGTGCCGCCCGAAGACCTGGCGCGCGACGCGGTCAAGCTGGCGCGCAGCTCGACCGTGCGGACGGTGCTGCTCTGGGCGCTGTCGGCGGTCGTGCTGCCGTCGGCCGGCTGGGCGTACGGGAAGCTGGAGACGCAGACGCAGATGGACGCGCTCGAGCACCAGGTCGGCGAGCTGACGCGGCAGCAGGCCGCGCTCGTCGGAAAGATCGACGGGCTCACCGCCGTGCCGACCGAGGTCGCGCCCGGTGGCGGACCCATCTGGCGGCTGTCGGTGGAGGCTCGCTACGCGCAGCGTGCGGCCGTGCGCGCGACCGCGGTCGCGCTGGCCTACGAGCGCAACAAGGTGGCGAAGCTCGCGGCGGCCGACAAGATGCTGACCGCGTTCGACAACCGGACCAAGGACGGCAAGGCGCCCAGCACCGCGGGCGAGGAAGCGATCAGCGCGATCGCGCTGCCGTAGTCGCGAGCGCGATCAGCCACTGCGCGAACGCGACGGGCGTGCGGCGGCGCTGCTCAGCACTGGCCATCTTTATGTGCAGTGGCGCGACGCCTCGGGCCCGTCTGCTGGCGTTCTTTCTCTTCAGGTTCCGCGTACCGCTGATCCAATGCGTGGGCACCCGAGGGGGGGGGTCTTTGGGCACGCTGGAAACGCCGACGAGATAGAGCCACGTGCGCTTGCGAGCGACGTGGCCCCAGCGCACCTGCTCGATCTCGATGGTGATGCCGCCCCACGCATCGGGCAGCTCGCCGGGGTGCGGCATGCCGCAGTGGCCGCCACAGCCGGAACCCGGGGAAAGCGACGATCTCGACCTGGCGGCCGTCGACGGCTGACCCGCCGCGTAAATAGTTGACGAAAACAGTTGCCGGCATGGCGGGCAGGCGCTACCTTCTCTGAGTCGGGCAGGTCGCCCGGCAAACCTGGCGGGTGGCAGTAACCACCCAGGAGACCACGATGATCATCACGGCCAAGTTTTCGTCGGTGTGCCCCACGTGCAACAGCCGCATCGAAGTCGGCTCCAAGGTGGAGTGGAGCAAGGGCATCAAGGCCGCCCATGTCGCCTGTGGCGCGAGCGGATCGCGCACCGCTCCAGCGTCGCGAAACTGGGACGCGAACGCGTTCGCCGGCTACGGCCGGCCCCGCGGCGCCTACCGCAAGGCGTGCGTGAGCGATGGCAATTGCTCGAGTTTCGGATCGGGCCGCTCGTGTGGCGGGCACGACTGCGACGGGTACTGATCGTTGCGAGTGATGCGCGACTCCGGTCGCGCAGATCTCGGAGCGCTCAAGCCCCTCTGGCGCGCGGCAGTAACCGCGCACGAAAGAAGACCGAAAATGACCAGCGAAAAACTTACCATCACGCTCACGGGACGCGCGCCCGTAACAATCACCAAGGCGGCGTGGCCGGTCGTCGCGTCGGCCAGCGGCGACTCGTACGGTAGTCACGACTACGCGCGGCATCAGCAGGCGCTCGCGCAGGGCGAGTGCGATCGGTACCGTCTGACCGTGCGTCAGCACGGGGACGGGCGCACGATCGTCTACGGCGTGTTCGACGCGGCGTCCGCATGGACGCACAGCGAGGATCGTCGCGGCGGCGAGCTGCTCGCCACTGGTGCTGACGTTGCGGACGCGATCCGCCGCGTCGGGGAGGAATGCCAGCTGCCCGGCAGCGTGATCCGCGAGTGCACGGCGAGCTTGCCGGCGGAGGAGATCTGACAGACAGCTCGGCCCCTCTCACGAGGGGCCAGCTCCGACCTCGGTCCGACCTCACCGGCGAACAGTCAGTGAGGCGGGACCGCGGAGAGCGGAGAGGAGAGAGACCATGGCAAACGCAGCTGAAATCCTGATCAACCTGAGCGTGCTCGAGAATCGCACGGTCGAGACGTCCGACCCCGCGGTGTATGAGGACTCCGCGCACGGCATGACCTTCGCGGAGTGGCTCGCTTCCGCTGGGCGCTCTGACAGCGCGAGCGAGTACGACCTGCGCGCAGCGTGGCGCGCTGGCGAGGATCCGAGCGAGTACGCGGTCAGCGAGCCCGCGTGAAGCCAAAAACCCCAAGCGACCGCGCCCGCGCGCTGCGCATCCGGCACCCGGACTGGTCGCTGGCCAAGATCGCGGCCGCGGCCGGGCTCAGCAAGCAGGGCGTGGCCAACGCGCTGCGCCAGCGGGGCAAACGCGGCCGGCCAAAGGGAATCGCAGGCGCGGCGGCCTGAAGCGCGTTGACCCAGGCGCGCCGACGCTGTATCCATCCGCTGTGACTGTCTCTGGGGGGGGGCCCGAGATGGCCCAGCGGTTCTGTTCCGCGCACCCCCCGGCCTCGCGCACCGCGCTGCTCGCAGCGCTGGTGCTGTTGTCGCTGGGCTGCGGCGCGCTCGAGCGCCAAGCGCTGGTGCTGGCCGAGGTCGCGCGCTGGGAAGCGCAGCTCGGTCCGCTGCCGCGTTGCCGAGCGGAGAGCGCGACACTGGTCTGGGCCACCGCGCCGGCCGCCGAGCTCTCGCGCCGGTGCGTGACGTCGCTGGCGCTGAGCGGCTGCTTCCGGTACCGGCCGGACGGCGTGCCCGAGATCACCGTCGCGGCTGCCACGCCGCGCACGGACAAGCAGCTGCTGGTGATCAGGCTGCACGAGCTCACGCACGCGCTGCTCGGCGGTCAGCTCGAGCGCGAACACGGCGGCGAGCTCGGCGATGGTGAGCCAGGTCCAGCCCTCAGCGCGTTCCTGGCGGCGCTGCAGCTTCAGGCCGCGTGCCGGGTTCACCTTGATCAGGCCGTCCTCGATCGCCTCGTCGAGCACACGGCAGAGCAGACCGAAGGCGTGCTTCTGCGACTGCCAGGACAGCGGTACGCCACGTGCGCCGAGCTCCGCCGGGAGCGAGCGCAACCAGTCCCGGATCTCGGCGCGAGGCAACGTGGCGATCGCGGCGTGCGCGAAGGGCGCGCGGCCCACGATCACCGACCAGCGCGAGCGCGTGCTCTTCTTGTCGCGCAGGCCCGCGCGCACCCACCGCTCGATCACTCGCTCGCCGTAGGTGAAGAGGATGGTCGCGCCGATCGGGACGGCGCCGCCTTCGAGCAGCAGGGCCGCGCGGACCGCATCGGCTTCATCCCAGGTGGCGAACGTGCCGGCGCCGCGGTGCCCGCCCTTGCCGTCCGGCACGCGCAGCCGGTAGCGGCCGCGCTCGAACGTGATTGAACCGGTGCCGTAGCTGCTCACCGCGCGCCAAGCCTCCGCAGAATCCGCCGGGCCTGTGCCCGCGCGAGATCGCCGGGTTCGTGGACTACCGCGGCTCGAGCCCGCTCCGCAACCGAGGTCGCCCGCTTGCCCGCCGACCGACGCCGCGCCCGCTTCTCGTCGACGAGCTCGCGCAGCAGCTGCTCGATGCGGTCGAGCTGATCGCGCAGGTCGTGGTGCTCGGGCTCGGTCATGGGCGACGCTCAACGCTCCGCGCAAGCGACACGAGCCAGGACGCGAAGAGGGGGGGGGTGCGCCGGCGCTGTTGCGCGCTGCACACCTTGATGCCCGGCGGCACGGCGCTGCCCGTGCGCTGATAGCTCGACGGGTACGAACGACGCGACGAACGGAAACCGCTGCACCAGTGCGTCGGCGCGCGGTCAGGCGGGTCGCGCGGAACGTCGCGCACGCCGACGAGGTAGAGCCACGTCTTCTTGCGCGCGACGTGGCCCCAGCGCACCTGGTCAACGGCGATGGTGAATCCGCCGTGCTCGTCGGGCAGTTCGCCCGGCCGAGGCATGCCGCAGTGCGCGAAGAGCCGCGAGCCCGCCGGGTGCTCAAGTACACCGCCGAACCGCCGAACTTGCGCGACGGCGATCGGCCCGCAGTCGGCGGGCTGGTACTTGCAGCAGAACGCGAGCTTTCCCCATGGCCCGCACGGCGGGTGCGCCACGACAGGCCAGGGTCCGGCATACAGTCGCGCGTCGCGACGCTCGCCCCAGCACTCGACGTCGGGCAGCTGCGGATACGGACCGCGAGGGTCGATGTACAGCGCGGCGATCACGGACGCGCCTTCCTGAACTGCGCCGCCTGAGCGCAAGTGGCGAAATGCGAGACGTACCGCCGCGTGCCCACGGCGTTCAGGTCTGGCGTGACGTAGTGCGCGACGCGCGCGCGCACCTCGATGTTGCCGTCCGCGCGCGGCTCGACGTCGAGCGGGATGGCCTTGCCCTTGGCCGTCGTGGCCCAGAAGATGGGCGCGCTGCACGAGCGGCAACTAGGCACGGTCGTACTCCCGCGCGCTCTCGGCCTCGCACGTCAGCACGGCGCCAAGCACGAGCGGCTGGCTGCCGAGCGTGACGACGCGCACGCGGTAGGGCGTCATGGTTGCTTGTCCTTGCTCGCTGGTTCTTGCCAAGGACCGCGCACCGTTCCGCGCCCCCGGTGCTCGCGATGCGCGCGGAAGTCGTCGCCCATGTCGCCCATTACGGGTGCACCTTCCCGCGGCCCCAGTAGCGATCGAGGGCGGCTGTCTGGGCAGCGCCGCGCGCAGCCGTGCGCCGCGCCAGCTCGCCCAGCGTCACGTCGCCGAGCCGCTCGCGCAGCGACCACAGCAGCTTGCCGGTGGCGATGCAGTCGCCGAGCGCGCGGTGAGCGTCGAGGTGCTCGATGCCGTGCCGAGCGCAGGTGATGCCAAGCCGGTGTCGACCGCTGCCCGCTACCCAGCGGTCGATGTCGCGCACGTAGACTAGCGGGTCGATCCAGGGCGCAGCCAAGTGCGCGTTTAGGTCGGCGCCGGCGCCCGCGAGGCGGCGCAGGATGGTCCGGTCGTAGCCCTGCCCGTTGTACCCGACCGGCCACGCGCGCTTGAGTAGCCCGCAGCCGAGCAGCAGCGCGATCGCGGTGGCCGCCGGTGGCGCGCCCGCGACCATCGCGTTGGTGATGCCGTGCACCGCGACGACTTCCTCGCTCATCTCCGAACCTGGGTTCAGCAGGCTCGACCAGGTGCCGACGAGCTCGCCGCGTTCGAAGCGAGCGCACGCGACCTCGCACGGCACTGCGGTGGCGGGGTCCACGCCGGTGGTCTCGAGGTCGATGACCACCAGCGGGACTTCGGACCACACACTCTCGAGAGCGGGAAGCATGCTCAGCCCTGCTCGCCTTGCGCGACGCGGCGCAGCTCTTCGTCGGTGGCCTCGACGTGCGGCTCGCTCTTGTCGACGAGATCGGCTTCCTCGATCAGGCCGCCCTTCGTGAGCGCGCTTGCGACATCGGGATCGAGCGCGCGCGTCTGCTGCTCGCCCAGGTCAGCCGCATCGTCGAGCGCCGTGGCGCGCGCGATTTCGGCGCTCTTGGGCAGCCACTTCCACAGCGACCGCACCGCCGTCTTGAGGCACATCGCCTCGTAGTCGGTGATCCAGGGACCGCTGCCGCTCGCTGCGCTGCGCTTGCGCCTGGCCTCGACCTGCGCCTTGGTCAGCACCACGAACACGCGCTCGGTCGAGTCGCGCATCGCCGCCACCGCGTAGACGTGCGTGATCGGCTTGCTCTCGCGATCCTCCGCCTCGCTTGGCTTGTGCTTGACGTTGGGTGTCAGGCCGAGCTCGTACTCGAACGCGTCGCCCTCGCGCACCGCGTAGGCGTACAGGCTCGCCACCATGCCGCTGCGGCGCGCCAGCTCGATGTAGCCCTGGTACCCGACGATCAGCGTGCAGTTGCGCTGGTTGGCTGGCAGCGACTTGTCCCGGCGCGGAATGAGGTACGCGTGCCCGAGTGGCGTGTTGACCTCGAGGCCAAGCTGCGCGGCCTGCATGACGCAGCCAACAAAGCTGTGCACTGTGCAGATCGCGAGGTCGGGCGTGGTGCTCACCGCGGTCATCGCGACGCGAGCCATGCGGTCAGGCGTGACATGCCGCGGGAGCGCCCGCTGAATCTCGGGCAGCATGCGCCGCAGCATGTGAAGCAGGTTCGAGCCCGGATCGGTCTGCGTCGTGGGCTTGACGATCTCGCCGGTTTTGGTGGTCTGAATGGTCATCGGTGGTTCCTGTTCTCCCTGTGCGGTGGCTCGGTTACGGCCCTTTCGACTGGCCACCCGCGGCGCAGTCGTCCGTCGATCGTGTCGGGTGCTATGCCCAGGCGCGTGGCCCAGTCGCTGAGGCACAGCGTTTCGTCGCCGAACGTCAGCAGTCGATTGTCGCTGCGATTGCGGGCCTGCTCGCCGCGCGTTGCCCAGCGGCAGTTGCCGGGCTCGTAGTTGCCGCCACTGTCCTTGCGATCGATGGTGTGCTCGGGTGACGGGCGAGGGCCCATGTCGGCGAAGAAATTCTCGAACGAAGCCCAGCGCTCGCAGACCGCGATTCCGCGGGCGCCGTAGTACGCGTAGCTAGCGCTCGATGGCTCCGCGCAGCGCCTTCGCATGTTGTGCCAAACCGAATACTCGGGCGCCTTGACCATCCCGTGAGTCGTGCGCCCGCATGCTCGGCATGAGCGCACGCCGCCGCGCAGGTGTTTCTGGGCTACCTGCAGCTCGTCGCCGCAGTCGCAGCGCACGTGGTAGTACGCCTCTGACTTCGCGGTGCGATACGCGAAGCGCAGCACGAGCAGCTTTCCGAAGCGCTCGCCGGGAGCAATAGGCTTGAGCGGGGGCGCCACGTCTACCGCTTCTCCGATTTGCTGGCGTGCCTGCGCAGCACGCGAAACGTGGCTTCGTCGACCGCGTGCGCGGCGCGGGTCTGCTGCTTCCAGCTGTAGCGAGTGCCGCTCGGCAGCACGCCGTTCTCGGCCGTGCCGATCGCCGCCTTGAGCAGGTTCTCGATCTCGGCTTCACGCTTCTTGATCGCGGTCTTGGCCTGCTTGAGCCCGCACAGTTCCTCGTCGAGATCGAGCATGTCGCCGCCAAGCTGCGCGAACGACTCGGGGTGAGGACGCTCGCGGTAGAGCGCGGCCAGCGCGCGCGACGCGCTATCGCTGCCGTCCGGCTTTGGGCACACGCCGGCCTCGACGCACTGCTCCCAGAAGATGCGGCCCGCGTGCTTGATGTGGCGGATCTCGACCTCGTCGCGCTCGACGTCGCACCAGACTAAGCGCTGGCCGCCGATCAGCGCGGCGGCGGTCGCCTTCTCGGCGCCCGTCACGAGCAGCTGTTGCTGCAGCTGCAGAAAGTAGTGACGCGGCGGGCCTTCCTCCCACTCGTGCGCCTTGTGCATGCCGATGTTCTTGATCTCGAGCGGCCACGCGGGCTCGCTGCCGACGTCGCCCGTCTCGCCGTCGAGCGTGCACAGCGCCCACGGGTGCTCGGCCGAGCGCAGCAGCACGGCAGCGCGTCGCACGGGCCGGCCGGTGCGCTGCTTGTAGCCATCGATGATCGAGGCCTCGAGCTGGTTGCCCCAGTAGACGTGCTCGGCCTCGTCGAGGCTGGGGTCGCCCTCGCTCGCGCCGATCTTGATCGCGTAGAGCTCAGTCGCGCTCAGCCATGGTGACTCGCCCAGCGCGCTCGCGATCTCGGACGCGCCGATACCGCTGCGCCGCAGCTGCAGCCAGCGCTCGCGGTCGAGCGCGGAACCGAGCACGATGGGGCCGCCGTCAGCCATTGGCGCTCACCTCCGCCATTGACTGCTGTTCCGGCTCTTCCTCGGTTGCGCCGCTCTTATCGCGCTTCCGCTTGTGCAGCTCGGCGTGCAGGCCGTCGTACACGCGCTGCACGTCGCGCGTGGCG
>Ga0137443_1000054_pt1 | contig 14895 bp, 15 predicted proteins | sample EasRivERMGT300_2_FD_102324 | JGI IMG/M metagenome (GOLD analysis project Ga0137443, IMG submission 102324) | Soil microbial communities from meander-bound floodplain in the East River, Colorado, USA - East River MetaG ERMGT300_2 | ecosystem: Environmental > Terrestrial > Soil > Floodplain ... | reverse complement strand
AGAAATGAACTTGTGCCGACATTGATTTTCAAGTATAGTTTTTAATACCTGCTTCTGATTGTCTTTCATTAATCATAACTCATTTCTTCCAGGAAGAATGTCACTTCAGAATGCTTCAGCATTATACTATTAGTTGAAAAGTTTTTTACTTCACCTGGACCAAGCTGGTCAATCCTTGCTTCAACCGGTTCTGCATTCAATTTATACTTAAGTACGATATTCCTTACAGCATCATCGCTGATATTTTTCACCGTCCCTTGAACTGATCCATACTTGCTGGGTGACAGGGCTGGAGCATCAATATCCATTGAATAGCTCGTCGATATAGACTTATCGGCCTTTATTTCGATCACTGTTTTGTCTTTAATCACGTATTCATAGGTGAAATAACCTGCAGCGATAATTAAGATGAATATTAAAAATTTTTTCATATTTAACTTCCTTAAAATTTATGATGTATTATTCCATCAAATACTTAACCAGTCTGGAATTATTCAAAATTGTCTCAAAAAACAATCATATAAGAGAGATCAAAATTTGTCGAGAAAAATTCTCTATCTGTAATACCTTTTATACCGATTTCGTTTGAAGCGATACTAGGCCAAACTCAGAGCTAAATTTCGTTATAATTTTTGAGTAGTGATTAATTCTTTCAAAGGAGTTAAATACTTCCTTCAAAAAGAGAAAGACCATACTCATTCAATATTCTTCAAGAATATATTTTTATATTTAAGTTATGTTTTAGACGAACTATTTTATTACAAATAATACCAGATGAAAACACCTTTAGTAGTAATTGTAGGCAGACCGAACGTTGGCAAATCCACACTCTTTAACCGGCTTGTCGGTAAACGGGATGCAATTGTTGATGACACAAGCGGAGTTACCCGTGACAGGAATTACGGTGAATGCGAATGGTCAGGAAAGAAATTTAAAATTATTGATACCGGCGGTTATGTCCCTGATTCCGAAGATGTTTTTGAAACTGCAATCAGGGAACAGGTTGAAATTGCGGTTGAAGAAGCACAAAGTATTCTCTTTGTTGTGGATGTACGTGACGGAATAAACCCCTTTGATACAGAAATAATGAGACTGCTCAGAAGTTCCGGTAGAAAATTTTTTCTTCTCGTTAATAAAGTTGATACTCCAAAATTTGAATCAGGTGCAAATGATTTTTACGGATTGGGAGTGGATAAACTTTATCCTATTTCTGCTTTGAATGGAAACAATCTCGGTGATCTTCTGGATGAAATAACTGCTGGCTTTGAAATTGAAACTGAGGAAGCTGAAGATCCAAGATTAAAAATTGCAATCGTTGGGAGACCAAATTCAGGAAAATCTTCGCTTTCAAATGCACTGCTTGGCGTAACACGAAGCATCGTTACTGAAATACCCGGAACCACCCGTGACAGCATTGATTCGATTTTAAAATATTACGGTGAAGAGATAATTTTAATTGACACTGCCGGTCTTCGTAAAAAAAGAAAAGTGCATGAAAGCATTGAATTCTATTCCAGCATACGGGCCCTTAAAACAATCGGTGAATGTGATGTTGCTGTAGTATTGTTAGATTCACAATTCGGATTAGAAAGCCAGGACCAGAAAATTATTGATGAGGTTGTACGCTGGCGTAAAGGATTAATTATTGCTGTTAATAAATGGGACCTTGTCGAAAAAGATTCAAACACTGCTCACGAGTATGAAGAGAACATCCGCGAAAAATTGGGAGCAGAAAATTATGCTCAGATCATTTTCATTTCAGCATTGACAAAACAAAGAATTTATGAGCTGATTGATCTGTGTAAAGAAGTAAACGGTGAAAGGAAAAAGAAAATACCCACCAATGAGCTTAATGATTTTTTGTTTAGAGAAATTTCCAAATCACCTCCGCCTGCTTCTCCTTCAGGTAAAGAAGTCAAGATTAAATATGTAATTCAGGTCGGCGATTATTACCCGGTATTTATTTTCTTTTGCAATTATCCGAAGCACGTTGCGGATAATTATATACGTTTTCTTGAAAACCTGATAAGAAATAATTACGGATTTAAAGGAGTACCCGTTACTTTAAGTTTTAAAGAAAAATGATTTTACCTAAAAGAATATTAGTCGTTGGGGGAAATGCAGCCGGACCTGCAGGGGCTGCAAAAGCAAAAAGAGTCAATCCCAATGCAGATGTAGTACTATTTGAAGCAGGGAATTTTATCTCAACCGGGACGTGTGAAATGCCCTATGTTTTGTCCGGTGATATCAAAAATTATGAGGATTTGATTTTTTTTAGTGCTCAGTCATTTGAAGCGAAAAAAAATGTTAAAGTCTTTACGAATCATTTTGTCGAGGAGATTGATAAAAAAGCGAAAGAAATTAAAGTGCGTGATTTGGTTCAACAGGAAATAAAAACTTTCAGTTACGATGCTTTGATACTCACAACTGGCTCTAGAGCAAAGACACTTCCACAGTTCCCAACTCATCTTAAAAATGTTTTTACATTAAAAAATATTAGTGATTTGATATCAATCGGGAATTTCATAAAAAATGAATATGCTAAACACGCTTTTGTAATCGGCTCAGGATATGTCGGTATTGAAGTAACCGAAGCTCTGATAAAAACGGGTATTGAGGTTTCACTTGTTGAAAAAGAAAAACTTCCAATGCCAAATGCAGAAACAGAAATTAGTGAAAAAGTGCTGGCGATCCTTAAAGAGAATAATGTGAAGTTCATTGGCAATCAATATGATACTGAACCGATAATTTATAATGATAAAGTTAAAGCTGTAAAAATTGATGGAAGATTTGTTGATACTGACCTTGTCTTAGTTGCAGCAGGATTTGTTCCGGATAATTATTTGGCTGTCCAGGCAAAACTTGAGATGGGGAAAACAGGAGGTATTAAAGTTGACAAAAAACTGAAAACATCTGATAATTTTATCTATGCTGCCGGCGATAATATTGAAGTAACAAATTCTGTTACCGGTAAACCTGGTTATTTTCCTTTAGCCTCACAAGCTTATAATTTCGGACGTATTGCAGGCAAAAATGCTGCAGGCGGAAATGCTTATGCTGAACCGTTTGTAAAAAATATTTCCGTTAAAATATTCGATAAATATTTTGCGGAGGTTGGAATAAATACAAATGAAGCTCAAAATATCAGGTTTGATTTTGTATCGGTTTCTGCCAGCACTTCCAACCTTGTGAAAGTGATGCCGGGCAGTGCAGAAGTTTTTGGAAAAATTGTATTTGATAAAACGAATCGAAGGCTGCTTGGTGCATCGTTCTTAGGAGGTAATGAAATTTCAGGTTATGCAGATTTAATTTCAGCCTTAATTCATTTGAAACAGCCGGCGGATGTTCTGACAAAAATAAATTATAATTATACACCTCCGCTTTCACCGTTCATCAATTTATTATCTTTGCTTGGTAAAAAAGCAGTAAATATTAATAAATAAAATTAAATCAAGATGAGCAAAAATTTTATTTTAATAAATCATCCTCTTGTCAAAAGAGATATTACAATTCTCAGGGATGTCAAAACCAACAGCGAAACATTCAGAGCTGCACTGGCAAGAATCTCAAATATTCTTGCAGTTGAGATCAGTGCAAAATTTAAAATATCAGTAACAAAAGTTAAGACACCTTTAGAGCAAACAGAAGGTCATAAACTAGAACAAGATGTTGTGCTTGTCCCTGTTTTAAGAGCAGGATTAGGAATGGTTTCAGGTTTTCTCCAGATCATACCTGATGCAAATGTCGGACACATCGGTTTGCAGAGGGATGAAAAAACACTAAAGCCGGTTGAATATTATTATAAAACTCCAAATGAATTAAACCGTGCTGAGGTTATTCTGCTTGATCCAATGCTGGCGACCGGCGGCAGTGCTTCCGATGCAATTAAATTTCTAAAAAAACGTAAAGCGAAATCAATTACTTTCGCCTGCATCCTGGCAGCACCAGAAGGTGTTAAAAAAATGGAGAAGGATCATCCGGATGTTAAAATATTCGGAGCAGTATTAGACAGGAAGCTGAACGACAAGGGTTATATTCTTCCCGGTTTGGGAGATGCTGGAGACCGCACGTTTGGAACTCTATAAAACCATCCAGTTTTTCATTACTAAATGCAATGTAAAACTTATCACAAAAAATTTTCAAGTTAAAGGATTTTTGAGTTTGTATGAATGTGTGGATGTATGTATTAAATCCATCATACAACCATGCAGCCATGCAATCATGCAAGATGCTTTTGGCAATTTACCTCGATGCAGATTAATTATCGCCTTTTTTATTTTTTATATCATTTGTCCATCCACGTCTGCACAGGATTACCCTGATAATAAAGTAGATTCACTTCTAAAGCATGGAATAATAAACATAGTTAATCAGGATTATAAAAGTGCCGGAATAATTTTTGAAAAATTAAATTCCGGGTATCCCGAAATTCCTCTTGGGAAAATTTATCTTGCTGCAAATAAAATTGCTGAAGCTTTTGACTATTCTGAACAATTTGATGAAGAGTTTATTTCCAACAATCTGGAAAGTGCCAGAGAACAAGCGTTAATATTGTTAGACAAAGACGATAAAAATATCTGGTATAATTACTTCATCGCACTTGTTGAAGGATACACAGCCTACTTTGAAGCATTGAAAAGAAATTGGCTGTCTGCGTTTTCCACAGGGTTTAATTCAGTTTCTTCGTTTGAAAATTGTCTTGAGCTGGATGAGCATTTTTATGAATCGAAAATAGCCATCGGAACTTTTGCTTACTGGAAGAGCCGGGAAACTGAATTCCTTAGCTGGATGCCCTTTGTGAGTGATGACAGAGAATTTGCAATCAGGCAGCTTGTCATCGCAATTGATTCGGCTTCATACAACAGGTATCTTGCAATGAATTCTCTCATCTGGATTTACATAGATCAGCAGGATTATCAATCTGCAATAACGCTCGCAAAAAAAGCGCTGACTGAATTTCCAGGAACAAGATTATTTAAGCGAGGTCTAGCAAGAGCCTATGAACAAGTTGATAGAAATGAAGCAATAAAAATTTATTCCGATATTCTGGAAAGCTATCCTCCCGGAGAAAATAATACTCGTGTGAATGAAATCGTATTAAAGCATAAAATTGCACAGCAATATGCAAAAACCGGAAGGAACGAGGAAGCATTGGAATTGTGTGATCAAATTCTTTCAATTAATAATCTATCAGAATTTGCCCAGGATAAGCTTGAATCGAGGCTCAAAAGAATAAGGGAACTGAGGTCTGAATTGATGAAGCAGAACTGAATTATCTCTTAGTTTCCAGCGGCTTTATCATCTCATTTAAATAGATTAAATTATTCCTCAAAAAACAGGCTTGATTATTAACCGCACGATATGAGTCTAGAAAATCCAAAAGACCAGAAAATGCTTGAAGATTTACTTGCGGAATGCAGGAAAAATCTTCCTTCAGTTAATGAAGCACTTATAACCAAAGCATTTGAATTTGCACTTGAAGCTCACAAACATGATCTGCGTGCATCCGGTGAACCATACTTTACTCATCCATTTGAAGTTGCAATGATTGTTGCGCAGGAATTTCCCCTTGATGATATTACTGTTGTAAGCACATTGCTTCACGATGTAGTTGAGGACACCGAATTCAATCTTGATTTGCTTGCTAAAGAATTTGGAAAGGAAGTCGCCGAGATAGTCGATGGTGTAACTAAGATCAGCGGCATATTCAGAGGGCAGGATATAACCAAAGCAGAGAATTACAGAAAAATGCTGCTGAGCATGGTTAAGGACGTCAGAGTTATTCTTGTAAAGTTTGCTGATCGTCTGCATAATATGAGAACACTTGAATTTGTTTCAGCAGATAAACAAAGAAGAATTGCACAGGAGACTTTAGAAATTTATGCACCTTTTGCCAACCGGTTTGGCTTGGGAAGAGTTAAATGGGAACTTGAAGATCTTTCTTTTAAATACTTGAATAAAGAAGCTTACGAGGAGCTTGTTTCAAAAGTAAAGGGACGAAGGAAGGAAAGAGAAGCTTACATAAAAAAATTCTCTGAACCGATCGTAAAAAAACTTGAAGAATACAATCTCAAATTTGAATTGAGCGGCAGACCTAAACACCTTTACAGCATTTACAGGAAGATGATAAGAAGAAATAAACCTTTCGAAGAAATTTATGATCTGTTTGCAATCAGAATAATTTTAGAGACCAACAATACAAATGAATGTTATACAACATTGGGAATTGTAAACCAGATGTATCTGCCGGTGCCTGACAGGTTTAAAGATTATGTCTCAATTCCCAAAACAAATAATTACCAGTCGATTCACACAACCGTTGTTGGCCCCGAGGGCAGGTTAGTCGAGGTGCAGATCAGAACTGCAAAGATGCATGAAGTTTCAGAGAGAGGAGTTGCGGCTCACTGGAAGTATAAAGAAAATAAATCAACATCGGAGAAGGATCTGGAAAACTGGGTAAACTGGATTAGAGATATTTTTGAAAATGCCGGCAGGGATGAAACTCGTAAAGAACTTATCGAAGATTTTAAACTTAACCTCTACCAGGATGAAATTTATGTATTTACACCAAAGGGCGAGTTAAGACGGCTTCCTGTTAACTCAACCCCTGTCGATTTTGCATTCGAAATTCACAGCAAGGTTGGCTACCATTGCATTGGTGCAAAAATTAATGGCAGAATTATTCCTCTCGATACCATGCTTCACAGCGGTGACCAGGTTGAAATAATCACTTCTAAAAATCAACATCCGAATAAAAACTGGCTGAAGTTTGTTCAAACAAGTAAAGCCCGGGTCGCAATCAGAAAGTGGATGAATAAAGAAGATGAAAAGATTGTCGAAGCCGGAAAAGACTTGTGGGAAAAAAAGATCAAAAAATTAAAATTAGCTTTTGATGTAAGTGATACGACAAAAATAACCCGGAGCCTGAAATTTGAAAACAACAGGCAGTTTTTTAAAGAGATTGCACAGGGAAATATTAATTTAGATGAAGTGCTTCTTCCTAAAAAAGTTCATCATGAAGTGGAACAGGATAATGTTTTAGCATTCGAAGAATTTGCAAAAATTGCCAGGACTGATGCCGGTGGAATTTTAGTTGATGGCAATAAATCAGGAATAATGTATTCCTATTCTAAGTGCTGCAACCCGATTCCCGGTGATCCAATAATCGGATACATAACAATTGGCGAAGGAATTAAAATTCACCGCAAGTCATGTAATAATCTTATCAATCTTTCCTCAGGTGATTCAAGTAAACTTGTGCCGGTGCAGTGGCCCAAAGTTGAAGATTCAATGTTTGTTGCTGGATTAATAATAAGAGGTGAGGACACTCCCGGAATATTGAATGAAATTACTCATACAATAGTTTCATACAAGAGTACAAATATCAAATCCGTTAATATTAGTACGAATGAATCTACTTTTGACGGCAGCGTTACTGTTTATGTCAGCAACCTGGAACATCTGAACACAATTATTGAAAGACTTAAAAAAGTTAAAGGAATATATAAGGTTGAAAGATTTGAAAGCAGCTAAAATAAAATTACGTGGTTAACAAAGAAGAAAGAATAATGGGAATTGATTTTGGGGAAAAGAGAATCGGGATTGCTTTAAGTGATCCGTTTCACCTTTTCGCATACCCGTTTAAAACATTGATTAATGACTCTAAGTTTTGGATACAAATTGGAAATATCATCAAAGAAAAGAATGTATCGAAAATATTACTTGGTCTTCCATCTGCATCAGGCACTTCATCCAATGCGTTTAGAAATAAAGTTGAGAAATTTAAAGCTGAGATTGAGAAGAAACTAAAGATAATAGTCATCTTTTGGGATGAAGAGTTTACCTCATCGATTGCTAAAGAAAAAGTCCTGGAGTCAGTGACAAAAAAAGCAAAGCGGCGAGATAAAAGTCTGATTGATTCTCTATCTGCTGCAATCATACTCCAGGAATATTTAGATGTACAGTGAAGTTTCTTTGCTTCTTTAATAATGAATTTTAACTAAGCATAGTAACTGTAAGAAATAAATAAAATTATCTGTCTTGCAGATTGACATTCATTTATCAAAAATTTATTTTAACTCATCACAAAACTCACAATTGGGAGCATTTCTATGACACTTGACGCACTTGGTATGGTAGAAACCAAAGGCTTAGTTGGTGCTATCGAAGCTGCTGATGCAATGGTAAAAGCAGCTAAAGTTGAATTAATCGGAAAAGAAACCATTGGCGGCGGTTATGTTACCGTTATGGTTAGAGGAGACGTCGGTGCAGTTAAAGCTGCAACTGATGCCGGGGCAGCAGCTGCCCAGAGGGTAGGTGAGTTAGTATCTGTTCATGTTATTCCCCGTCCCCACGCAGAAGTTGAATCCATTCTTCCTAAAAGAAAATAAATCATGCCTGATCAAGCGTTAGGGATGGTTGAAACCAAAGGGCTGGTTGCCGCAATTGAGGCTGCGGATGCCATGCTCAAAGCGGCTAAAGTAACTCTTATCGGAAAAGAAAGAGCTGATGCCGGGCTGATGACCATAATGGTAATTGGTGAAACTGCTGCCGTAAAATCGGCAGTGGATGCCGGAGCCGCTGCTGCTCAAAGAGTTGGGGTGCTGGTTTCAACACATGTTATTCCAAGACCTGATGTTCAGATGCAAGGAATTTTTCCTGCACTCGGTGGTGAATCGAAGTTACCTCAAAAAAAAACCCTTGAAAGAAATCTGAAAGAAAAGCAGGAAACTGAAAAATTTAAACCACTAACAACTCCAAAAACTTTTATTGCCGAAATAGAATTGGATGAGGAAATCCCGATAGCTGAGCCGGAAAAAGTAGAAAAATCAGGCGGGACAATTGAACGGTTAAGAAGGGAAGCATTAGGAAAAGAAATTCAAAAAACCGGAGAGAAAAAGAAAAAAGAAACAACCGGAAGAAAAACTGATATGACTTCAATGAGTGAACTTGAAGTATTAAATGTACATCAGTTACGAAGACTTGCACGGAGCACTCCGGGGTTCCCGATTCAAGGCAGGGAAATCTCTCGTGCCAACAGGGGACAATTATTAGATTATTTTAAAACTCTTCTTTAATTATTTTTCTCTGCGAATTAATAATCCTTTTTTCTATCTGAAAGTTCATCTTCTTTAAATAATAAGTACAATTGCCAAAAAATGTAATCATATTAATTATTTCCGTATCCTTCGCGATAATTCTGTGGGGTTCTATTTCTTTATCGGAAATTTATTATGCCAGTTTTGATGCAAACCTCAGGTTAATTGAATTGCCATCAGGGTATACAACCGGTTCCGAACTACCCAACATAGTTTCCATAAAAGTTAAAGGACCAGGCTGGAGATTGTTTTCTACGAATATTGGTTCGAATGCAGAATTTATTATATCTGTTAACTCTGACACCGGAAAAAAGTTAGTTAGTCTTGGCAATAATCTGACTTTTAATCCCTGGATCCATTCTGATTTGGAAGTTATAGAAATTATTCCTGATTCAGTGACATTTTTTGTTGAGAAAGTTGTGTTTAAAAAAGTACCGGTAGTCCCTGATTTAAATTTAACTTTTAAACCAGGATATGGATTAGCTTCTGAAATTAAATACATACCGGATTCAGTTACAGTTTCCGGACCGGTAAGTAAAATGAAAAATATTACAAAAATCTATTCTAACTTAGCTTCCTTTTCTTCACTAGATAAAAAAGTCGTGAGAAACCTGAATCTTCCCCAATCACAAGGACTCAAATATTCAAAAAATATTATTCAGCTTACACTGGATGTTCAGAGAATTGTAGATAAATCATTTGACGATATTATAGTTGAAGTAATAGATGTTCCATCTGACCGTGATGTTGTACTGCTTCCAAATAAAATTGGATGTAATATCAGAGGTGGAATAGATTTTTTAGGAAAATTGAAAGTAACACAGTTCAGAGCTTATGTTAACTATAACGACATTGTGATTGATACTGTCGGGAGCATCGTTCCAAAGATTGAGCTTCCAGAAAATACTTCACTTCAGTTCATCAGACCAGAACGATTGAGATACATTATTAAAACCTTTTGATTCATACAATTGTCATTGACCAAATTTATTTTATATACTTAAAACAATTGTTATATTAATCGAAGAGCAGATTATTTTATTTAAATCATTTATATCAGGTTATTATGTTTATTTCTTTTGAAGGAATTGATTTCTGTGGTAAATCAACTCAAATAGATTTGCTGAAAGATTACCTGGTTGAGAGAAAAAAGAAAGTTGAAGTGATCAGGGAACCCGGCGGAACTGAAATTTCTGAAAAAATAAGATTGTTATTGCTGGATAATAAAACAGATAATTTATTTATGGAAGCAGAACTTTTTCTTTTTTCTGCCAGCCGGGCTCAGCTGGTGCGGGAAAAAATTCGACCTTACCTTGAAAAAGGAATATATGTAATTTCGGACAGGTATCATGACTCTTCAACGGCTTACCAGGGTTACGGAAGAGGAATTCCGGTTGACGCTGTTCAAAGAGTACATGATATTTCAATCGGAGAAACAATACCGGACGTTACTTTTTTTATCGATATCCCCGTTGGTGTTGCCAATGAGAGGAAAAAGAAAAAATTGAAAGGAAAGCTTGACAGGATTGAATTAGCAGACATGGATTTTTATAATCGTGTTAGAAACGGATACCTTGAGATCGCACGTAAAGAACAAAGATTTAAAGTTATTAATGGTGCACAATCAATTGAAGCAATTAATAATCAAATAATTTCAGAATTCGAATTAATTGAAGAGAGGTAGATTACATGAAGAAGTTTAAAATGAAATTGTTCCTGACAGGGTCAATTCTGATTTTGTTACTAACTGGATTTTATGCCGGCACAAGTGACATCTATTTTGAAATATCTAAAAATCTTGAACTGTTTGGAAGAGTGTATAAAGAAATTTCAATTCATTATGTCGACGAGGTTGATCCTGAACAGTTTATGCGTGCCGGAATCAGGGGAATGCTTTCTTCACTTGATCCATATACAATTTTTATCGATGAGAAAAAGAAAGAAGATATTGATTTAATCACCAATGGTAAATACGGGGGAATTGGAATATCGATTGGTGTGAGAGGAGATGATGTTACCGTAGTTGAAATTATGGACGGTTATTCTGCCCAGCGTCAGGGTGTTCAGATCGGTGATATTATAATTGAAGCAGGTGGAGTCCTGATAAACTCCGAAAACGTTGATGATATTTCTTCCCTGGTAAAGGGGGAACCGGGCACTACTGTTGGTTTGAGAATAGTTAGAAATGAACTTAATGATACTATCAGTTTTGATCTGGTAAGAGAAGAGGTAATAGTTAAAAATTTAACTTTCGCAGGATTTTATCCTGAAAATAGTAATAATGTCGTTTTGAAACTTTCCAATTTCAGCCGTTCCGCATCCGATGAATTAAAAAATACTTTAAGAGAATTAAAAGCTCAGAAAGAAATACATTCTGTAATTCTGGATTTAAGAAATAATCCTGGCGGACTTCTCGACATTGCAGTCGACATATGCAATAAATTTATTAAAAAAGATCAGCTGATTGTAACAACGAAAGGAAGGGATGATTCAGATCTGAAAAGTTATTATTCGATGGAAGAACCTCTTATGGGCAACACTGATTTAATTGTATTAATAAATGGAGGCAGTGCTTCAGCTTCTGAAATTGTTGCCGGTGCAATCCAGGATCATGACAGAGGAATAATTCTCGGGACGAAATCTTTTGGAAAGGGACTTGTTCAAACAATCACACCTCTTAGTTTTAATACATCTTTGAAAATTACAACAGCAAAATATTACACTCCAAGCGGCAGAAGCATTCAGAAAGTGGATTATTCCGAAGACAGCGATGTTATCAAAACCGATGGTCTTGAAAGTGAATTGAGTTTTCTAACAGATAATCAACGGGAGGTTTTTTCCAGGGGCGGTATTACACCCGACACAACTGTTGACTATTCAGTGAACGGAGATTTGACCAGAGATCTCCTGGCAAAAGGATACTTTTTCAAATTCGCAAATTATTATTATTATAAATATCCGACCCAGGAGTTTTCTCAATTAGATGATCAAAAATTATTGAGTGAGTTTAATGACTATCTGAAAAATGATAATTATATATACCAGTCCGGAGCTGAGAAAGAAATAGTAAAATTAATTAATGAAGTATCCGTAAAAGACCCGAAGCTTGCCGATGAATTAAAAGCAATCGAAAGTGAACTGGAAAAACTTTATAACAGCGAGTACAGATTATTTGAAGATGAAATAATCGGGGAAATAAAAGCTGAACTTGCATCAAGATATATCGGCATAGAAGGAAGATTTGTTGAACAGTTCTCGATAGATACTCAGATTCAGACAGCAATAAATGTTTTGTCAAATAAAGATCTATATAATAATCTCTTAAATATTCGTTGAGTGAATTAGTTGTATCGCTGATTTTCCTGGTATCAGGATTCTTCTCCGGCATATTAATCGGGATGCTCGGAATTGGCGGAGGATTAATATTTGTACCGCTGCTTTACTTTTTACTTCCATTGCTCGGCATTCCGGATACAACTTTGGCGTATTATACCATCGGAACCTCGCTCTTCACAGGAGCCATGGCTGTTTCAAATTCTGCAATACTTCATATCAGGGCAAAAAACTTTATAAAAAGACCTGCAATTTTAATCTCTCTCGGTTCAGCTATAACAGCTTTTATTACTCCCTTTTTTGTTGTGAATGTAGAATCCAATACCCTTGAAATAATTTTTGCTTCGGTTCTATTTGTAATTCTAATCAGTATTCTCTTTGAATCAAATAATCGAAAGTGGCTAATTCTTTCTAAGCCATTGAGCGAAAAATATTATCTTCCGCTTGGACTTTTTGTTGGAATATTTTCTGCATTCATAGGCTTGGGCGGCGGAGTAATTTATTTACCTGCACTGATGAACTTATTTCTCGTAGAAGCAAGAACAGCAGTTGGAACTTCTTCAATTATTGCGTCAGTCACAATGATTACTGCAACAGTGTCTTACCTGTTTCAAAGCGCAAATTCAGTTTCGCCTGCATGGACATTAGGTTTTATCGTTCTGCCAGCGGCAATCCCATTAGGTATTGGAGCCATAATTGGTTCCTTTGTGGGTGTTAGATTGGCTTTACGTTCTTCTTCAGTAGTGATAAAAAAGGTTTTCGCAGTTATATTAATAATAGCAATTATCAGAATATTAATAGAATTATAATAAGTTAATTATCAAATGATGATTAAAACTTTTCAAAATCCGAATTGTCCTTCGTGTTCAAATGCAAATTCTCTCAGGAATTCCCGTCCGAGAAAAAACCTGGAAAAATTAATTAAATCTGTTACATGGTTCGATCTATACCGTTGTAAGAATTGCGGATGGAGAGGTTATAAATCAAATTTACGTTTAACAGCAAAGACGTTAAAAACATTTTTAATTTATCTTTTATTGATGCTGGTATCCGCCTTTATAGTTTCCCAGATTTTAAAAAAGTTTTCCTGAGTGAATTGTTGACCTGTTTCATGACTTTTATAAAATTACCTGAAGTTGAGAAAATAAAATCTATTAAAGTAATTTGTTTTAAGTATCCATTTTCATAATTTTGACCGTTCAAAATGTAATAATCTCCGACGGTAAACCTGAACATAGAATTATGCGTCAGATTAAATTTACCTCGCATCACTAAATTCAAAACTTCATCAAATACGTGTAGAATAAATTTGTTACAGAGCATGCTATCTGTGCGGGAATTAAACAAGCTTTTTCAAGATATATGCACTTTGCTTAAAGAAGTGATATGAAAAAATCTTACCTGGATTATATTCTAAGAAACAGACTGCCGGTAACAATATTTGTAGTTCTTACCTCGTTTTCCCTTACTTATTTTGCATCAAGAGCAGAAAGAGATGGCGTTGGCTACACGCCCGATCAGCCAATTAATTATTCTCATAAACTTCATGCTGGTGATATGCAAATTGACTGTCAGTACTGTCACGTTGCAGTCGAAAAATCCAGGCACGCAATGGTTCCTGCAGTAGCAACTTGTATGAATTGTCATACTATCGCTCGTAAGGACCGGCCCGAGATCATAAAACTGACGGAATACTATAATGAAGGAAAACCGATTTTCTGGAATAGAATTCACAAAGTTCCTGATTACGCATATTTCAATCACAGTGTTCATGTTAATAAGGGAATTGAATGTGAATCATGTCATGGTGAAATCAAACAAATGGAAAAAGTAGGACAGATGAGATCGTTTACGATGGCAAGCTGCTTAAACTGTCACCGTGATGCTCATACTGAGCTTAAGTACATTGAAAAAGTAAACAATGGTCCTGACTATTGTTTTGCTTGTCACAGATAAGCAGTTTAATTAATAAATTAATTCATATGAACAGAAAAATATTTTCACAAAAGATTATTAAAAGCATTTTTGGAATAGCTGCATTGTCAGCGGTTCCGTTTCTATCACTTAAAAGTAAGAATTCAAAAAACAATAACACCTTGAAAGTTAAAATCAATCCATCTGCTGTCCGGAGAGAAAAATCAGGTGGTAAAAATGTCTGAGCAAACGAAAGATTTAAATCTTAACCCGACATCTCAAACTCCTGATCCGAATTACTGGCAGTCGTTTGAGGAGCTGCATAAGGATCCTTCTTTCATTACTTTGAACCAGGATGAGTTTAAAGATGGTGTTAGTGATGTGATCGATACCAACGAAATGTCAAATCTTTCCCGCAGAAAATTTTTGGCGTTACTCGGTGCATCCGCCGCTTTAGCCGGAACAGCCTGCTCGGATTACAGGGATAAAGGTTCAATCGTTCCTTACAACAACAAACCTGAAGAAATCACAATTGGCAAGGCGAATTTTT
>Ga0137443_1000053_pt1 | contig 14901 bp, 14 predicted proteins | sample EasRivERMGT300_2_FD_102324 | JGI IMG/M metagenome (GOLD analysis project Ga0137443, IMG submission 102324) | Soil microbial communities from meander-bound floodplain in the East River, Colorado, USA - East River MetaG ERMGT300_2 | ecosystem: Environmental > Terrestrial > Soil > Floodplain ... | reverse complement strand
CATTGAAGGCGGCGCTGATATGCTGCTTATGCCTTCTAAGTATGAACCTTGCGGATTGAATCAAATGTACAGTTTGAAATACGGAACTGTTCCTCTTGTCCGGGAAACAGGAGGACTCGCTGATACTGTTATTCGTTACAATGAAAAAACCGGTCAGGGAAATGGTTTTATGTTCAAAAAATATAATACTATTGACTTCCTAGCAGAACTTAAGCATGCAATAAAAATTTATAATAATAAAGAAGCCTGGGCAAAGATAGTCAGAAATGGCATGAAAGCAGATTTCAGCTGGAACTCATCCGCAAAAAAATATATCGAACTTTACAAGACCATCTTATCAAGTAATTAATGACCAACTCTGCGGTTTTTTTAGATCGGGACGGAACTTTGAATTTCGATCCCGGTTACATTGGGGATCCTGAAGAATTAAAATTACTACCCGGAACAGGAGACGCACTCTTTAAATTGAAATCCTTTGGTTTTAAGCTTCTTGTTATTTCAAACCAATCGGGAATTGCACGCGGACTAATTAAGGATGAAGATGTACGTGCAGTGAACAATAAATTAAATGAACTTCTATCAGCCTATAAAGTTAGTATCGATAGTTTTTATTATTGCCCAGCACATCCGGATTTCAGCAGCAAGGAAGAATGTGAATGCAGAAAACCATCGAACAAAATGGTCCTCCAGGCGGCTTCTGATTTTAATGTTAACATTGCCAAATCATACTTAATCGGTGATTCAGTTTCAGATATCGGGTGTGCATTTAATTCAGGATTAAAATCAATATTGGTAATGACAGGACAGGGTAGTGAAAGTCTTTCTATCTTGCAAAATCAAAATAAATTTCCAAGCTTTGTCGCTGAAAATATTATGGATGCGTGTAAATTTATAATAACTGATTTTACTGGAGACCGATAATTGAAATTCAAAATAGCTGTTCTTTTAATTCTAAGCCTGACACTACTGCTTTTGATTTCCTGCAAAAATGAACCGAATGCAATTGGAATCGATTTGATAGGATCCGACTTAATCTACCATAAAACCCTGGATTCACAGACTGATTCTCTAACTCAGAATTCAGAATACTATAAAGTAACATTTCCACTTGGATTAGCCTCAAGAATATTAATTGGAAAAAACCAGGATATTGATGCTTCAACTTTATTAAAATTTGTATTCGGATTACCGGACTCTGTTGAAGAAGATATACTTGCCGATAGTATCAATGTAACGGAAGCAAAGATTGTATTGACCCGGAATTACGTTTTCGGAGATACTTCAGGCATAATTAGTTTTACTACACATAAGGTCAACAGTGAATGGTCCCCGACATTGTTCACAATTTACAATCTTCCGTCTCTCGATTACGAAGCTGCAGATGTTGGTTTAAACTATGAGCAGACAGATACCACATACACTTTTAATTTATCAAATGAACTGGTCTTCTCCTGGATGCAAAATTATGCGGACACAACACTCGGGAGTAATGAAGGAATTTATTTAATACCAACTTCTGCCGCAGGAACTGTCTTGGGATTTGAAGCATTCACCGCATTTTCAAGCAATGCAGCAAAATTAAATATTGTTATCAATAAACCTGGTGTTTACACTGACACAATTTCCGGATTTATTTATGCAGATGTCAGCCTTGTTGAAGGAAACATCCCTGTACTTCCGGCAGACAACTTTGCAGTTGAATCCAGCTTTGCATTAAACGCTCAACTTTATTTTGATTTGTCATCACTTCCAAAGGGCGCAGTAATAAACAGTGCCGAACTGATTTTAACACCAGATACATTAACAACAATAACTGGCAGCTCTTACAACAATACATTGCGAACTCTTTACATAAGTGATAGTGTGAATACAAAGGTAACGGACGGAAGTGACTTAATTCTTAATTTTGTTAATGACAAATACACAGGAATTGTAACTTCTTACGTCAGAAAATGGGTTGATGAAAACGTAAATTACGGAATGCTGATTCGTCCGGGCAGCCAGGTTGAAGGTTTAGAATTGTTTGGATTAAAAAACAGTTTAGCCGAGTACTCACTCAGACCGCGGTTAAGAGTAGTTTACTCAATAAAAAATGATTTATGATAAATAGTGGATTCACAAAACTTTCTGTGATTTTATTTTTAGCGCAAATAACCCTTTGTGCTCAAAATACTTCTACCTATACAAGAACTGGAATCGGGGATATGAAATATTCATATTCTGCGCGAACACTTGGTATGGGGCATTCAGGTTCGGCATTGATTAATAATGACTATGTGGAAATTCTTAATCCGGCATCGTGGTCTGCTTTATCCAGAACAAGAATTGAATTTAGTTTTACTTATGATGCTGTAACCCTTTCGAATTCTTCGGAATCAAATTATTTTGGAGATGGCGATTTTAAAGGATTTACTTTTGGTTTCCCCGTAAGTTCAGTTAATGGAATAGGTATCGCATTTGGTATAGTTCCTTACTCAAGAATAAATTATCAGCTTGAACAATATTTCGAAGCAACTCCTGAAGTCAATAGCTCCTATACAAATACATATAGGGGAAAGGGTGGGCTTTCAAAACTATTTTTAGGCGGCTCTTATCGATTACCATTTTCATTAATATTTGGTGCAACGCTGGATTATTATGTTGGTAATATAAAATATACTTCGACTTCTGAATTTGATAACACTGCGTTTTTCACTTCTGAGTATGAACTCTCTTATGCCAATAAAGGATTTGGGACAACGCTTGGTCTTATTTCACCGGATTTTGCATCAATGTTTAACTCTGAATCAATTTCAAATTTCAGGTTTGCAGTTTCGGCAAATATAATTGGTGAATTAACTTCGGATACGCTCTTGATCAGCACTTCATCATCAACAGTTGATACGCTTGGAATTGGAGAGACTCAAATGAATGTTCCAATAAGGATTTTGACCGGCACATCAATTACTTTCAGTAACAGCTATACGTTAGCATTAGATTATTATTTTCAGCCGTGGAGTGAGTATAATTTTGATGATAAATATTCATCAAACCTGAAAGATCTTCATAGAATTAGTCTGGGATTTGAATATAGACCGGTAAGAGTACCCGGATTGTCATTTTGGGAACTAATTATGCTGCGAGCAGGGTTGAGTTATGAGATGTCACAATATAAGTTTAATAATACGGACATAAATCAGATCGGGGTTTTCGGCGGATTCTCTCTACCGCTGAGTCCGGAAAATTCAATTGATTTGGGAATTGAATATTCAATTAGAGGAACTACTGAGAATAATCTTACCAAGGAAAATTTTTTACGGATAAACCTGGGTATCAGTTTTGGCGATCTCTGGTTTGAAACATATGAATACTAAACTTAAAGTTTCAATAATAAATTAAATTGAAATTTAAACACAAAACTTCCAGTCTTTTACTCTTATTTATATTTACCCTTACTACCTCCGAATTTGCCTCAACTATTAAAGTTAAATTTGAACCAGATTGTGACTCAATGGAAGTTTTAAAACAGTACAGTCTTTTCTCAGAGTATCATAAAAATAAAGACTACGCAAGTGCATTGCCATTTGGCTGGAATGTTTTGAATTGTAACCCGGTACGATTCAACAAATGGATATTTTATAAGATGGAAGATTGTTTCTGGTATTTGCATGATTCAGCAGGAGTAACAGTTGAACAAGTTCAGGTGATCGAAGATACAATCATATTTTTTTATGATCTTGCAATAACATATTACGCTGATGGTGCCGGCTACTTCGGATCCAGGAAAGCATTTACAATGGAAACCTGGCTGAACTTTGATCCTGTCTCAATCATTTCCGAATACGAAAAAGCAATCGAAATTAAACCCGATATCTCCAGTTATTACTATAACCGGCTCGGCCAATTATATATTGTTAATAAGTCCGATGCAAATGATTACAAAATGAAAGCAATTGATTTATATACAAGGTTAGTTTTGCGTGAGCCTGATAACCCGGCTTGGCTGGAAGAGTTAAAAAAAATAATCGAAGATCCAAAACAGCTCCTGGAAATTTATAAGAAAATCTGGTATCTCGATAAGCAAAATATTGATAAAGCCTGGGACTATGCTTCGATTGGTATCAGGAATAAATTTTATGAAGAAACAACTGAACCGCTTCTCTTTCTGACCCAGCGCTCGCCGGAAACAATTGATTATTGGAGTCAATTAGCTGCTTCATATCAGGGATTAAATCAATTACCTCAAGCAGAAGAAGTTTTAATTAAACTCATTACAATGGATCCTGACAATCAAAATCATTACCTTAATATTGCAATTGTGTATCAGGAACAAAAAAATTTCAACAAAGCAAGGCAATACTTTCAAACAGCAAGTGAAAAAGGCAGCGGCTGGGCTCTGCCAGTTTTTTATGAAGGTAATTTGTATGAAAAAGCCGCAATGGATTGTGAGTTTAATTTTGAAGCAAAGATGGTTTATCAACTTGCAATCGATACGTATAGAAAAGCCTTTAATCTGGATCCTAACCTAACTCAGGCTAAAGATAGAGCAAATGCTCTTTCAGACTCTGTTCCGACCAAAGAAGACTATTTCTTCAGAGGATATAAAACCGGTCAGGTATTACCAATAACAGGAAAATGTTACAATTGGATAGGCAGAAGCATCACGGTTCCTTAATTGTTCATTGAAACATTAATAATTTTTATCTTTAAGGGTTCCTTATTTCATAATGAGGAACCTTTATTATTTTTAATTAAAATGATCTTCAACAAAAATTAAATTACTATGCATACTCACCTTAAAAATGATAACCAGGTTTATGAAATATTACAACTTGAAAAAACGAGGCAGCAGGATAAGCTGGAACTAATTGCATCAGAAAATTTTGTAAGCCCTGCAGTGCTGGAAGCTGCCGGAACAATTCTTACCAATAAATACGCGGAAGGTTATCCCGGCAAACGATATTATGGCGGTTGTGAATATGTCGATATGGCTGAAGATCTTGCAAGAGAAAGATTGAAAAAATTATTTCATGCAGAATATGTAAATGTTCAGCCGCACAGCGGTTCCCAGGCAAATATGGGCGTGTTGATGGCCTTAATGCAGCCGGGTGAGAAGTTTCTTGGATTAAGTCTTGCTCACGGCGGACATTTGACCCATGGATCACCGGTTAACTTCTCCGGGAAACTTTATCAGGCAGTCGGCTATGAATTAAATAAAGATACAAGATTACTTGATTATAATATTATTGAACAACTTGCGAAAAAAGAAAAACCAAAAGTTATTATTGCCGGAGCAAGTGCATATTCACGTGAATGGGATTATAAAAAATTGAGAGAGATTGCAGATTCAGTAGAAGCATTTTTAATGTGCGATATGGCTCATCCTGCCGGATTAATTGCAAAAGGTTTATTGAATAATCCATTACCATATTGCGATGTTGTTACATCAACCACTCACAAAACTCTTCGTGGACCAAGAGGAGGTGTGATATTGATGGGTAAAGACCACGAAAATAAATGGGGTTTGAAAACTCCTAAAGGTGACAGATTAAAAATGATGTCCGAATTATATGATAGCTCCATAATGCCCGGAATACAGGGCGGACCGTTGATGCACATAATTATGGCCAAAGCTGTTGCATTCGGTGAAGCATTATCTGATTCATTTAAAGTTTATGCTGAACAGGTTATTAAAAATGCAAAAACTTTAGCGAGTGCATTAAAGGAATATAATTTTGACATTGTATCTGATGGTACAGATAACCACCTGATGTTAATTGATTTAACGAATAAAAATATTTCAGGTAAAAAAGCTGAGATTGCCCTGGAAAAAGCCGGGATTACAGTCAACAAAAATATGGTTCCATTCGATACCAAAAGTCCTTTTGTTACAAGCGGGATAAGAGTAGGAACTCCGGCTGTTACAACTCGTGGTATGAAAGAAAATGATATGAAAAAAATTGCAGAGATAATTAATACCGCAATTGATAATCATGAAAATGAATCGAAGCTCGAAGCATTAAAGAATGATGTTAAAGAAATGTGTTCAGGATTTCCATTGTATAAGGACTTAATTTAAAATCTGGTTCAGTTAATTATGGCAGCAGATAAAAATATAAATTCCAATAGTAGTGATGAAAATGAAGTCGAGATGTCCTTTCTAGATCATCTCGAAGAATTAAGATGGCGATTGATATATGCACTTATCGGAATTGTTGTTGGAACTGTTGCCGCCTGGATTTTCATCGATCCGCTAGTTGAGTTTGTATTATTACGACCAGCAAAAGAATCCGGTGCAGAGCTTCAAAACCTAAGACCATTCGGACAGCTTTTTCTTTTTATGCAGGTAGCAATTATTACAGGAATTGTAGTGAGTCTACCAAATATATTTTATCAGCTCTGGATGTTTATTTCACCTGCACTTCGAAAGCAAGAGCGAAAATATATTCTTTCAATAGTGATCTTTTCAACAATTTGTTTTCTTGCAGGAATAGTCTTCGCATATTATGTAATGCTTCCGCTTGCATTGAAGTTTGCGGTTGAGTTTGGATCCGAATCTATAAAAAATGAATTTGCGATAGATGAATATATTTCGATCATCATAAGCGTTATGTTAGCCGCCGGTTTCGTTTTTGAGCTTCCGATGATTTCATTTTTCCTTACTAAGCTTGGAATATTAACCCCGACTTTTATGAAAAAATACAGAAGACATTCAATAATAATTATTCTTGTATTGGCTGCATTTTTAACTCCGGGTGCAGATCCTGTTTCGCAGATCGTCTTAGCAGTTCCATTGGTTCTGTTATACGAATTAAGTATATTTATTTCAAAAATATCAATGAAGAAAAAATAAATATGAGTATCCTCATTAGTAGTTCCGGCAAAACGGAACAACTCCCCGGGAAAAGCTCACTCAACGACATTACAAAGCCCATTAAATCAGAGTTAGACCAATTCAACGAGTTATTCAAACAATCGATGAAATCGAAAGTTGGATTGGTTGACCTTGTTGCCCGTTATATAATCAGGCAAAAGGGAAAAAAAATCAGACCATTACTTGTTCTTCTTTCAGCAAAAATTTGCGGCGGTGTTACTGAAAGAACTTATCGTGGAGCTGTACTGGTTGAGTTGCTTCATACTGCTACTCTTATTCATGATGATGTAGTTGATAATGCTGATAAAAGACGAGGCTTCTGGTCAATTAATGCAGTCTTTAAAAATAAAGTTTCCGTACTGATGGGCGATTATCTTTTGTCGAGAGGATTAATGATTGCTGTTGATGGGAAAGATTATGATTTCCTCGGGGTAATAACTAATACAGTTAAAAGAATGTCGGAAGGAGAACTGCTTCAAATTCAGAAAACGCGTAAGCTTGATATTGATGAGGAAACTTACTTCCGTATTATTTCAGATAAAACAGCCTCTTTACTTGAAACATGCTGTCACATTGGTGCACTCAGTGCAACAGAAAATGAAGAGTACCAGCAGGCAATGAAAACATTCGGACAAAATATAGGGATTGCTTTTCAAATTCGTGATGATATTCTTGACTACGAAGGAAAATCGGCAACCATTGGCAAACCAGTTGGGGGAGATATCAAAGAAAAGAAAATTACACTTCCATTAATTTATTCGCTTGACCAGGTTTCTACTTCTGAAGCTGCTCAGATTAGAAAAATTATTAAGAATGGAAAAGAGAAAAAAAATATTGAAAGAGTAATTGAGTTCGTTCATGAAAATAAAGGAATAGAGTATGCAGTGAATGCTGCTCAAACATTTTCTAATAAAGCAATGGAATCATTGAAAGTCCTTCCAGAATCACCTGCTAAAATAGCACTTCAAGCGTTGGTCGAATTTGTAACGGAAAGAAAGAATTGATTTTTTTAAATTCAATTTAAAATTCTTTACTTCAATAAAATCATTTTCTTTGTTTGGATAAATCCATCTGTTCTCATCTGATAATAATAAATACCGCTCGAATGGTTAAGCGCACTAAATTCAACCGAATAATTACCGATCGATTTTTCTTCATCAACTAATGCAGTTACTTCATTTCCAATAACGTCATAAATTATTAATGTGACGTTACTTTGTTTCGGAACAGAAAAATTAATTATTGTTGAAGGATTAAACGGGTTGGGGAAGTTTTGAGAAAGAAAAAACTCTGTTGGAGTAGTTAAATCATTTTCATCTTCAGCAGATGTAACGCCGCCGTTATTGGTTCGAAGTATTCTTCCATTTTCACCCACAATAGTTCCAGAATCATCATCAGTGAAACTGACTCCTAATAAATCATCAAAAGTTCCGCTTGATTGTGTGATCCAGTTTGTTCCTCCATTTGTTGTTCTGAGAATTTTTCCACCTTCACCAACCGCCGTCCCATTAGCTGTATCAGTAAAAGAAACAGCAAATAAATTATTTGTTGTTCCGCTTATCTGTGAGACCCAGTTTGTTCCGCCGTTTATTGTTCTCAAAATTTTACCGTTTTGACCGACAACAGTTCCGTTATTTGAATCAGTAAATGAGACACCATATAAATCGTTTAATGTACCGCTCGGTTGTTCATCCCAGCTTACCCCGCCATTTGTAGTTCTCAGGATTTTTCCATTTTGACTTACGGCAGTGCCGTTATTTATATCCGTAAAGGAAACACCGCGTAAAATATTTGTTGTCCCGCTTGATTGTTCTATCCATGTTGTTCCTCCATTAGTGGTTCTAAGGATTTGTCCGCTGTTACCAACTATTGTTCCATTGCTTGAATTTGTAAATGATACACCACGCAAAGTGTTTGTTGTTCCGCCTGATTGTTCAACCCAGTCTGTTCCACCGTTTGTAGTCCTGAGGATTCTACTCAGATCGCCGACAGCCGTCCCGAAACTATCTATAAAGGAGACGCTAAATAAATCGATTAGTACTCCGCTTGATTGTTCGGTCCAGGTTGTTCCACCGTTTGTGGTTCTGAGAATTGTTCCGTTTTCTCCTACTACTGTTCCAATTTTTCCATCGGTAAAAGAGACCCCGGTCAATGCGACTGACGATCCACTTGATTGTGACGACCATTGCGCATTTAGTGTACTGATAAAAATTATAAAAATAATTGTTGTAAATATTTTCTTCATCATATTCCTCTTTCAAAATTTTTGTTGAATGAAATTATCCTCATAGAAATAAAATAAATGAATTAATTAACCTACTTTTTTTTCAATACATCCTTATACTTAAATCCTTTGACCGGTTCTCTTAAAGTTAGAACAGGGCAGGGAGCTTTGCGAACAACTTTTTCAGCAGTGCTGCCGAATAAAATATGTTCAACTCCTGAATGACCATGAGTAGCAATTATAATCAGATCAATATCTTCCTCTTCTGCGGCTTCAATTATTTCCATAAATGGCTTGCCTGTCTTTATTATAGTTTTGACTTTTACATCACCGTGGATTTCAGATTTTGCAAGCTTATCAAGCTCTTCTTTTGCTCTTTGATCCCATTCAGGATTAATAGATGGAATCGCGATCTGTCCCATACTGAAATCCGGAGGGTAAATAACCGGCTCAACGACATAAATTAATATCATCTCAGCTTTAAAATATTTTGAAAAATTAACAGCGTACCTCAAAGAACTCTTTGAGTAATCTGAAAAATCCACAGGCACCAGGATTTTATTTATTTGGTTTTCCATTTTACTTCTCCCTTATTTTTAAATTATCAGTGCGTAGCGCAAAATAATCCTCGTTAAGCATACGTAATCTTACAGCAATTATATGAGCTATTCCATTTAATATCTGGATTCCTTTTTTTGGATACTTAACAATGAATTCATCCAGATCAGGTTTGAAAATTACTGCCAGTCTCGTATCAGTTTTTGCCATTGCCGAAGCCGATCTTTTTTCACCATCGACAAGGGCAAGCTCACCAAAAAAATCTCCTTTTGAAAATGTTGCAAGCTCAATTTTTTCACCCGCATCACTCTGCCTGACAATTGAAATTTCACCTTCCCTGATCAGGTAAAGCCCAATCCCGGGATCTCCCTGGTAAAAGATGAATTCTCCTGCAAGATAATTCCTGTCATGAATAATGTTGATAAGGTTTGATAAATCCCGCTTGCCTAACGAAATAAAAAGTGGAATTGCGTGCAAAGATTTTGCAAGGTCGGTTTTTTCAGTCTGTGTGTTAAAAATATTTGTCCAGAAGCTGCTGTGAATAACTTTTTCATTCTGATCGGTTTGCATTTCTATCCTGCTGGTTATTTAAAAAATTCCTGATTCGGCAACACGCCAGAGCTTTTGACAGGGAAAACGATTTTCGTACAATGCTCTCCCAACAATTACAGAATCAACTCCAATCGGAACAAGTTTTTGGATATCCATTAGTTCATCTTTGTTTCTTATTCCACCAGCGTGAGTTACTCTTGCACCGGTTAATTCCGCAATTTCTTTTGATAATTCTATATTAGGTCCTTTTAAAGTACCGTTCCTCGTAATATCGCAAACAATAAACCTGTTAATGCCGATGTTTACCATTTCTTTTGCGAAATCTGAATACTTGATTCCGGTTTGTGTACTTCGACCTCTAATTAACAATACTTTATCTTTAATATCAAGTGATATAGCAATTTTAGACGGACCATGCATTTCGAAAACTTTTGTGAATTCATCCCGTTTTTCAATAGCCATTGTGTTAATTACAAGCCTGCAAATCCCTGTATTCATAATTTCATTCGCATCATCCAGGTTTCTGATTCCGCCGGCAAACTCAACCGGTATGACGACCGAAGAACAAATTTTTTCAATTACTCCAAAATTTCTTTTTGAATGATTATGCGCTCCATCAAAATCTACAACATGAATCATCTTTGCATTTTCTGCCCGCCATATTTTTGCCATTTCAACCGGATCGTCTCCATACTCATGACAGTCTAATTCAGGAATTCCCTGAACGGAACGAACACATTTTCCATTTTTAAGATCAATCGATGGTATAACTAAAAGTTTTTGCAAGATATTATTTTATTGTTCTTGAATAATTCACTTTTAAATTTAATCACTTACCGGGCAATAATCATCCATAAAATTTATCTTTAATATAAAACATTCTCAGAAAATTATTTTTCATCCGGCTTCTTAATTCCTGCCATTAAGCCTAATGCATATGCTGTTATCTTCTTAAAATGATTGAAATAGAATTAAAGCATTATAATTATTTTTAGAAATGAACAAAATTAATTCATAATCGAAAAACTGTAATAAAAATTAAAATAAATTAAAAATATTGACTTTTCACTCTTAAATAAGCATATTTGATTTGAATGAGCAGGGATTTTGTATTTTTAATCTTAAAATTTTGCTCAAAATACACTCTACGTTAAAATCGAGGAATTGAGCGGGTTGACAGTTGAGGTTGATAATGATTGTTTTAGTAACAGCATCAATACTTCAATAGGATTATTGGAATATTACCAGTGAGCTGAGATAATTATTATGAAAACATATCAGAAAATGATGTGAAAGCAGTTTTTCGAACAGAAGAATTTTTAAATAAAACTTTAATTTGAGGAAAATATGACAACAAAAGAGAATGTTAAATCAAATAAGCTTATCAGCTATCTAACTTCAGCAACAGCTTTAAAAATATTCTGGATAACTTCTTTCGCAATTCTTACAGCAATAGCTGCACAATTCACAATTCCGGTTAAGCCGGTTCCGTTTACTCTTCAAACAATGATGGTTATGTTAGCTGGTGCCGTATTGGGTTCAAGGAATGGTGCTTACAGCCAATTAGTTTACCTTGCAGCTGGAGCGATCGGTTTGCCGGTGTTTGCTCAAACTGGTGACGCATTTGGGATAGCAAGATTGTTCGGTCCAACCGGAGGTTATTTGTTAGCATTTCCAATTGCTGCTTTTTTGGTTGGTTACTTAGTTGAGAAGAACGATAAATATTTTGCAGTAGTAGCTTCCATGTTTGCAGCAAATATTCTTATTCTAGTCGTTGGAGCGATGTACCTGAATTTTGTCTACTTGCACGATTTTTCCGCTGCGATTATATCAGGAGCTGCCTTGTTTTCGGTTTGGACTGTCCTGAAAGTATTTACGGCTGCAACTGTTTATTTCCTGGTCGCAAAAAAACAAAACCATCAATAGCCGAATAGTTTGCTGATCTTAATTTAATGACAACTAAGAATTTTATCTTCATAATTGTCTTTACGCTTTCCTTTGCTTTTTTCTTTCGTAGCTGCTGGAAATTATTTCAGTACATGAAAGTAGGAAAGAAAAAGGATGACAGATTTGATAATCCTGCGAAAAGAGTTATTAACGTTTTAAAGATTGCATTCGGACAATCTAAGCTGCTGAGAGATCCCTCAGCCGGATTGGTGCATTTCTTTATTTTCTGGGGGTTTATGTTGTTCCTCTTCGCAGTTATTGAATCTATATTTCAGGGATTTTATTCACCATTTTCACTTTCATTCCTTGGACCTGCTTATTCAATAATCACACTCATCCAGGATATCATCGGAATAATGGTTGTGGTTGCAATAGTTTTGGCATTGTTGAGAAGATTTGTTTTCAGAATTCCACGACTGCAGGTTGATAAATCCGGGTCATTCGATGCAGTTTTTATTCTGATGATGATATTTGTTGTTGTTATTTCAATGTTCGGGCAGAATATGGCTGGCTTTGCATCGAACAATTTTTCTTTTCATGAAAATGAATTTCGTCCCGTATCATCAGCTTTAGCCTCAATATTTTTTTCTGAACCTGGAGAAAACACAATTCTTTATTACGAAATTTATTGGTGGATTCATATCATAACTATTTTTGGATTCATGAATTTCCTTCCATATTCAAAACACCTTCATGTTTTAACTTCAATACCGAATACATACTTTGCAAATCTTGATCCAATAAGAAACACCCTCAAGCCCCTTGATTTAGATAATGAACAAGCAGATCGGTTTGGAGCAGCAGACATTGAAGATTTTTCCTGGAAGCAGATACTTGATGGATATTCATGTACTGAATGCGGAAGATGCACATCAGTTTGTCCTGCTAATCAAGTTGGAAAATCGCTATCTCCAAAAGAAATTATTGTTGATATCAGAAGAAGAGCAAAAGATAAAGCACCGCTGCTTGCAAATGGAATCTCAGAAGGTGAACAATTTGAGAAAACGCTTGTTCACGATTATATACCGGATTTGAATCTATGGCAATGCACGACTTGTATGGCTTGTGTTCAGGAATGTCCGGTAATGATCGAGCACGTTGATTCTATTGTTGATATGAGACGAAATCTTGTATTAACCGAATCACAATTTCCTGCCGGGCTTAATAATGTCTTTAAAAGCATCGAAACAAATTTTACTCCCTGGGCATTTAATCCGGCTGATAGAGCTGCTTGGGCTGATGGTTTAGACATTAAAACTATGGCAAATGACCAAAATTGCGAGTATTTGTTCTGGGTTGGCTGTGCCGGATCATTTGATGAGCGGTATAAAAAAGTTTCTAAGGCATTTGCGAAATTGATGCAAAAAGCTAATATTGACTTTAGAATATTAGGAACTGAGGAAAAATGCAATGGTGACACTGCAAGAAGACTCGGAAATGAGTATTTGGCGCAGTCAATGATTAAAGAAAATGTTGAAACTTTGAATCGATATAATGTTAAAAAAGTCGTTACTGCATGTCCACATTGCTTTCATTCTCTAAAAAACGAATACAAGCAGTTTGGTGGTAATTTTGAAGTTATTCATCATACAGAATTAATCGATGAAATGATAACATCGAATAAAATTAAATTAAATGAAAACACTGAGTTAAATGTAACTTATCACGATTCCTGCTATTTAGGCAGATATAACGGTGTTTATGATTCACCCCGATCGTCGCTTAAAAGCATTGATGGCTTAAATCTAATTGAAATGAAAAGAAATAAAGACAGGGGTTTTTGCTGCGGCGCCGGAGGAGGAAGAATGTTTTTGGAAGACGAAGAAGGAGGAAGGATAAATATCAACAGAACTGAAGAAGCATTAAAAACAAATGCTGATACAATCGCTTCTGCCTGCCCGTTTTGTATGACTATGATGACGGACGGCGTTAAACATTTTTCTCAAAGGGATGGATTCCAAGAAAAAACAGAAAAAGTTAAGGTTAAAGATATTGCTGAGATCATACTTGAAAACCTGTCTGTCGAAATCTCAAATTAAGCAGATAAGTTTTAATATTAACTTAATGAAGACAGATACTAACTAACTATCATTCACTTAATAAGGAGGGTTAACATGGATAAATTTAATCAGCTTGTACAATTCGTTCAGAGCCTGGAAACCGATTTCCATAAATTTTATGAAAAAGGACAGGCTGCAGCAGGTACTCGTGTTCGTAAAGGTTTAAGCGAACTGAGAAAACTTTGCCAGGATGTACGTAAAGATGTACAGGATGTAAAGGCATCGAGAAAAGCTTCTAAATAAGGCTGATCTTTATAATTTACATCAAACTATTAAGGGTTGGATTAATTCAGCATATGCCTGATTATCCAACCCATTTTTTTATGAAGAAAATACTAATGAATAAATTATTTCTTTTTATAACTATCTCAATATTCAGTACTGTTTCAGCTTTAGGACAAACTGAAAACCAATCTGAATTAATACCGGATAGTTTATCAACTGCAACGATTTGTATTATTGGAGATTTAATGTGTCATTCAACGCAGTTCAATTACGCACACGTTGACGCCGATAGTTTTGATTTTACGGGAGTTTATAAAGAAGTTAAAAAATATTTATCTGATGCTGATTTAACATTTGGCAATCTTGAAACGGTTACAGCAGGAAAGTCTGTTGAATACAGCGGATATCCTTACTTTAATACACCTGATGATTTTGTTTATGCTTTAAAGGATGCTGGATTCGATTTATTAATTACAGCCAAT
>Ga0137443_1000052_pt1 | contig 14980 bp, 13 predicted proteins | sample EasRivERMGT300_2_FD_102324 | JGI IMG/M metagenome (GOLD analysis project Ga0137443, IMG submission 102324) | Soil microbial communities from meander-bound floodplain in the East River, Colorado, USA - East River MetaG ERMGT300_2 | ecosystem: Environmental > Terrestrial > Soil > Floodplain ... | reverse complement strand
TCCCAGCGGAATTCGAAGCGCGCCTTTGAGAGCGCGTTGTCGCGGATCTGGGCACCGGGATGCCCTTTCGCCAAGTCGGCGGCGTGCGCGGCGATCTTGTAGGCGATGATGCCGTCCTTGACGTCGTCTTTGTCGGGAAGCCCGAGGTGCTCCTTGGGCGTTACGTAGCACAACATGGCGGTGCCGTACCAGCCGATCATGGCCGCACCGATGGCGCTGGTGATGTGATCGTAACCGGGCGCGATGTCGGTCGTGAGCGGCCCCAGAGTATAGAAAGGCGCTTCCTTGCAGTACTTCAGTTGCAGATCCATATTCTCCTTGATGAGATGCATCGGCACGTGGCCAGGCCCCTCGATCATCACCTGGCAGTCGTGCTTCCAAGCGATGTCAGTGAGCTCGCCCAGAGTCTTGAGTTCAGCGATCTGCGCTTCATCGTTGGCATCGTAGATCGAGCCGGGTCGAAGGCCGTCGCCTAACGAGTAGCTGACGTCGTAGGCAGCCATGATCTCGCAGATCTCCTCAAAGTGGGTATAGAGGAAGCTCTCTTTGTGGTGTGCGAGGCACCACTTGGCCATGATCGAACCTCCGCGCGAGACGATGCCCGTCATGCGCTTCGCGGTGAGCGGAATGAACGGCAATCGCACGCCCGCGTGGATGGTGAAGTAATCCACGCCCTGCTCGGCCTGCTCGATCAGCGTGTCGCGGAAGATTTCCCAAGTAAGATCCTCGGCTTTCCCGTCCACCTTCTCGAGAGCTTGGTAGATCGGCACCGTGCCAATGGGGACGGGCGAGTTGCGGACGATCCATTCTCGTGTCTCGTGAATGTGCTTGCCGGTGGAGAGGTCCATCACCGTGTCGCCACCCCAGCGGATTGCCCAGGTCATCTTCTCGACTTCCTCGGCGATGCCCGAAGTCACCGCCGAATTGCCGATGTTGGCGTTGATCTTCACCAGGAAGTTGCGGCCGATGATCATCGGCTCGGTTTCCGGGTGATTGACGTTCGCCGGAATGATGGCGCGGCCGCGCGCCACTTCCTCGCGGACAAACTCGGGCGTGATGGTTCTCGGGATCGCGGCTCCGAAATCCTGGCCCGGATGTTGACGCGTAACGAGGTCGGATAAAGCGTCACGGCGCTGATTCTCGCGGACGGCGACGAATTCCATCTCAGGCGTAACCATGCCCTTTCTCGCGTAGTGCATCTGCGTCACGTTCCTTCCGGCGCTGGCGCGGCGCGGCTTCCGCTTCAGGTTGAAGCGCATATCCGCGAGCTTTGTATCGTTCAGGCGCTCATGGCCGTATCTCGAGGTCGGGCCGGAAAGCTCTTCGGTGTCGCCGCGCTCCTCGATCCATTTGGTGCGGAGAGCAAGAAGACCCTGTCGAACGTCGATCCTCGCTTGGGGATCGGTGTACGGGCCGGAGGTGTCGTAGACGAAGATCGGTGGGTTTTTCTCCGCGCCGAACGAGGCCGGCGTGTCGGACTGAACAATCGCGCGCATCGGCACAAGAAGGTCGCGGCGCGAGCCCTCGACGTACACCTTGCGCGAGTTCGGCATCGATTTGACCGCCGCTTCATCGACGCGCGCTGTCTGGGCAATAAACTTTGGATTGGCGTTCATGGCGCTCCTCTCACGCACAGACCGCAGGGGAGCGAAGTGACCAGCCGTTCAACGCTTCCCTGCGGCGGCATTATCCGCATCAGGTTCGAAGGGTTTGCTCTCACCCGTCCAGGCAAGTTCGCTTGGTCAGGACCCCTACGTTGCTCGAAGGGAACTTACTCCAAGCGGTGGGGGTTGGCAAGCGTATCACCTCAACCGCGGGGGCGTATTGCGAATGTCAGCCAGATACAGTTGCGCTCGCCTTCACGGCTGTAGCCCGCGTCCCTGGCAAGCGATCTAATTAGTTTCAGGCCGAGACCACCCACCGGCTGCCGAGCGATGAGAGCCGCGGTATCCATGGGGCGATATTCGCCGAAAGGATTGTGCGGCGGGGCTGCGTCCTCGTAGCGCAAGGTAAACCCCGTATCGCAGGGTTCAAATGCGATCCACACCGGGGAATCGCTTTCCTCGCGATATCCGTGGGTGACCGTATTCGTGAATAGTTCCTCGACGATAAGGAGGAGCTTCAGGCAATCTTCACGACCTATCCCGGCCGTGGTACACGCGCCCTCGACAAAGGTCCGGATCTCAGCCATGGAGTCCATCCTGGCCGGAAACCGGGCAAGCGGGGCGTTAGCCATTGACGGGATGAGCCGGAAGAAGGCCGTTTGGGCTATTATAAAAACGAAGCGTCCTCGCGGGCGCTGGCCGCCTCCGGAATTGCAAAGCGGACCAATTATTGGGGGGTTATTATGCAGTCAACTCGTCTAATCGTCATTCGTCGATTTCTATTTCTCCTTGTATGCGCGTGCAGCATCGCACCCGTTGCAGGCCGGGCAGATGACATAGCCCAGTTTAGGGTCGCCAGAGGCTCGGTGTATCTCGAGCGCAGCGGCCAGCGCCTCCCGGCACGCGTGGGAACGCACCTGCAGGCGACCGACACTGTAGTGACCGGAGCGGACGGGTCGGCCGGTATTGCCTTCATCGACAATTCGCTTCTGTCAGTCGGCCCCAACAGCGTGCTTGCCATCGAGCGATACGCGTTCAATTCGACTACGCACGAAGGTGCTTTCGAGTCCTCTCTCCGCAAGGGAACTCTGTCGGTGGTGTCGGGGAAAATAGCCAAGCAGTCTCCCGATGCAATGAAAGTGAAGACTCCTTCTTCGATACTCGGGGTGCGCGGAACAGAGTTCCTCGTTCGCTCCAGCGACTGAGCCCAAAGGGACCTGATGCGCCGGCACTGCGCTGCGCTCATCGCGGCACTGGTCCTGGGCGGCTGCGCCACGCCGAGCCAGGACTTGGTTGTGCTGTTGCCGGACAAGGAGGGCAAGGTCGGAACAGTCGTTATCCAAGGCCAGAAGGGCAATGCTGTGCTCAACACCGCGTACGCCAAAGCCCGGACGACACCCGATGGTGGTGTGCAACGCGGTACCGCAACTCAGAGCGAAGTAAGGGAAGTCTTTGGCAGTGCGCTCGCTGCCCAGCCGCCGCGCCCGATCTCCTTTACCCTCTATTTCGAGAGCGGCAACGACGAATTTACCGAGCAATCGAAGCAGGAAGTAAAGGGTTTGCTTGCCGAGATGGCGCGCAGAAAGGCGCCGGACATTACCGTTATTGGCCACACCGATCTGGTCGGCCCGGATCCATCCAACGACGCGCTTTCTCTTCAGCGAGCCGAGCGCGTGAAGTCGATCCTGGCGGGAATGGGCATCCCCGCTGGTCGGATCCTGACTGCGGGCCGCGGCAGACGCGAGCCTTTGATCCCCACGGCCGAAGGGGTTTCCGAGCCGCGGAATCGGCGCGTAGAAATCAACGTGCGCTAGGGTCCGTTCCAGCGCAGCACCAGGAGCGTGAGGTCGTCCGCAGCTTCGGCACCGCCGACAAATTGCGCGACGTCGGCACGGATCACATTGACGAGCGCCGCCGGATTTTCGGCGTTCCGCCCCTGCTCAAGGGCTTGACGCAACCGACCTGCCCCGTAGAGCTCGCCGGCCGGATTCATTGCCTCGGTCACTCCATCGGACACAACACACACAATCCCTCCTCGGCTCATCCGATGCTCGGCGGCGACGTAGGAAAATCCGTCAAGCACGCATAACGGCGGCCCACCGCCTTCCTCAAGTCGGGCAATCTCGCCATGAGGAGCCAGAACAAAAGGCGGTTCGTGCCCCGCGCTGCAATATTCCAGTCGACCGCTCAGCACGTCGAGTATTCCTGCAAAAACAGTCACGAACAAAGACTCGGGATTTTCTCGCGAGATTTCCGCGTTGGCCTCTCGGAGCAATTCATCGATCCGACGCCCGCGCCGAAGGGCGGTGCTTTTGCAAAGAGCTTTGCTGACCGCCATGAAGATACTGGCAGGCAAGCCCTTACCGGAAACATCGCCTACGAGAAAGAATAGGTGTTCTGCGTCGAGCATGAAGAAGTCGTATAGGTCCCCTCCTACTTCGCGTGCGGGCTCCATGGCGGCGAAAATCTCGAAGCGATGCTCTGCACGGAAAATCAACTCGGGTTTCGGGAGGCTGCCGATCTGGATGCGTCGCGCCGCGTCGAGCTCGCCCGCGATGCGGGCTGCCGCTTCGCGCTCGTGCTGCAGGCGCTCCTGCAGCAATTTTCGCTGGGCGTTGGCCTCGGCGAGCGTCTCGACAAGCATCGCGGCGAACAGGAAGGCAATGGCGGCGCCGGGAACCGAAGCGTCGAGCAGAAGCCCCGCCACCCGGTATGCTCCGAATCCGGCTGCACCCAGCGCGATCAGTAACAAAGCGAGCAGGACCGTCGAACGTCCCGCGGAGAGCCGGGGTATGAAGCAGACAACGATCAAGCCCGCGACGAAAAAGACCGATCCTTCAACCCAGGCTGCCCATCGCGGGCGCATCAACAGTGCGCCGTCATAGACGTTCTCAAGCACCTGCGCGTGAATCTCGATGCCGGGCATGCGTTCGCCAAGCGGCGTGGTTTGGTAATCGATGAGACCCAGTCCCGTGACGCCGACCAGCACGAGCTTGCGCTCGAGTTGAGCATGGTCAGCTTGCCCGCCTAGCACATCCGCGGCCGAAATGAATCGACTTGCGTCATGAGGTGTGTAATGCACCCACAGGCGACCGTCTGATTGCGTGGGCACGGCAAGGTCCCCGATTTCCACGGCCTCGATCCCGGCCGCGCCGCTGCGCACGACGAAGAGCGGCTCGCCGCTCGCCAACCGAAGCGTCTCCAGGCTCAAGGGAAGAACCGGGATCGTGCCGACGCGAGCCACCATCGGGACGCGCCGAACAACGCCTGCTTCGGTATCGGCGCTCAGCAGGCCGTGCCCTCGCGCGGCCGCATCGATTTCCGGGAGGCTGCGAAGCGTGGACGCGTAGTGACGCAGATATCCTCGCGCGTCAGCCCCTTTTTGCAAGGAGGGAGTCCATCGCGCAGCTGCGAAGACCACGCCCTCTTCCACCCCTGCTACGCCAAGCACGACCGGAGCGGCCCTGATCGACGCGGCAAGGACCGCATCATGGCGCGGCAGCCTTGCAAGACGCGCCGCCAATTGCGGGTCAGTGGCAGCCACTGAAGGCGCAAGCCGCTCCGGGGAAAGACGGTCGGGCTCCGGAAACAGTATGTCCACTCCGATTGCCGCCGGACTCGCTGCGCGAAGCTTGTCGATGAGCTGCGCGACTAGGGTGCGCGGCCACGGCCATTGACCAAACCGGTTTAGGCTCGCCTCGTCGATGGCCACGATGACCGCAGGCGCTGAGCGCCTTTCGCGCGGGGACAGCTCCTGGTAGACGTCGAGCCACGCAAGACGCAACGCCCCGGACACCGGCATGTCTTGCCACAGGATCGGCACAAAAAGCAGGGCAAGCAAGACCAGACCGTGCCCAACCCCGCGTGAACCGAACACAGCCCTCAGACGATTTACTCCGGCACCCAACGCCGTTTCGGAATACCGGACGGCGTCTCCGGCGCGCGGCGAGCTTTCGCCGCTCAGAGCTCGATCTCCAGGCCGTCGTAGGCGACGGAGATGCGCAGGGGCTCGCCCGTTCGCGAGATCTCTTCGTAACGCAAGGTCTCCCGCCAGATCTCGGCGATGCGTTCGTCGTTGTTGGCCGGTTCGTGGTGGAAGAGCACCAGGTGTTTCACGTTGGCAAGCTGGCACAACTCGACCCCGACCACGTTGCTCGAATGGCCCCAGTCCTCTTTCACTGACACGGCCTCGGCGAGCGAGTACATGGCGTCAAAAATCACCAAATCGGCATCGGCAAAAAAAGTGGCGGCGCCTTCGACCGCATCCGGTACTTCCAGCCTGTGCTCGGAGTCGGTCGAATAGACGATGATCCGTCCGTCACGGACGAATCGATAGCCGTAGGAATCACCGGAATGGCTCTGAAGCTTCGCGGTCACGCTCCATCCGGCGACCTCATAGATCCGGCCGGGCTGGAGTGTGACGAATTCTATCGAGGCCCCGAGGCGATCAAACGGCACGGGGAAACTGGGCGGGTCCTGTTGGCGGCGCAGGGCTTCTTCGAGATGGGTGTGACAGCCGTAAATCCGAATCCTGTTTCCAGGGACATAGGCCTGCGCAAAAAACGGAAAACCCATGATGTGGTCCCAGTGAAGATGGGACAGGAACACGTGGAAGACGTTGGGCTTGGAAGGCCCGTCCCGGGCCAATACGTGGTTTCCGAAAACGCGCACACCGCTCCCAAGATCGCACAATACGTGCTCAGCGTCGCCTGCATCGAGCTGCACGCAAGGGGAATTGCCTCCGAAAGTATGCGAGACCGAAAAATCAAGTTCGGAGTCGACCCAAGCCCGCGCTTTTTCCTGCGTGTCGAGGCGCTTACCCGAAGCCGCGACTATCGCACGGGCGAGCTTGTCCCTGATCGACGCGGAATCCAGGGAGACGGGGATCGAACCGCGCGTTCCCCAGAACGTGACCCATAGCGCCATCGATCAGGCGCCGCGGGTAGAGTCATAGGCCGCCAGCGCACCAGGCGAAACCTTGGCCAGAGCCTCGCGCACGGACCCAAAGCACTGGAAGACGAGGTTGAAGCGGCTGATATCGAAGATTTCACGTACCACGGGCTGGAGCGCCGCTACCACGATCGAGCCTCCCTGCTCACGGATTTGCTTAGCCGCCAGCATCAAGACGCGCAACCCGACGCTGCTGATGTAGTCCACCTTCGAAAAATCCAATACCAGGGGATCCCCCCCTGCGCGACAGCTGGCGACGTAGGCATCGAGCCCGGACTTCAGCCCGTCGGTGGTGCTGTTGTCGACTCGCCCGATAGGGGTAAGCACCAGCGTGTCGCCAAAACGCTCTTGGGATACGTGCATGGAACGGATAGGCCCCCAGACGGTTAAACACGCTTGCGGCGCATCGATAATTGCGCCTGTTCAAGAAATTATTGCTGTCGAGGGCTATTCTGATTCATCGCCTGGCGCCCTTCAAGTGCGACCTCCTGGGCCTGAGCGCAGATGCTCAACGAGGGGTGATGGGTCGGTTCGACGCTTTTCGGCCTGGGGCGCAAGCAAGTCAACGCTCCCGCGTGGCAAGCTGCGGACGGTCTCCTTGCGGGCCGGGCCGCCGCTGCTCCGACCAGCCCGCAAGCTCCTGACGGCCGCCGCGCACGAAAGTTGTTGACATTATTGCAGTTAAATATTCCAATGACTGACTAGTCAGTCATTGGCTATCATGAAGGCCGCCAACAAGCGCGGGAACAAATCGCGCAGGGAACGCCGCAAGGAATCCCGCCCGAGCGAACTTCTCGCCGCGGCGCTTGAACTCTTTGTCGAGCGGGGTTTCGCGGCGACTCGGCTCGACGACGTGGCGGCTCGAGCCGGAGTAAGCAAAGGGACTCTCTACCTTTATTTCACCGGGAAAGACGATCTTTTCAAGGCCGTCGTTCGGGGCGGAATCCTGCCGGCCATCGCAAAAGCAGAAGCACGGGTCGGGGAATTCACCGGCGGCGCGGGCGAGCTGTTCCGCACCATCGTGTCGGGAATGTGGAGCAATGTCGGCAGCACCTTGCTTTCCGGAATTCCTAAACTCATCATCGCAGAGTCCGGAAATTTCCCTGATCTCGCCCGTTTCTACTACGAGGAAGTCATCCTGCGGGGGCTCGCCTTGATGGCAAATATCCTGAAGCGCGGAATCCAGCAAGGTGAATTTCGCAGACTGGACGTTGAAGCGACCGCGCGCGCCATGATGGGACCGCTACTGCTCATGATGCTGTGGCGTCATTCGTTTCAGGCCCACGAGAGCGACCCCTTGAGCGCGGAACGTTATATCGACAGTTACGTTGCGCTGGTCCTGGAAGGTTTGCGTGCCCCGACTCCCGAGGGAACAGCCGGATGAAACGCTTGCAGCTAGTTTTGCTGGCTGGGGCAATTTCAGGTTGCGGCAACCAGACCAGCGGCGTATTGCAGGGCTACGCGGAGGGAGAGTACCTGCGGGTTGCTTCGCCCATCGCAGGGCAGCTTGCGCGCCTCCATGTAGCGCGCGGTAAAACCGTGAAAACCGGCGAGCCTCTGTTCGCGCTCGAGCAGGAAAACGAGGCTGCCGCTCGGCGCCAGGCCGAGGAGCAGCTTCGTCAAGCCGATGCCCAGTACCGCAACCTTCTCACGGGCAAACGCCCGGAGGAAATCGAGGCGCTACGGGCCCAGCTCGCACAGGCCGAAGCGAGTCTCACGCTTTCCGAAAGCAATCTGGCACGACAAGAAGAGCTCGTGCGCGCGAAATTCGTCTCCAAGGAGGCTGCCGACACGGCACGTTCGGCTCGTGACCGCGACCAAGGGCGAGTAAGCGAACTCAAGGCCCAGCTCGCCGCTGCGAAGCTCGCCGCGCGCCCGGACGAAATCCGCGCCGCGCATGCGGCCGCCGCCGCTGCCCGAGAAGCTCTCGCGCAGGCTGAATGGAGGCTCGAGCAAAAATCCCTGCGCGCGCCGCGCGAAGGTCACGTCACCGACACGCTTTACGTGCAGGGCGAATGGGTGCCGGCGGGCTCTCCAGTCGTGGCACTTCTGCCGCCGGCGAATATCAAAGTCCGATTTTTTGTTCCGGAGAAAATCCTCGGCTCGGTCAAGACCGGACAGGCGGTCAGTGTGCGATGCGACGGATGCGAAAAACCGATCTCCGCCCATATCAGTTACATCTCCCCCCAGGCCGAATACACCCCGCCGGTCATCTACAGCAGGGAGAACCGCGCCAAGCTCGTGTTCCTGGTCGAAGCGCGGCCTGAGACAGCCGATGCGACGAAGCTCCATCCCGGTCAGCCGGTTGAGGTCACGCTTCCATGAGCACACCTCTCTCCGGGTCCCTGGCGATCGACGTCACCGGACTATCCAAGAGCTTCGACGGCAAGCGCGTCGTGGACGACTTCGGCCTCCGCGTGCCGCGCGGCACGATTTACGGGTTTCTCGGGCCGAACGGAAGCGGCAAGACCACGACGATTCGCATGCTGTGCGGGCTGCTGACTCCGGACAGCGGCACCGGTACCTGCCTGGGCTTCGACCTGCGCAGGGAGCAGGCGGCCATCAAGCGCCGCGTGGGCTACATGACTCAGCGGTTTTCGCTCTACGAAGAACTTTCCATCGAGGAGAATCTCAATTTCATCGCGCGTGTCTACGCAGTTCCGCAGCGCAAGCAGGCCGTAGCCAGCACGCTTGCCGGCTTGGGCCTGAGCGAGCGCTCCGGCCAATTGGCCGGCACGCTGTCCGGCGGATGGAAACAGCGACTGGCGCTCGCCGCCTGCCTGATTCACCGCCCGGAGTTGCTTTTGCTCGACGAGCCCACCGCGGGAGTCGACCCCAAGGCGAGGCGCGAGTTCTGGGACCAGATCCACGATCTCGCAGCACAAGGACTGACCGTGCTGGTCAGCACGCACTACATGGATGAGGCGGAGCGCTGTCACCGCCTTGCCTACATCGCCTACGGACGGCTGCTCGCTCAAGGGACGGCGGAGGAAATCGTGCGGACCTCGGGCCTGTCGACCTGGCAGATTACGGGTAAGGGCGCCGCCGCACTTGCAAATGAGTTGCGCGGGCGGCCCGGTATCGACATGGTCGTGCCTTTCGGCGCAACCTTGCACGTGAGCGGCGTGGACCGTCCGGCTCTGGATGGAGCGATTGCGCCTTACCGCGATCGCCAGGATCTCGTGTGGCAACGCGTCGCTGCGGGGCTGGAGGACGCGTTTATCCGCCTTATGAGCGGAGCACAGGACCGCATCCAGTGAATCTCTTCTCCTGGGCGCGTTTCGTCGCGGTGCTGGCGAAGGAGTTCGTGCAGATGCGACGCGATCGGCTGACCTTCGCCATGATCGTCGGAATTCCGATCCTTCAGCTGATCCTTTTTGGATTCGCCATCAACGCCGACCCCAGGGCGCTGCCGACTGCGGTGCTCGCCGCGGACAACAGCGTATTTTCACGCAGCTTCATCCGGGCAATGGAAAACAGCGGTTATTTTCGGGTAAGCCGGATTGTCGAAAAGCCCGCCGAGGGCGAGCGCATGCTGCAACTGGGCGAGGCGCAGTTCTTCGTCACCATCCCGGAGGATTTCTCGAGGAAACTCCTGCGCGGGGAGCGGCCGGTTCTGCTGGTCGAAGCCGATGCCACCGATCCGGCAGCCACCGGCAACGCGCTGGCGGCGCTGGCGGCCCTGAACCAGACCGCGCTCAATCACGACCTCAAAGGCCCGCTCGCAACGAGGGTCCAGGGGCCCCTGCCATTTGAGATCCGGGTGCAGCGCCGCTACAACCCGGAGGGGATCACGCAGTACAACATCGTTCCCGGCCTCGTCGGCACGATTCTGACCATGACCATGGTGATCATGACCTCACTCGCCATGACGCGCGAGCGCGAACGCGGCACGATGGAAAATATGCTCGCGACCCCGGTGCGCCCCATCGAGGTGATGACCGGAAAAATCGTGCCCTACATCATCGTCGGCTACATCCAGGTCATCATCATCCTCGCTGCCGCGAAGTTGTTGTTCGCGGTTCCGATGGTCGGGAGCCTGTCGCTCCTTTCGGTGGCGCTCGTGGTTTTCATCGCGGCCAATCTTGCGGTGGGTTTCACTTTTTCCACGTTGGCCAGGAACCAGCTGCAGGCGATGCAGATGGCGTTCTTTTTCTTCCTGCCATCGATACTTCTCTCCGGTTTCATGTTTCCCTTCCGCGGCATGCCGGAGTGGGCGCAGTGGCTGGGCGAGGTCCTGCCGCTGACGCACTTCCTGCGCATCCTCCGCGGAATCCTGCTCAAGGGCAACGAGGTCTCTGAAATCCTTCCGAATCTCTGGCCGATCGGCGTGTTCCTGCTCGCCGCGGGTACCGTGGCGCTCGCGCGCTACCGCGAAACGCTCGACTGAGTGTTTGCGCGCCGGAACGCTCCACAAACAGTGCTAGAATCGGCGCCTTTCTCGCGACTTCCCACTTTCATGAGCGTCGAGCAAGCCCGCTTCAACATGGTCGAGCAGCAGATTCGCACGTGGGAGGTGCTCGACCAGGACGTGCTCGATCTCTTGTACGTGGTGCGCCGCGAGGAATTTGTCCCCCCCAGGTACCGGGCGTTTGCCTTCTCGGACCTGGAAATTCCCCTGTACGAAGGCGCAGACGAAGGCGAACGCATGATGCAGCCCAAGGTCGAGGCGCGCATTCTGCAGGAACTGGCGGTGAAGAAAAACGAACAAGTGCTCGAAGCGGGCACCGGCAGCGGTTATCTCACGGCACTTCTCGCCGCCCGTGGGCACCACGTGTATTCGGTTGAGATCAATCCGAAGCTGAAGGCGTTCGGGGAGGAAAATCTTCGCCGCGGCGGCGTGGAGAACGCCACGATCGAGCTTGGGGACGCGGCGCAGGGCTGGCAGAAACATGCACCTTACGACGTCATCGTACTCACCGGCTCGACCCCGGTTTTGCCGCAGACTCTGGTCTCGCAGCTCAAGGCAGGGGGGAGGCTTTTCGCGGTCGTGGGCGATCCGCCGGTGATGGAGGCGCGGCTCCTGACCTGCGTCGGCGAAGGCTCACGCCATACCACCGATCTGTTCGAGACCTGTCTCGCTCCGCTCAAGAACGCGCTGCAGCCGGCGCGTTTCGAATTTTAGCGGCAACCCCTACCAAATCGCAGCGGTCATGCCACGGTTTTGTTTCGCACTGTCACTGACCATTGCATTGTCGGCGGTGCCCGCGCGCGCAGCGGACCTTTTGCAGATCTATCGCGAAGCTCTCGCGAACGATGCCACCTACGCCTCGGCGCGCGCGTCGCGCGACGCCGGCCTGGAAAGCCTGCCGCAGGGTCTGGCCCAGCTCCTGCCGACGGTGAACGCGACCGCGTTCACGCAGAATAACGACATCACCCTTTCCTTTCGTACCTCCGGACCGGACCCTTCCCTGCGGAAGGGCAACTCCAACGGTTACACCGTTACGCTGACACAACCCGTATTCAACTGGCAAGGCATTCAACTGTACAAGGAAGCCGGGTTCAGAGCAGCGCAGGCCGAAGCCACTTTCGGCCAGGCGACGCAGGACCTGATAGTGCGCGTCGCGCAAGCCTATTTCGACGTTCTCGCTTCACAAGACAGCCTCGCATTCATCCAGGGGCAGAAGGTGGCGATCTCGGAGCAACTCGCCCAGGCGAAACGCAATTTCGAGGTCGGTACCGCAACGATCACCGATACCCACGAAGCTCAAGCGCGTTTCGACCTCGGGACATCTCAGGAAATCGCGGCTCAAAGCGATCTCGAAATCAAGAAGCGCACTTTGCAGCAGATCGTGGGGAAGTTTCCAGAGCGGCTCGAGCCGCTGAAGTCGAACATCGAGATCAGCCCGCCTGAGCCGAACTCGATGGAAGACTGGGCCACTGCTGCCGCGAACCAGGGCTATCCGGTACGCGCACAGGAAGCCGCGCTGGAAATCGCGGCGCGCGAGATCGAGCGCGCACGCGCCGGGCACCTGCCCACCCTGAACATCGTCGGCACCGCAGGCCAAAGCGCCTCGAGCCTCAGCACCACTTCGGTCAACAACACACCGACCGATTCAGTCAGCCGGACCATCGGGCTGCAGCTTGCCATCCCTCTATATGCGGGAGGCAATGTCAGCTCGCTTGTGCGGCAAGCGGTCGCCAATCGCGAAAAGGCACAACAGGATCTGGAAGGTACGCGGCGTACCGCCGCGCTGGCCGCGCGCCAGTCCTACGTCGGCGTGACCAACGGGATGGCCCAGGTGAGAGCTCTGGAGGCGGCGCTTGTATCCAGCCGGAGCGCGCTCGACTCCAACAAGCTCGGCTACGAGGTCGGCGTGCGCATCAATATCGACGTGTTGAACGCCCAGCAACAGGTCTACAGCACGTTGCGCGATTTTTCGAGGGCGCGCTATGACACGATCCTGAACGGCCTGCGATTGAAGGCGGCTTCGGGGACTCTCGGCGAAGCCGACGTCGAAGAAGTGAACCGCCTGCTGGGGACGAACTGACCCGCCCGGAGTCACTTGAGCAGCCGCTCGCAGATCGCGAGCGTACGCTCGGTGGCGCCTCGATGCGCCGCACAGAAAGCGACCCCGGCCTTTCCCATGCGCTCGCGCAGCCCCGCGTCCTGAAGGATTGATCGTGCCAGCCGTATCGCTTCTTCGGCACCGTTGACCCGCAGCGCCGCGCCGGCAGCGACCGCGTTTTCGGCCGCCTGCGCGAAATTGTAGGTGTACGGTCCGATCAGTACCGGCACGCCCGCCGCGCAAGCCTCGATCAGGTTCTGACCGCCGTAGGCAAGCAGGCTTCCCCCGACGAAAGCAGCATCGCAGGCCCGATAATAGGCTGCCATTTCACCCATGCTGTCGCCGAGCACGATGCCGCAGTCGGCATCGAGCGGCGTGTTCGCGCTGCGCCGGATGAACTTCAGACCCCGGGCTGCAAGAAGCCGCGCCACCGTGTCGAAGCGTTGTGGGTGCCGCGGCACAATGACCAGGATTGCGTCCCCGAGAGCGTTTTGTTCCAATGCGTCGAGCAGCAGCTCTTCCTCACCCTCGCGAGTACTCGCGGCGAGCAACACTGCTCGGCTGCCGAACCCGCGCCGGAATTGCGCCGCGAGCGATTCGCTCCCGGCGCTAGGATCAGCGTCAAACTTGAGGTTCCCGGTGACTTCCACGGCGCGCGCACCGAGGGATCGAAGCCGTTCGGCGTCTTCGGCGGTCTGCGCCGCAACCGCGCTTAAGCCCCCGAGAGCGACCCGTACGAGCGGCGCGACCGCGGCGTAGCCGCGCGCGGACTTGGCCGACATTCGGGCATTGGCAAGCAGGAGCGGCACGCCGGAGCGTTGACACTCGCCCACGAGGTGAAACCAGATTTCAGTTTCCATCAGAACGCCAAGGCGTGGCCGGAAGTGGCGCAGGAACCGCCTGACGGCCGAGGGGTAGTCGTAAGCGAGCCACGCGACGTGCGCGGCCCCGCCAAGGAGTTGCTGCGCCGCCTCCCGGCCGGTTGCAGTCATCTGGGTAATCAACAGATCGCAGTCCGGATGACGGGATCGAAGCGCGTGCAGCAGCGGCTCCGCGGCACGTGTCTCACCCATCGATACCGCGTGCAGCCAGATCACCGGCCTCCCGGGCCTCGAGGAGTAGAAGCCGAATCGCTCTCCTATGTTCTGCCTGTATCCCGGCTCGCGCCGCCCACGCCACCACAGGCGCGCGAGCACCCAGGGGAAAGCGAGCCAAAGGAGCAACCTGTAGCCGGCCCGCCACATCAGAATGCCCCGACGGCTTCAAGCGCCTGGAGCGCTTCTTCCGGCGAGGGGCGCTCGCCCGGACCTCCGAGATTCTTCGCCCGTGGCGCCCCGTATACGCCGGTCAAACTCGGATCGGTGCCGCAGTAGATCGCCGCAACCGGCCGTCCGAGCGCGGCCGCAAGATGCGTGAGGCCGGTATCCACGCCTACAACGGCGACAGCTTTGCCGAGCATCACGGCCAGGCGATCGAGCGGCTCAAGCGGAGGCACCTCGGCGCGGTCCAGATCTTGCGCAATGCGCTCGCTTCGCTTGTGCTCCTCATCGCTCCCCCAGGGCAGCACACAAGCGAGGCTCCGAGCGGCGAGGGCTCGGCCAAGCTCGGTCCATGCAGCCTCGGGCCAAAGCTTGTCGCGGCGGCTGCTGCCGTGCAACAGCACCGCGTAAGGCTGCGCCGGCCGCGTTACCGGTCCCGGGATGGCGATACCATAGTCGATCGGGTCTTCCACCCGATAACCCAGCGCGGCAGCAGCCAGGACCCGGTTGCGCGACACCGCGTGCTGCGAGCGCGCAACGTGATGCGTGACATCGTAGAATCGCGCCGCAAACGGCTCGCGCGCGCTGCCGGCGTCGAATCCATGGTGCCTGCCCTTTGCGGCCCGGGCAATCAAGGCGCTCTTGTGCAAGCCTTGTG
>Ga0137443_1000051_pt1 | contig 15216 bp, 14 predicted proteins | sample EasRivERMGT300_2_FD_102324 | JGI IMG/M metagenome (GOLD analysis project Ga0137443, IMG submission 102324) | Soil microbial communities from meander-bound floodplain in the East River, Colorado, USA - East River MetaG ERMGT300_2 | ecosystem: Environmental > Terrestrial > Soil > Floodplain ... | reverse complement strand
CAACGGCTCCAGCTAATGCAAATACCTTTATAAACAGAAATAAAAAAATTACAATTACCGAAAACTCCAGAATAGTAGCCAGAGTAATAGGCTTTGTATTATTTCTGTTTACTAAAATTCCTCTTTGAAAACTTATCAGAAGAGTTAAGGCCGGGAAGATTGCCATAATCATTAATGGCAGTCTCGAAAATGAAGTCAGGTTAGTTGGTAATCCTGAAACTACCCCAAACCAAATTTCTGAAAGAGGTGTGAACGCTACAAAAGATAATGCAAATGTTAAAAGTATTCCTAATACAACGGCAAATTTCTTCAAAGACAGGAAAGCTGCTTTACTTTCTCCCATCAATGCTATTACAACATCCTGGTAAGATAGTCCAAGAGCTCTGAATATAAACACAAACGAAGTTACTACCGGCAGGACAGCAAGAGATTCCAATGCCATTCTGCTCTGACCAATAAAAAAAGTAATCAACGGCTGAACTCCTAATCCAATCAGAGAGGTTAATGCCAGCGGGTAATAAAAGTAATAAATCTTTTTATATGTCAACGGCTCATGAAGATTGTCATTGTTGGTTTTTATTTTATTCACTGAATCGTTCGCCATTATCCTGCTTGCAATAGCTTCCATTATTACTGCAGCGGATAAAGATGATGCGCCTAATATCACACCTGGTATATCAGCGAAGAAAAATAATATAAATGCAGTGGATCCCATCGTTGCAATACGGATTACAGAACCCAAAGCAACCCGCTTAGTTAAATCGCTTCTTATTAATATTCCATGGTAGAACCTTCTGTAGCCGATGGCACCTGGCCATGGTATTAAAATTATAGTGGCGGTATGAGTTAACCGGGCAACATTGTGGGGAAGGTTGATAAGATCTTCAGCAATAAAGAAAAATACTTGTGGTATCAGAAACACAAGCATCAGCAAAGTTATGATTGCATTCAGCAGAAAAGTAAAATTTCTTAATTTGATGAATGAATCATAGTTTTTTACCAATGCAGTCGATGCGCTAATAATCATAATTACCGGGGCTTCGATTATTAATGCAAATGAAAATGCAACTCCATAAGCCGCTAAATTGAATTCAGGTTCTGCTAACCGGGCAATAAGCGCCGCAAGAATTGGCCCTTCAATGGACATCATCAGCCAGGTAGCTGCTAATGGAAGCCAGAAAATAATTATCTTTCGAACTGGTTGAGTCGTGGGCATTATCTATTATTCATTTCTGTTTTAATTTGATTTTGATTTTATGTTGTGTAAAATTATATATAAATGATTAAAAGTGTCTTTTTAATATCAGTTTGAAATCTGTATTTGTAACAATTGGATTCATTTCATGAGTTATAACAACTGGTGGAGATTATTATGAAAAAATATTTTTGGATTCTTCACATTCCATTTTATCTTTGTGTATTATTCTCCTGCTCTGAAAAAATTGAAGAAACAGCGGTAACGGAAAATCAGAAGGAGGAGATGAGGAAAACAGCAGGTGATTTTTTGAAACACATCAAAGGAGTTCTGATCAAAGAAATTCAGTCTAACGGCATTGTAAGTGCTGTTGCGGTTTGCTCTGATACGGCTCACGTTCTTTCTAACAACTTCGGTTTGGAACGGGGAGTATTTATTAAACGTGTATCTAATAAAAACAGGAATCGGTTTAACTACCCGGATGAATATGAATCGGAGATTCTGGATCATTTTGCATCAATGAAACAAAAGGGAGAACTAAACGAAAAATCCGAACACAGTGAGATTGTTACAATTGAAGAGATTAAGTATATAAAATATATGAAACCAATATTTATTCATGCTGAATGCCTTAATTGCCATGGAAAAGATAATGAAATCACTGATCCGGTAAGAAAAATTATTAACAAAAAATATCCGCAGGATAAAGCCACCGGTTACTCGTTGGGAGATTTAAGAGGTGCTGTTTCAATTAGGAAGTTACTTGATTGAATAATTAAAATAAGCCATCCGGAAACAACCAGATGGCTTATCGATTTTAAATCATCGCTGAAAGAAATATATAAAACAAAAATCGTTTTATCTTACAAGCATCATTTTCTTTGTGCTGACAAAATCACCGGCAGTTAAAGTATAGAAATACACTCCGCTCGGTATGTTTGAAGCATCGAATAAAACAGAATGAGTTCCTGCAGTCTTTTGTTCATTAACCAGAGTGATTATTTCACTGCCCATCACATCGTACACACGAAGCTCGACGAACCTGTCACCCGGAATGCTGTATTCAATTTTTGTTGCCGGGTTAAACGGGTTTGGATAATTTTGAGCAAGAGTAAATTCGGCTGCTGATGGATTCTCGAAACTTAAAATATTACTGTAACTGAAGCTTCCATCATAATCAACCTGCTTCAGCCTGTAATACATGATATTTTCATTCATAAAATAGAATTGATCAGAATAACTATAATAGCTTCTTTCGGTTGTTGTACCTTTTCCTTTAACGAAGCCGATAGTTACAAATTCATTTCCATCAGTACTTCTCTGAATTTCAAACCCATGATTGTTTAATTCCGATGCAGTTATCCAATCCAGTCTTACATCATTTTGAGTTTTTGAACCTGTAAAACTGGCAAGCTCAACCGGAATTTCACCTGTAACAACTGCAATTGTTGCAAGCGTACCGAAAGAAGCCTTGCTCATTTTCAGATAATACGGAAGGTTGAAATGGGTATACCTGTCACTAGTAGTATGATAATAAGCATTAAAATCTGAACCGTCTTCAATTAATAAAATTGCGCCGTAGTTAAAAGTCCAGAACGAAGCATGATCACTGTAAGTCTGTCCGGGATTTTGAATATCCATCACTAATCCAAGAGCATAAACATTATTTACTTCAACCATTTTATCTTTTAGATAGATGGAAGTTCCGACAGACCTTGTGTGAATATCGGCAACGTTATTATTGTTTGAATCCCAGGAAATCATATCAAGGTTTATAACGCCCATAATAGAATCCCCGTTTGATGAAGCCTGAGCAGCGTAATCGTAGCTTCCAACTAATCCCTGTTCTTCTTCATCCCATAATGCATAAATGATAGTATAGTCAGATACATATTGCGATAAAATTCTTGCTGCTTCTAAAACAGCTGCAGTTCCACTTGCATTATCATCAGCCCCAGGCGCTAATGTTCCGGAAGGCATATCATCGTAATGCGCACAAATGATATATTGTTTATTTGGATATAGAGTTCCGGGCTGCACTGCATATACATTTCTTTCGGATCCGGTCCACCACTGATCATAAGCAGTCAGGCCGTAGCTTTGCAGCTTTTGTTTAATATAATCGGCAGCTTTATCATTTCCCGGTTGATTTTTATTCCGGGATAGAATTGTATACGGCGCTCCGCCGATAATTGTTTGAACTTCTCCCGAAAGTTCTTTCACAAATTGCATCAGTGAATCAATATTTGTCCTGTCTATAATTGATTGAACTACCGGTGATTGTGAATAAGTGATGCTTTGTGCGACGAGAAAGGAAAACAGCAAGAGTGGTAAAAGTTTTTTCATGACTAACCCTTTGAAGTTATATGATAATTATTGAATAACAGTTTAAAGTTCATAATTAACCACAAATATTCAACAAAGACTATACCCAATTAATAATCTTCAGAAATGGAAAATTTTAGAACTTTTTTTAATGACTGCTTTCAGTTTTTCCCTTAATAAAGAATCTTTTGTGGGTGTTTCTCAACTATGATTTCGAACGATATTAGTTCATATCTAGCAAGCATTTAGTTTACTTTTAATTTTCCTTGACAATTATTATAAACTGTTTAAATTTATAAAGTGTGTTAAATCAAAATGAGTTATAAAGATTTAGTAATAGTAAATTAATAATAGAGTAACATTCGCATCTTAAATTACTATTCAGAATAAATAAACACTGAAATAGTTCTTCAGAAAATTGTTGCCAGGGACGTATCAGTTAGTCTTAGTTACATTTTTATTTGGAGGGAAAGATGCAGTCACATAACGGACTTACAACCGGTGAATCAGGAATAAGTGAATTCGCCAAACTATCTGCCGAAATCCATAACATAATTGGTACCCGATATGCAGATGAGGAAAATTACTTTGAAGCGCTTGAAAATTTTACTAAAGCCATCGAACTGAATCCTAAAGATGAAGCAGCATATTTTAACAGGGGCACTGTTAAAATTGAAATGGGAGATTTTTCAGGCGGCAATACTGATCTTAGAACTTCATATAAATTAAGTGCATCAAAACCCACGCAGCATTAATTTTATTTTTGAATATTTCAATTCCGGTTCTAATTCAAAAAAACCTCATCAGGGGGATGTTCCATCCAATTGAGATAAAGAAAATAAATTCACATTCAGTTGTCAAAAAGAGTTGAAAACGAACTATTTTTCGCTTAAAATTGCTTAGCTTTGCTTAAACAAAAAAAAAATTAATAAATGACCACAGATACTAAATATTTTACTCCGTCCGAAGCGAGAAAAACACTTCCCCTTGTTAAGAAAATTGTAAAGGATATACTTGACACCAGTCGTGAAATGAGATTAATCGCTGATGAAACTGAGGGCAATGTAGAGCAGGATCCGCGTATTTCAAAGCTGGCTTCTGATATCGAAGGATTTATGACCGAGCTTCAGGAGATTGGATGTTATTTTAAGGATTGGAATTTTACAATTGGTCTTGTTGATTTTCCAGCAGTTATTGAAGGAAATGAAGTTCTGCTCTGTTGGAAAAGCGATGAAGACGATATCATATTCTATCATGATTCTGAAACCGGTTTCCAGGGACGAAAGCCCATCCCGGAAAATTATTTTGGCGAGTAATTCACTTCGGAACAACTTTTCTGTTTATTTTGTCAGTTCAAACTCAACGCTGTTCTTGATAACATCTCCGCTGAAATTATCTTTGATGTTAAAATGGACCAGGTATTTGCCAGGAACATAAGAAGAGTCAATTTCAAATTGTGCTTCCAGCTGGAGCTCCGGAATACTTTCGCTTCCGGATTTCTCTGAAGTATCTTCAAATATTGAATTAATGATTTCTCCTGAAGGTGTTTCAAGATCAACAGAAAAACTTATTGAAGCAGAAAATTCTCCTTGCGATTCCTTCTGATTAAATCCCCTCAGATTTACGGTTGAATTTAGTTCCCAGCTTTCTCCCAAATCATAAGCAAATGCTTCAGGATTGAACGCCTCAAATTTAACTTCTTCTTTTTTTCCGCAGGACATTAAAAAACTTAAAAGTATTATTACTAGTGCTAATTTCTTCATTTCATTCTTTCTTGTTTTTCTTGGTGAAACTTTGTGCTCTTAGTGTCTTAGTAGTAGGAAAAACACTCTTAACCACTAAGACACATAGAACACTTAGAAACGCTTAGCTGTGTTATCCGTTTTTCTTCTGGAAATCTTTCATAAACGATACGAGATCTTCAACACCTTTGAGAGGAAAAGCATTGTAGATCGATGCTCTTAGTCCTCCAACTGAACGGTGTCCTTTCAGCCCGTTAAATCCGGCTTTTGTTGCCTCATCAATTAATTTCTTTTCAAGGTCGGCAGTTTTAAGATTGAAAGTGATGTTCATTAATGAACGACTGTCTTTTTCAGCATGACCCTTGTAGTAACCACCGCTTTCATCGATGCATTTGTAAAGAAGTTCAGCTTTCTTTTTATTAATTGCAAACATTTTATCCAGTCCGCCGTTTTTAAGAAGCAGTCTTCCGACCAGGTTTATAATATATATACCCCAGGTATTCGGAGTGTTGTAAAGAGAATCGTTTTCAATATGAATCTTGTAATTGAGCATTGTGTGCAGGCTATACTGGCTTCGCTCGGCAAGGTCTTTTCTAATTATAACAAGTGTAACACCTGATGGCCCGATATTTTTTTGAGCCCCGGCATAAATTAAACCGTACTTTTTCACATCAATTTTTTTGTAGAGAATATCCGAAGAAGCATCACAAACTAATGGCACGCTGCCAACTATAGGTTCCGTCTGCCACTGAGTTCCGAAAATTGTATTGTTGGAAGTGTAGTGAACATAAGTAGCATCAGGATCGAGCTTTAATTCATTTTGTTTTGGAATTCGTTTAAAATATTTTTTTTCACCCTCACCCTCTTCGGTTGTTGCAGCAATATTAACAGTCCCAACTCTTTTTGCTTCTTTAATTGCTTTTTTAGACCAGCTTCCTGTGGAAATGTAATCAGCTTTGTTTTTAGGAGGCATCAGGTTTAACGGAACCATTGAGAACTGTAAACTGGCACCGCCCTGCAAAAATAAAATTGAATAGTTATCCGGTATATCAAGAAGTTTTTTTAAGTTTTCTTTTGCTTCCTGGTGAATAGCATCATAAGTTTTAGAGCGGTGACTGATTTCCAGGATTGACATTCCAACCCCGGGAAGTGTAAATAATTCTTTTTGTGCTTCGAGCAGGACTTCTTCCGGCAGAACAGCCGGACCTGCACTAAAATTATAAATTCTTTTTTCCATGATTATGTATCCTTATTTATTTCGTTAGAATAACCGAGTAAACTCTTCTTTATTAATTTCACAATCGATAATATTTTTGATAAGAGCCCTGGACCAATTATTTCTTTTGAATGAACCGGGACAACCGTCATTCTTCCATCTTTATGCTTAAGTATATGATGACTGCCCTTAACTCTTGTTGTTTCGAAACCAAAATTTTTAAGGGTTTTTATCAAGTTCTTACCGGATATTCTTGGTAATTTCGACATTGAAAACCATTACTTCCTTCTTATTGTAGAAGTAATTTTTCCGGATTTTTTATTACTAACATACTTTACAGATTTTTCATTAACGGTGATTTTCTGTACACCAATAAAATCATACTGATGAATGTGCTGGGTTCCCTTCTCTTCCACACACAACTCGATAGCCTCTTTAATTCTTTTCATAAGATCATCTAAGGATTTAGCCTGTGTGTGGCATCCCTTTAGTGTCGGCACAGTAGCAACATAAAATCCATCCTCATCTCTTTCTATAATCACATTAAACTCTTTTTTCATAACAGTTTTCTCTTTTGTTTTGGACTTAATAATCTTTTTGAACAGAAGCAGTTAGTTGCTAAAATTTAAATTAAATGTGTTAACAAGCCATCTCTCAATTTCGGTTCAAACCATGTCGACTTTGGCGGCATTACTTCACCTGCATCTGAAATTCTCATCAAGTCGTCAATAGAAACAGGATACACCGAAAATGCAACTGCTGCTTTACCGCTGTCTACAATCTTCTCAAGCTCTTTTGTTCCGCGAATCCCGCCAATAAAATCAATCCTGCTGCTGGTTCTCTGGTCTTCAATTCCAAGCAAAGGATGAAGCAGGAAATTCTGAAGAATACTTACATCAAGTTTTTCGCCGACAGATTTTTCAAGTGACAAACTCGCGAAAACAGAATCGCGAGGTTTTAATAAATACCATTGTTTATCAAGATACATACAGAAATTATTTTTCTGCTTCGGCTCTTTTTCTGTTGTTGGCTTGACTTCAAACTTTTCACTGATTTCATTCAGAAATTCTTCTTTGTTCAATCCATTCAAATCAAAAACCACACGGTTGTACGGAAGGATTTTCAGCTGCTCTGCCGGGAATATCACAGCGATAAAATAATTATACTCTTCATCACCCTTATGATTTGAATTTGATTTTTTCTTTTCTTCCCTTGCACGGCTTGCACTTTTTGCCCTGTGATGACCATCGGCAATGTACAGTTTATTAATTTTTTTAAATTCACTTATAATCATATCAATAAATTCATCAAGAATAATCCAGACAGTGTGCTGAATACCATCAGGAGCTGTAAAATCATACTCCGGCTTAACATTCTTAATTGTTTTATCTACGAGTTCATTAATGTTTTTAACACCGCGGTAAGTTAAAAACACAACTCCGGTTTGAGCCTCGGTCGTAATGATGTGATATGTCCTGTCGTCTTCTTTTACTTTCCTTGTTTTCTCGTGTTTTAGTATTACATCATTATCATAATCATCAACTGAAAAAGTTGCACAGATTCCGGTTTGAGATCTCCCATTCATCATTAAACGATAAAGATAAAAATGAGAGTTATCATCTTTTCTTAGTGGTGCCTGTTTAATTATCCTGTGAAGATTTTCTTTTGCTTTCTGATAAACTTCTTTTGAATAAACATCTTTAACATCGGGCAGATCAATTTCCGATCTCGTAATATGCAGGTAGCTAAGTGGATTTCCTTTTGCAAATTGATTTGCTTCATCCCGGTTTACAACATCATAAGGAACGCTTGCAACAAGATGAGCTTTTTCTTTTGTGGGACGTAACGCGTTAAAAGGTCTGATAACAGCCATAACACTCACATTCTGGTTATTAAAATTTCATAAAAAGTACTGCGTTTAAAATCAACAAAATTAAGACAATAATCCATTTAAATGATTAATATTCTTATCAGATAAATTAGAATTGTTCTTTGATAATCATATACAAATCGGTTTAATTTTTTTCATTTATAATAGCCATTGTGTATTTTTACGCCATTATTTTCTAAGTATTGATTCTTTTAAATAGGAAAAGTTATATTGATATCAATGTCTGCTGCAAAATTCAAGTCACTAAAGAAAAAATTATCTCCGGGCAGGGATGAAATAGTCGGAACTTCAGTGATTCATGAGGATTTTTATTCAGAGCATCTCGGCAATAAAAGAAACATAATTGTTTGGCTGCCGCCTGCCTATAAAAAAGTACGGAATTTGGACAGATACTACCCGGTATTGTATATGCACGACGGGCAGAATATAATAGATCCGAAAACTGCTTTTGCAGGAAAAGACTGGAGAGTTGATGAGACAGTTGATAAGCTTGCTAAAGCGCGAAAAATGAAAGAGGTGATTGTTGTTGGAATTTATAATGGTCCCGACAGGCTCGAAGAATACAGTTATTCTGAAAAAGGAAGAAAGTATCTCAGGTTTATAGTTGAAGAATTAAAGCCCTTCATTGATAAAAATTACCGCACACTTCCGCAAAGAGAAAACACTGCAATAATGGGATCCTCAATGGGAGGGTTGATTTCATTTATTGCCGGCTGGATTTATGATGAAGTTTTTTCAATGGCTGCTTCTTTGTCAAGTTCATTCTATTATGATAATGAAAAAGTTTTTGAGCTCATTAAAAATTTTGATGGACCGCGTAAAAAGGTAAAGTTTTATATTGATCATGGTGAAGATGGATTAATCAGGGGTCAACTGATGTTCTGCCGGCTTACACAAATGGGATATATTATCGGGAAAGATATTGACTATTACTACTCACCCGGCGCTGATCATCACGAAACCGCATGGGCTGATAGACTCGAACGACCGCTTTTATTTTTCTTCGGAAACCGGAAGTGAGATAATTGGCGTCGTGTTCGGAATTGGTTACTGAAATTTTTATTGTCATAATTTGTGCTGCTTTGGAATCTGTATTGATGGTTTTTCTTGCTAAAGGGTTAATGTTTCATTGTTTCGGATTTAACCAGTACTTATTTTTAGATTGAATTTAAAAGGAATTGAATTATGAAAACCAAAAGAAACTTTACTGCAATAATTGAAAGAGAAGATAATATGTATGTTGCTCTTTGTCCGGAGCTTGATATAGCCAGTCAGGGAAATAATGTTGAGGAAGCTCGTGAAAATCTTAAGGAAGCGATAGAATTATTTTTAGAATCAGCATCACCATCTGAAATTCAGAAAAGACTTCATTCTGAATTATTCGTAACCCAGCTCGAGGTTATTGTTGGGTAGACTAAAAAATCCTGTCAGGCGAAGAAGTCTGTCGGATTTTAGAGAAAAATGATTTCATCAAAGTCAGGCAAAAAGGCAGTATTTTATAATGCAAAAGAAGACTATAAATTCAACTATCACTGTCCCGGTTCCAAATCATAAAGAGATTAAAATCGGCGCGCTTCAATCAATAATTCGGCAATCAAAATTATCCAGAAATGATTTTGAAGCTTAAGCTTTCCAATATTGTTTACTCTTACCGAGGATATCTTTTTTTTCTTACTTTAACCCGCCGAAGTATTTACGTAGCCGGGCTATCTCTGCTTCTTACTTTACTATCAGCCTGTGAACAAAATGACAAACCAGTTAATCTCACCATCGCAAAAAATGAAGTAAAACAATACTACGAGTCAGGCAAATTTGATGGGGAGCTTAATGCAGTAATTGAAGAAGCAAAAAAGAAATTTGAAAAAACAGAGTTTAAAGAAAACTTCGTGGTGATTTTTGATGTTGATGAAACCGCTCTGAACAATTATGATTTAGCAGAGAAAATGGGTTTCGGATATGTATATGAATTGAATAAGGAATGGAATGCCGAAATGAAAGCTCCGGCAATCCCGCAGGTGAAAGAGCTTTATGATTTTCTTCTAACGAAAGGGGCAAAAATAGTTTTTCTTACCGGAAGAAACTATTATGAGTATGAAGTCACTTATCAAAATCTGGTTAAAGAAGGATACACTGTCTTTGATACTTTGATTACACAAATTGGTGAGGAGACGAAAATGAAAGCGAAAGATTTTAAAAGCGGTAAACGCGTTTGGCTTACTAAGCAAGGTTACGAAATAATCGGTACTGTCGGTGATCAGTGGACAGACCTTGAAGGGGAATATCACGGTATCCAGATTAAAGTCCCGAATTATCTTTATATGATTGAAGAGTAAAAAATAGTACACTGATCATCAGGATCGGTTATGATTTTTTAAGATCATAACAATCATAAAAACTCAGCGTACCATATCATTCCCTCTTAACTTCTTGAATTTCCTTATATTTACCCCTTAAAAAACGAATAACCAGAAGACTAATGACAGATAATACACAACGTGAAATACCAAAAGCTTACAATCCATCAGGGACAGAGGATAAGTGGTACAAATACTGGCTCGATAACGGTCTGTTTCACTCAGAGCCGAATGAAAAACCGCCGTTCACGATTGCAATTCCTCCGCCGAATATTACCGGAATGCTTACGATGGGACATATCCTCAACAACACAATACAGGATGTTTACATTCGCTTAAAAAGAATGCAGGGCTTCAACTCCTGCTGGGTTCCGGGAACAGACCACGCATCAATCGCTACAGAAACAAAAGTAACAAAGTTCCTTGAAGAGAAGGGAATTGATAAATATAAAATCGGTCGCGAAGAATTTCTTAAGCACTGCCAGGAGTGGAGAAAAGAATACGGCGGAATAATCATTCAGCAGTTAAAGAAGCTTGGTGTAAGCTGCGACTGGCGTCGTGAACGCTTCACAATGGATGATGATTACTACCGCGAAGTGATAAAAGCTTTCGTTGATCTTTACAAAGAAGGAAAAATATACCGCGGTTACAGGATGGTTAACTGGGATCCTGCAAACAAGTCAGCAATTTCTGATGAAGAAGTTTTATACAGAACTGTAAACGGAAAACTCTGGCACTTTCGTTATCCGGTAATCGGTTCGGATAAATATATTGTTGTTGCAACAACACGTCCCGAAACGATGCTCGGCGATACAGGCGTTGCAGTTAATCCAAATGATGAACGATACAAAAATCTCATTGGTAAAAAAGTAAAGCTTCCGATTGTTGGAAGAGAGATTCCGATTTTTGCAGATGAATATGTTGATATGGAATTCGGAACAGGTGCAGTTAAAGTTACTCCCGGACACGATGTAAATGATTATGCAATGGGGCAGAGACACAATTTGGAAATTGTAAATATTTTCAATCCCGATGCAACCACAAATAAAAACGTTCCCGATTGGCTGCAAGGGTTGGATCGTTTCATTGCAAGAAAGAAAGTCGTTGAGTGGTTTGAGAAAAACGGTTTGATTAAAAAGATTGAGGATTACCAGAACAAAGTCGGTTACTCCGAAAGAGGCGGTGTTCCGATTGAACCGTATCTCTCCGAGCAGTGGTTTATGAAAATGGGTGAACTTGCAAAACCTGCGATCGATGTTGTGAGAGAAGGAAAAGTAAAATTCTATCCTGCTCACTGGGAGAAAACTTACTTCCACTGGATGGAAAACATCAGCGACTGGTGTATCTCACGTCAGCTTTGGTGGGGACACAGAATTCCGGTCTGGTATCACAAGCAAACTAAAGAAATTTACTGTGAAGTCGATCCACCAAAAGATATTGATAATTATACTCAGGATGATGATGTGCTTGATACCTGGGCTTCAAGCTGGATTTGGGCTCACGCAATTTTCAGAACTGAAGAGGAAAGAAAATATTATTACCCAACATCAATTCTTGTAACAGCACCTGATATAATTTTCTTCTGGGTTGCAAGGATGATTATGTCCGGGATGCATTTTATGAAGGACATTCCCTTCAGTCACGTTTACTTTACAAGCGTCATCCGCGATCTGCAGGGAAGAAAGATGAGCAAGTCACTCGGCAATTCACCCGATCCTCTCGATGTAATTAAAGAATATGGTGCGGATGCTTTACGGTTTACTGTTCTTTACCTCGCACCTCTTGGACAGGATGTACTTTTCTCTGCTGACAGGTGTGATTTCGGAAGAAACTTCGCTAACAAAATCTGGAATGCGGGAAGATTTCTTTTGATGAACGCTGAGAAGATTAAAGTTGATGACAAGCTGAAAGATTCTCACATAGATTTTGCAGATGAATGGATAATCTCGCGTTTCAATGAGACTCTGGTTGAGTTCAACAGTGCAATGGACAGCTTTGAAATCAACAACGCAACAAAAATCATTTACTCATTTGTGTGGAATGATTTCTGCGACTGGTATGTGGAAATGATAAAGAACAGATTGTACCTGCCTGCCGACAGGCACGATGCTGATGATGAAGTAGTTAAATCTGCTGTGTTGACAAGGGCGTTGTCAATCTTTGAAAATATGCTGAAGATGGCTCATCCGTTTATGCCGTTTGTTACTGAAGAACTCTATCAGTTGATTCCTGTCCGCCGTAATCTTGATGAAGGCGGGAAAGAGAAAATAAAAGGCGAGAGCATTTCTATCTCTGAATTTCCGAAAGTGAATAAGGAGTTAATAAATCCTCAAGCAGATAAAGAAATGGATACGGTTAAGAATATTGTAACTGCAATCAGGAATATTCGGGGAGAGATGAATATTCCGCCATCAAAAAAAATTAATGTATTCCTTAAAACAAAAACTGTTGCAGATTACCAGGTAGAATACATTAAAAAACTTGGCAAAGTTGAAGAGTTGAAGATTGATAAAAAACTGGTAAAGCCAAAAGCCAGTGTATCTGCTGTAATAACAGATTGTGAAATATATATTCCGCTTGAGGGTTTAATTGATCTGGATGTTGAAAGGCAGCGTTTGCAGAAGGAAATTACCCGGCTTGAAGGCTCTCTTGCAGGAATAGAAAAGAAATTATCCAACGAAAAATTTGTTAACGGTGCACCTGCAGATGTTGTTGAGAAAGAAAGAACAAAACAGAGAGACTGGCAGGAGAATTTGGGGAAGCTAAAGGAGATTTTGGAGAATTTAAATTAGTTCATTAACAAATGCGAGTTTCAGTCTAAGCCCGTCGAAGACTGACCGTCATCCATCGACAAGCTCAGGATGACATAAAACTTACAGAAATCTATCTGTCACACTGAGTTTATCGAAGTGTGACAATCTCTTAATTTGAAGGACTATTTTGTTTACATATTGAAATGCTCGGATGATAGCTATTATACTGGTGTGACAAATAATCTGGAAAAAAGAATCAACGAACATCAATCAGGAATAATAAAAGGATATACCAGCAGCCGTTTACCAGTTAAGCTTGTTTTTTCTGAAAGATTCTCAGATATAAATCAAGCTATTAATTTTGAAAAACAAATTAAAGGTTGGAGTAGAAGAAAAAAGGAAGCGTTGATAAACAGGGATTTTGATTTATTAATTGAATTATTAAACACAAAAGGAAAAATTAAACGTCATCCTTCGACAGGCTCAGGATGACAGAGACATTTTTAATTATAGTTGTGTCACACTGAGTTTATCGAAGTGTGACGATTCCACAGAGAATAAAGATTGCTTCATCCCGACATTGTCGAGACTCGCAATGACATTAATGATTATTCTATCTGTTCTATAAACTTCTTCAATAAATTCTCAACCGCATCTTTGTGAACCATAAAATCCATCATCTTTAGCTTAACATAATCTTTATGATAAAAATAATATCCCTGATCACCAGTATTTCTAGAACCTGCAGCTGAATCTTTAATTAAATACCAGTCAACGCCATCCTTTTCCATATATCCCACAAGATGAATTCCATGATCGTCAGTCGTAGTATTGTTGCTGAAACGAAACTGACGGGAATGATCATCAATGTATTCAGATGGAATATCGAAAGTCGGAATTAGTGCAGCCTTTTGCCATGAATCATATCCTGCTTCCGAAACATCGCCTCCGAGAGCCATTGTGTAGCCATTTCTGATTGCATTTTTTAACGCAGTCATAAAATCCTCAAGCCGGACGTTATAATAATCTCTGCTGTGCCACCAGTTATCGGGAACTTCATACTCAACTTTTTGATAAAACGGCTGCTGTAAATATGAAAGGATGTTTACATAGTCATCAGGTTTAAGTTTAAGATAGTTGTTAAGATAATCTTTAGGCGAATACTTTTTTCCTTCAACAACAATTTCTGACGGTGGTTCACCCATATAGTGATCAAGAATTGATTTTATATTTTTTATTATCTGTTCCTCATCCCATGCATTTGTTTCTTTAATATTATTGAGATACGATTTCATTTCCTTAATCATTTTACTATGATCATGAAACTTTTGCCCCAACATCATCCCCGAATAAGATTCAGCCGGAACAATTCCGTACATTTTCCAGATTCTTGTAATTGCATTAGCTTCAGAACCTTCTTCAAAAGCAGAGTTTCCTCTTTCTCTGATAAATCTTTTTGCTTTCTCAACGTATTCCCAGTAAACGGTAAACATCTCGGAAAGTTTTACTTTTTTATTTTCCAGTCTGAATATCTCCGATTCAAAATAAGATGTTGTAGAAAAGCACCAGCAAGTTCCTGTTCTTCCTTGTGAAACCGGGTCGTTGAACCAATAACTTGTAAATTCATCTTTTGATTTTGGAATATCCATCCCGGAGAAATCCATTTTAAATTCTTTTACTGGTTTTTTGGCTGTGTCGTTAAGCTCTTTTATACTCTTCATTATTTCATTTTGATAAAAT
>Ga0137443_1000048_pt1 | contig 15456 bp, 11 predicted proteins | sample EasRivERMGT300_2_FD_102324 | JGI IMG/M metagenome (GOLD analysis project Ga0137443, IMG submission 102324) | Soil microbial communities from meander-bound floodplain in the East River, Colorado, USA - East River MetaG ERMGT300_2 | ecosystem: Environmental > Terrestrial > Soil > Floodplain ... | reverse complement strand
TAGTTAACGCATTTGTAATTGTAAAACTTGCGGCCATCAGAGCAAATTATGAATCGGGTGCTTTACCGAAATATGTTCTTGATGCTGTTGAAAAAGCATGCGCCGAAGTACTTGCAGGAAAATATCACGACCAGTTTTTAGTTGATTTGTACCAGGGCGGTGCAGGAACTTCTGCAAATATGAATGTGAATGAAGTTCTTGCAAACATTGCGCTTGAACTCAGCGGAAAACAAAAAGGTGATTATGCTTACATTGAACCGCACGATCATTTGAATATGTCTCAATCCACAAATGATTCTTATCCAACGTCGCTTCACGTTGCAATGATTCTTATGAATCAAAAGCTGCTTCCGGAACTTGAAGCATTAATAAAATCATTTGAAGCAAAAGGAAAAGAATTTGACAACATTTTGAAGATGGGACGAACTGAATTACAGGATGCTGTTCCGATGACACTTGGACAGGAATTTAATGCTTTTGCATTTCAGCTTAAAGCTTCTATTGATGAACTCAAGCAGGCCGAAGCAAATCTTTATGTAATTAATATGGGCGGTACTGCTATTGGTACCAAACTAACTGCTCAAAAAGGATTTGTAGAAAATTGTGCAAAACATCTCGCAGAAATTACAGGGAAGAAAATCGTTCCTGCTAAAGATTTAATTGCAGCTACATCTGATCTTTCAGGTTTTGTTGTTTATTCCAGTGCATTGAATACACTTTCAGTAAGACTTTCAAAAATAGCAAGCGATTTAATTTTATTAGCTTCAGGTCCACGAACAGGGTTGTTTGAAATAAATCTACCTGCACTTCAGCCGGGTTCTTCAATTATGCCGGGGAAAGTTAATCCGGTAATCCCGGAATTAGTTAACCTTGTTTCATTCAGAGTTATGGGCAATGATGTTGCTGTTACAATCGCTGCAAAAACAGGACAACTACAGCTGAATGCTTATGAGCCATTAGCACTATCTGCAATTCTTGAATCACAAAAAATACTTACAAACACAATGACGGTTTTCAAGACAAAGTGTGTGGATGGAATTACAGCAAATGAAAAAATTACACAGAAGTACATTGACCAAAGTATTGGAATTGTTACAGCATTAAATCCAGTACTTGGTTATGAAAAAACAACCGAGCTTGCAAAAGAAGCACTTGAAACGGGTAAAGGCATTCTGGAACTTATTCGTGAGAAAAAATTATTAACTGAAGATCAGATTAAAGAATTGCTTGATCCAAAGAAGATGACAGGACAGTAAGAAATAAATTTTATTTTAATTGAGGGTAGTTGCAGTCTTAAGACTGCGAAATTCATAAAGGTCATGCTGTCCGCCAAAGGCGGATTATTTCAGCATCCAAAATTATTAAATATTGAGACCCTGAAACCTGCTTCGACTTCGAAGCAAGGCAAGCGAGTTCAGGGTGTCAATCATTATTTATACATCAGACATAATGTTGCGGCTACTCTTGTTCAAAAAGTAATATCATCAATTTAACTTTGAGTTTGAAAAAAATTAATACTGAGGTGTAGCTATGAACAATGAACTTTCTAAAAAAGACCTGACACAAATTACAATCGGTGTTGTTTTTATTCTACTGATGATTGTTGGCAGCATTTGGGTATTTATGCCATTTGTTGCTGCTTTAATCTGGGCATCGATAATAGTTATTTCAACATATAATTTTATGTTGAAATTACAGAAGATTCTCTGGAACAAGAAAGGTCTTGCGATAACTGTGATGCTATTGTTTATCCTGATGGTTATTCTGGTTCCGATTGCTATGGTGTTTGGAGCAATAGCTATGAACATACCTGAAATTTCCAGCTGGTTCAGTTCACTTTCAGAATTACGTTTTCAATCAGCTCCTGAATGGATGAGTGGAATTCCTGTAATAGGATCACAATTGACAGACGGTTGGAACCGAGTTACTTCATTACACAATGATGAAATATTAAAAAAAATAATTCCATTTCTTGATGATGTGGTTAGATGGTTTGTTGGACAGGCAGGAAGTTTCGGATTATTTATGATTCATTTTCTGATTACAGTTATCATCTGCGGAATCCTTTATTCCAAAGGAGAAGTTGCTGTAAAGGGATTAAGAAAATTTGCCACAAGACTCGCAGGTGAAAGGGGTGATGCAATAGTAATACTGGCCGGGCAAGCTGTTAAAGCTGTTACAATGGGTGTCGTGATAACCGCACTTATTCAATCCATTTTGGGTGGAGTTGCACTTTGGATATGCGGTGTTCCAAATGCAGGTTTGCTTACTGCAATTATGTTTGTACTTGGACTAACACAAATAGGCGCTGGTCCGGTTCTTATTCCTGCGGTAATCTGGAAATACGGTTCGGGTGATCCTGTTTTTGGAACAGTGTTGCTCATTTTAACGATAATTGTTGGTGGATCAGATAATTTCATTCGTCCTTTTTTAATTAAGAGGGGTGCTGATCTTCCGATATTATTAATATTTGCAGGAGTGATTGGCGGATTGATAGCTTTTGGTATTGTGGGACTTTTTATCGGTCCGGTTATACTTGCAGTAACTTATACTCTATTAAAGGCATGGATTAATGAACATAAAAGTGAAACAACTTAATGTTAAATTTACAACCGTTTTTTATAATTAAATAAGACTTGATCATAAAACAACAATCAAACAAAAAGGAGTAATAATATGAAACGTACTTTCCCCCAAAAACTTTTCTGGCTTAGGATTAGTTTTCTGCTTATGCTGATCAGTTCAGTGTTTGCGTTACAATCCTGTTATCCCGGTGATGATGTATCAGCATCGGACACGGATTTAATCGCAACATTCTTTGATAAAGAAGCCGACTTTTCCACAAAGCTGACGTACTCAATGCCTGATGCAATAATACGCCTTGATGAAGATGGAAATCCGGTTACAGATCCGGGTCCAAATGATCAATTTGCAATTAACAGAATAAAATCAAATTTAGGTCAGGCCGGTTTTGCAGAGCTTATAAATCCGGATAGCTTAACTAATGTTCCGGATGTTTTAGTAATTGCATTTGCAAACCAGTCAACCTGGGTTTCGGGTGGTTGTTATTCTTCGTGGTATAGCTATTACTACCCATATTATGGCTGGTGTTACCCGGTCTATTATACTTACGAGATAGGAACTTTACTGATAGCAATGGTTGATCCAGCTGAATCCAAAAATGCTTTATGGGTAGCAGCATTAAACGGAATTTTAGAAGATACAAATGTCAGTATTCAGGATCGTTTAAATAAAGGTATAGATCAGGCATTTGAGCAGTCACCATACCTTTATAAATAAATATTTATAGAGACTTAATTATTTAATAAACATTTTAAGATTTAAATAAAGGTTACAATAATGAAAATAATAAAATTAAAATACTGGCAGATGTTTGCAGTCTTTGGCCTGGTTCTGCTGATGTTTGGAACAAGCTACTCTCAAAAAGAGCAGTGGTATGGAGCTTGTACTTATTCGGTTTCATTTCCATCGGGTGATACAAAAGCTTTTGTTGAAGAGATAAGCTGGCGTGGTATAGGACTGGATTACAGGTATGTTATTGATCGTTCATATAGCGTTGGTTTATTTTTTGGATGGAACGTCTTCTATGAACGGGCTGAAAATAAAACTACGCAAACCGAAAACGGTGCTATAACCGGAACGTCAGACCGGACTCTTAACGCTTTCCCTATTATGGCAAACATTCATTATTATTTCGGTGAAAGAAAATCAATTAGACCTTACGTTGGTTTGAATGCTGGCGGCTACATTATGAATCAGCGTTTTGAAACCGGTGTATTCGCCTGGGAAGATGACGGATGGCAATGGGGTGTTGCGCCTGAAGCTGGTGTAGTAATACCGGTAGAAAGAGATTTCGGCTTGATGCTTAACGGAAAATATAATTATGCATTTACTGGTGAATCGGTTTTTGGAACCGACATAAATAATTCGTTCTGGCAGGTTAATGTCGGCGTTGTTTGGGAACCTTAATCATTATCTATTTAATCATTTATATTCTTAAAAGAGGAGTTACTCTTGAAAAAATTATTGTTGATCTTAGCTTTACTTTCATTCACAAGTGTATTCGCACAGGATGTTGACGGTTACATTGAACTTCTCAGATCAGATGTAAAAACTGAGAAGGTAGCCATAATAACCGAAGTGATGACGTTTACAGAAAAGGAATCTGAAGCATTCTGGCCAATATACAGAGAGTTTGATTTTGAACTATCAAAATTGGCAGATAAACGTATAGCTAACATTAAAGACTTCGCCGCAAACTATGATAGTCTTACCGATAAGAAAGCTGATGAGCTGATTAAAACTTCTTTCAGCTTTCAGAATGATAGGTTAAGTCTGAATGAAAAGTATTACAAAAAATTTGCTGATGTCTTAACACCAATTGTTGCAGCAAAATACATGCAGCTTGAAAATCAGATTCAATTAATATTAGACCTGACCATAGCTGCAAATTTACCACTGGCGAAAAAGCCCGGTACCAAGTAAAAATAATTATTTATTAATGTGCCGATTGGTTGCTATGCTTCAGTCGGCATGTTAATTATCTATTGAGGAGAATATTATTAAAACAAGAATTACCATTCTTTTCATCGTTTTAACTCTTTGTCAGCTGACTGCACAAGACAGACAATTCTGGGATCAGGCAGTTGGCGGAAAAACAGCTTTACTGGGTGGAATTGCTGTCGGTGGAGTTAGAGATTACGGCGCTACATTTTACAATCCCGGTGCATTAAGTTTTTTAAGTAAAAAAAGTATGAGTGTTAACTTTAATATGTACGGTATTAAGGATTTCTCATTCATTAACGGCGGTGGACCCGGGATCGATTCCAGATATACGAGAGTTTCTTTATATCCTGCATCGTTAGCCGGTCCGTTGCCTTTTATAGGTGATTCGCTTAACCGGTTTAGTTATATGATTTATGCTAACGGCTATTCGTACGTCAGAGTATCTGAAAGATATGAAGGTTACGCAGATGTGATTCCAACCAGACTACAACCTGGATTAGCAAATGGTTTTGAAGGTGATGAATATTTAATTAACCAGGGAAAAATTGATGCATTACTTTCTGAAGTAAGTGTGGGTTTTGGCTATTCCAAAAAGATTTCTGATAACGTCGGAATAGGTTTCACTTTATTAGGTGCTTACCGCGACCAAACTAAAATACGATATGAATCTTATGTAGCTTATGATACAACTAATCAACGAGCTGCAACTTCAGATGTTTATATTGATTTGGACTATTGGGCAGTTAGATTCTCCGGTAAGTTTGGAATAGCAGCCGAATGGGATGACTTAAAGTTAGGGGCAACAATCACTACACCAAGTATAGCATTTAAAAAAGCTAGCGGCGGAACTGATCATGCAAGTTTGACTTCCAATAACGTTTTAGTTGATACCACAACCGGAGCCCCAATTGATATTCTTGCATCGGACAGGCAGGAAGGTTTGCCTGTAAATTATAAATCAGCATTCTCAATTGCTGCAGGAATTGAATATAAAATTTCAGATCAAACATTCGTTCACTTTGCTGCGGAGTGGTTTGCACCATTATCCACTTATGTAGTTATGCAGCCGGAAAGCGGTGATTTCATTCTGAATAATCCTGCTACAGTCAGGCCGATGGATAGTGCAGAACTTTTGAGAGTATACGATTCAATGAAAAGTGTTTTTAATATAGGTGTAGCCTTTGAACATAAATTGAATGATAAAATCACCGGATATGCAGCTATCAGAACAGATTTCAGCAATGCAAATTTAGAAGATATTGAAGGATTGTTTGTTGGCTATACAGATTTTAATATTTATCATTTTACACTGGGAGCTTCAACGAATGTTGATGATACAATGATTGGAGTAGGATTAGAGTACAGTCACGGGGAACGAACAGATTTTCCGCAGATATTTAATTTCCCATCAGGATCGGTTGAACCGGATGATATAGTTTTATTCAACCAGCGCGGTACCTGCACAGCAATTTACAATAACTTTAATTTATTCTTTGGTGTAACGCAGTTATTATAAAGATATTTCAAAACACACAGTGACAAATAAAAGAAAAATTTAATTATTAAACAGGAAAACAAAATTTTAGGATAGCTTTGTTAATTCGGGCTTTTAGATAAGAGGATAGGAATCATTCATAATATTGTTATCAGTAATTCTTTCTTTTAATAACCGATAACCATAAAAGCTTAAACTATTAATTTGCATAATCAAATTATCGAGCACTTTATTTTCTTAAGGAGTTAGTAATATGTTAAATCTGAAAAAACGATCAGATGTTTTCACTCAGTTGCTTTTTGTAATCACATTAGCTTTTTTCATTTCGGCCTGCGGTGAAGAGGAACAACAGGTAAGTGCACCTCCTGAAGTCCAGGTTGTTAAAGCTGTTAAAATGAATGTTCCAGTCACAGGTGAGTGGGTTGGGCAAACTCTTGGTGCTGATGATATTGAAATCAGGGCAAGAGTTGAAGGCTGGCTGCAGAGCATTAATTTCAGAGAAGGAAGTGAAGTAAAAAAGGGAACACTTCTCTACACAATAGACCCTTCTGAACTGCGGGAAGCGGTTGCACAAGCTGAAGGCAGAGTTGCTGCTGTACGGACATTGTTTGTTCAGGCAGAAGAAGATGTTAAAAGATATACTCCTCTTGCCGAGGTTGGTGCAGTTAGTCAACGTGATTTGGAAATTGCTATTTCCAGATACGAAGCGCAAAAAGGTGAACTTGATGCTGCTCTCGCTTCGCTAAAAGAAACCCAGATAAAATTAGGTTACGCAACAGTTTATGCACCCATTACCGGATTAATAGGTATTTCTGCTGCACGAGTTGGAGACTTTGTCGGTCGTCCGCCAAATGCAATTATTCTCAACACAATTTCACGTGTTGATTCTATCCATGTTCGTTTCTCAATCTCTGAACAGGAATATTTGGATTTGATACGACGTCTTGATCAAATAAAAGAATCATTAAAAGGGCAGAAGAGAGAAATTGAAATGGTGCTTGCTGATGGTTCTGTCTATCCGCAGATGGGAGTAATAAGTTTTGCACAAAGACAAATAGATGCAGCAACAGGTACATTGCTGTTTGAAGCCTCCTTCCCGAATGAAGAAAGAATTTTAAGACCCGGCCAGTTTGCAAAAATTAGAATTGTAATTGATGAAAGAAAAGATGCCACCGTAATTCCATTAAGAGCAATTTTTGAAATCCAGGGACAAAAAAACGTGTATGTAGTAGATTCTGATAACAAAGTTGTTCTTAGAGTTGTGCAAACAGGACCCTCATATAATAATAATGTTGTGATTGAGTCCGGTGTTAATCCCGGTGAAAATGTTATCTATGAAGGAGTTTTAAAAGTTAAGCCGGATGTTATTGTTTCTCCGATCGAGGCAAAGATTCCAGTTATGCAGGAAAAAACTTCGAAGGAGAACTAATATATGTCAAATTTTTTTATACGTCGTCCGATCGTTGCTATGGTGATATCCATAGTACTGATACTTGTTGGAATTATAGTAATGCGTGGACTTCCAATAGCACAGTTTCCGGATATTGTTCCTCCAATGATAAATGTAACTACAACTTACATTGGCGCTTCTTCGCTTGATGTTGAGCAGTCAGTTGCAACGCCTCTGGAACAGCAGGTTAATGGCGTTGAGAATATGATTTATATGAAATCTATTAATGGTAATGATGGAACCATGACTCTGCAGGTTTCCTTCGATGTTGGTTCTGATCTTGATATGTCTAATGTACTTACCCAGAACCGTGTTAACCAGGCAACAGCATTTCTTCCGGGTTCGGTTAAAAATTATGGAGTCACAGTAAAAAAATCACTTGTGTTTCCTTTATTGCTGATTACATTGAAATCACCGGAAGGACAATATGATAATAACTTTTTAAGTAACTATGCTACAATTAATATTAATGACTACCTGAGCAGAACTGAAGGAGTTGGTGACGTTAAACTTTTCGGCGGCAGCGATTACGCAATGAGAATATGGGTTAAACCTGACGTTCTTGGAAAGCTTGGTCTCACTGTTCCCGATCTTGTAAAATCTGTACAGGAGCAAAACGTCATCAGCCCTGCCGGACAGGTTGGCGCACCTCCTGCACCTGAAGGAACAGATTTCACTTACACTGTTAAAACTCAAGGTAGAATGCTTAACGAAGAGGAGTTCGGTCAGATTATAGTAAGAACAAATCCTGATGGTTCACAGTTACGAATGAAAGATATTGCAAGGATTGAGTTAGGCACGATTCTCTATAATCAGATAGGACGAAATAATGGTAAGCCCGCAGCCACTATTGCCGTTTTCCAATTGCCTGGTTCGAATGCGATAGACGTTGCAAATACTATTAAAGAAACAGTTAATGAGTTATCAAAGAATTTCCCTCCAGGAATGGTTCATGAAATCTCTCTGGATACAACTCTTCCAATTGAAGAAAGTATAACTGAAATTATGCATACTCTGTTCGAAGCAGTTCTGCTTGTCATATTAGTTGTATTCATATTCCTGCAAAACTGGCGTGCAACATTAATTCCATTGTTAACGGTTCCGGTTTCTTTGATTTCAACATTCATTGTATTCCCAATGCTGGGATTTTCAATCAACACTCTTTCTCTTTTAGGGATGGTGCTGGCAATTGGAATTGTTGTTGATGATGCAATCGTGGTGGTTGAAGCTGTGATGCATCACATTGAACATGGTATGGCACCGAGAGAAGCAACTATACAGGCAATGAAAGAAGTATCCGGACCTGTAGTTGCAATCGCACTTATTCTTGCGGCTGTGTTTGTACCCGTCGCATTTATGGGTGGAATCACAGGTATGCTGTATCAGCAATTTGCGATTACAATCGCTATCTCGGTTTTATTCTCTGCATTTAATGCGCTGACTCTTAGTCCTGCTTTGGCTGCGATGCTATTAAAACCGGCAGGAGGAAAAAAATCTCCGTTAGATAAATTTTATAAATGGTTTAATAAACATTTCGATAGGTTCACAGGAAGCTATCTTTCATTTACCGGAATACTTGTTCGTAAGGTATCACGAAGTGTAATTTTTGTTGGGATTATTTTAGTACTCACTGTATTATTATTTAAAGGAGTTCCCAGCGGGTTTGTACCTGAAGAAGATAATGGTTACTTCCTTGTAAACGTATTACTTCCTGATGCCAGTTCTCTTCAGAGAACGGACCTTGTTTGCAAAAAAATAGAAGAGATACTTGCAGAGACAAAAGGTATTGATAACTATACAACAATCTCCGGATGGAGTTTAGTTACAGGTGTAGCAAGTTCAAACGTTGCCACATTTTTTATTTCAATGAAACCCTGGGAAGAGAGAACTGAAACAGAGGAAAGATCTTTTGAAACAATTGAAGCTCTGAACAAAATTATTTCTGCAGCAGTGCCCGAAGCATTTGTTATGGTATTCGGTCCACCGGCTATTCAGGGATTAGGTACCGGAGCCGGGTTTACATTAATGCTTCAGGATAAAAGTGGAAACACACCACAAGAACTTGCTGCCAAGGTTAATGAGTTTATAACAGAAGCAAAAAAGCGGCCTGAAATTGGAAGAATTGCTACTCTCTTTCGTCCTGGTGTACCACAAGTTTACGCTGAAGTAAATAGGGATAAAGTGCTGAAGCAGGGCGTTACCATTGCAGATGTTAACACAACTTTGGGTTCGCTCCTCGGCTCAAATTATATTAATGATTTTAACAGGTTCGGAAGAGTATATAAAGTCTATTTATCCGCTGAAGGAGATTACAGAAACGAAACCTGGGATCTGGGTCAATACTTTGTCAGGAATGATAGGGGAAGTATGGTTCCACTAAATACTTTAGTTACGATGAAACCTTCAAGTGGTCCGGAGTTCACAAACAGGTTTAACCTTTTCCGCACTGCTGAACTTACTGGAATACCTGCACCGGGTTATACTTCAACTCAGGCTATTACTGCTTTGCAGGAAGTTGCAGCTCAAACACTTCCTACAGGTTGGGGCTATGATTGGGCGAATATGTCATATCAGGAAGTTGAAGCTGCAGGAAGCGGTGCCACAGTTTTTATTTTTGCACTTCTTTTTGTTTTCCTCATCCTTGCAGCGCAATATGAAAGCTGGTCTTTGCCATTAAGTGTTCTGCTTGGAATTCCATTTGCGGTTTTTGGCGGGATGCTTGGACTTTGGGCTGCCAGATTTTTTAGTGAAAGCTATGTCAACAATGTTTTTGCGCAGATTGGATTTGTAACTCTTATTGGATTGGCAGCTAAAAATGCAATTCTGATTGTTGAATTTGCTAAGATGAAAAAAGAAGAAGGAATGGAAGTCGCCGCTGCTGCGATGGAGGCAGCTAAACTTCGTCTTCGTCCTATTCTTATGACTTCGTTCGCATTCATACTTGGCGTGCTGCCATTGGTAAGAGCAGCAGGTGCCGGCGCTGAGTCAAGAAAAGTTATGGGTTTGGCTGTATTTGCAGGTCTGCTGGTTGCGACAACTCTTGCAATTTATACTGTCCCTTCTTTTTATGTAATGGTTGAAAAATATTTTGTTCGGGATAAAAAAACTAAAGTACTTTCTCCTGAAACTGCCGCTGAGAATCCAGGTTCAGGTGAGAAAGGAGGACACTAATGCTTAAGATATTTATTCCATTATTGTTTTTGATTTTTGCTGTCAGCTGTTCAGTCGGTCCTGATTACGTAAGACCGGATTTAGAAATACCCGACAGTACACTCTTAATGCAGGATTATACAGTAGAGGATAGTCTTGCTTTAGCTTTAGCAGACACAACCTGGTGGGAATTATTCGGTGATACGGTTTTAACTTATTTGATTAAAACTGCCGTTCAGGAAAATAATGATATTAAAATTGCTGCTGCAAGAGTTGATCAATTCATGGGATTGTATGGTGTTGAAGAATCTGATTACTATCCAAAGTTTGATGCGGGTGCTTCCGGTAGAGTTGGAGAATATAATGTTGATGGTGTAAAATTCAGATCGGAACGATGGACTGTAGATCTTTCAGCATTCTGGGAAGTTGATATATGGGGTAAGATAAGACGCTCGAATGAAGCGGCTCTTGCAAACTTACTCGCTGCTGAAGAAGTTCGCAGAGGAGTAATACTAAGTATCACTTCACTGATTGCGAGCAGTTACTTTGATTTATTGTCACTCGATAGTCAGCTTGAGATAGCAAAGAGAACTGTTGAGACCAGGGCAAAACAATTGGATCTCTTCCAGCAAAGATGGGAGAAAGGAGATATCTCTCAGCTGGAAATAAGTCAGCTCGAATCTGAATACTGGTTTGCAAAATCACAAATACCTTTTCTCGAACAAAGTATAGTTCAATTAGAAAATGCTATAAGTGTTTTACTTGGAAGAAATCCCGGACCAATTCCTCGCGGATTATTAATTGATAATTTAGAACTACCAGAAATTCCTGAGAGTATGCCTTCCGAACTTCTTGAGAGAAGACCTGATGTGCTTCAGGCAGAAAATGAATTAATATCTGCAAATGCTCGCATTGGAGTAGTTAAATCACTTTATTATCCATCTCTATCATTAACAGGTCTTTTAGGATTTTCAAACAATGATATTGCAAAACTTTTCGATCCAGGTTCTTTTGTCTGGAATGCAGGCGGAAGTCTTTTGGCTCCTCTGTTCCGGGCTGGTGAAATTTCCAGTCAGGTTGAATCTGCAGAAGCAGTTCAAAGACAGGCCTTCTTTAATTATATAAAATCAGTTCAGACTGCATTTGGTGATGCCCAGAATGCTCTGGTTGAGAGAGTAAAAACTGAAGAAAAATATTTCTCAGATGGAAAACGGCGTGATGCACTTTCTACTTACAGAAATCTTTCGCAGATGAGATATGATGAAGGTGCAACGAGCTATCTCGAAGTTTTGGATGCAGAGAGAAATCTGTTTGCATCTGAATTAGATTACGCTCAATCGAGAGCAACTACTCTTAAAAGTGTAGTAAGAATTTTCAGTTCATTAGCAGGCGGATGGCTTGATAATGCTGCTCTTGAATCGTATCAGCCGATGAACCCTGTAGAAACTGAACAGGAATCAGAGCAGTCATCTGAAAATGGAAATGAATAATTAATTTATTACGGAACCTCTTTAAAAATTTGGGAATAATTACTGTCACACTGAGCCTGTCGAAGTGTGACAGATTTAATCTATGTCAGTCTTCGACAAGTTTATAGTGAGCTTGTCGAACTGCTCAGACGGACAATTTTATTTTGTCCGGTAATTCTCGTCTCATAAAACAATTAGAACAGAAAAAAATGAATAAAAAAGAATTTATAAAGCGGGCAAAAAATTTTTCAAAACCATTTCGCATCAGTGACGGCAAAGAGTTTAAACTTAAACACATCGACCCAGAAGATACACTTGGTTTGAAATCTGAAGACAAACCAAAAGCTAAGGAAGCGCTGAAAGATGGAATCGAAGTTCTCGCTGAATTACAGGATAAACTTTATGCTCAGGATCGCTGGGCTGTTCTGCTAATATTTCAGGCGATGGATGCTGCAGGTAAAGATGGTGCGATAAAACATGTAATGTCTGGAATAAATCCGCAAGGCTGCCAGGTATTTTCTTTTAAAGCTCCAACAAGCGAAGACCTTGATCACGATTATTTGTGGCGATGTATTAAGCATTTGCCTGAACGTGGGAGAATTGGGATTTTTAACCGAAGTTATTATGAAGAAACTCTCGTTGTTAGAGTTCACGAAGATATATTGAGTAAACAAAAACTTCCGGAAAAATTAGTGACCAAGCATATCTGGGATGAACGTTTCCAGGATATCCGTAATTTTGAAAAATACCTGAGTAGAAATGGAATCATTGTCCGAAAGTTTTTCCTTCACGTTTCTAAAGAAGAGCAGAAAAAAAGATTTCTTGAACGGATAGATAACCCAGAAAAAAACTGGAAGTTTTCTTCAGCAGATGCAAAGGAACGCGGTCACTGGGACGAGTATATGAAAGCTTATGAAGACATGATCCGGAATACAGCTACAAAAGATTCTCCCTGGTACGTTGTTCCTGCAGATAACAAATGGTTTACCCGGGTGGTTGTAGCCGCAGCAGTAATCGATGCACTGGCTTCTCTGAATCTGAATTATCCGGCAGTTGGAGAAGCAAAGTTAAGTGAACTAGCTGAAGCAAAGAGATTACTAAAATAATTGAGATAGAATTAATTTTAACTTTTTACAAAAGGAAGGTTCACTAACATGAAAAAATTCCTTAAACCCAGCATTAACTGGCTGTTTATATTTATTCCTGTTTCGTTTGCCCTCGAACAGGCACATGCCTCAGAACCGATGATTTTCTTTACTGCAGCACTTTCAATAATTCCAATTGCAAAACTAATTGTTCATGCTACTGAGCAACTTGCAACTTATACAGGCGATGCCATTGGAGGTCTACTTAATGCAACTTTCGGAAATTTACCTGAATTAATTATTTCAATCGTTGCATTAAAAGCAGGATTGTACACTATGGTTTTAGCTTCTATTATCGGGGCAATTCTAGCGAATCTTCTTTTAGCATTAGGGGTTTCATTTTTCATTGGTGGAACTAAATATCATGAACAGGAATTTAATCCGGTTACCGCACGTCTTTACAGCTCTATGATGGTGATCGCCGTTATCAGCATGGGAGTACCGAGTTTCTTTAACAGGATGTTTGGAGGACAGGATATTATTCGCGAACAGAGTTCATTAAACTTTGGTTTAGCTATAGTGCTGCTGCTGGGATATGTTCTGTATCTGTTTTTTATGATTAAAACTCATCCCGAATTCTTTAAAAGCAGCATCGCTGCAGAAGAAGAAGAACATGAAAATCGATGGTCCAAGGGTAGATCAATTGCTACACTTATTGGTGCTTCTGTGTTAGCAGCTTTTATGAGTGAGATTCTCGTTGGTGCAGCAGAAGGAACAGGTGAAGCACTTGGTATGACATCTACATTTATTGGTATTGTATTTCTTGCAGTTATAGGCGGGGCTGCGGAGAGTTTGTCAGCTATTTCTGTAGCGAAGAAAAACAAGATGGATTTAAGTGTTGGAATTTTATTGGGCAGTTGTATCCAGATTGCACTTTTCATTGCTCCGTTGCTTGTAATAGTTAGCTTATTTATTGGAACCGAACCATTAATGCTCTCTTTCAGTCAGGCACAGGTTGGTGCGTTGTTCTTTGCAGTCTTAATTGGAATTGTTGTAGTAGCAGATGGAAGATCAAACTGGTATAAAGGAATACAGTTGATCGCAGTTTATTTAATTATTGCTCTTATGTTTTTCTTTATGCCTGAAGCTATTTAAGAGTCAGATATAATATGGCAAATAAAAATTTCTGGAAGAAAATAAGAGAAGAAATCAAAAATGTTTTAGATCCAATTGACAGGATTTCTGAAGTTCTTTTCGGATTAATAATGGTTCTATCTTTTACAGGCTCTATAAGTGTTGCATCTGATGGCAGGGCAGAAATTAAAGAATTGCTGTGGGCTGCTCTGGGATGCAACCTTGCCTGGGGAATTGTAGACGCTGTGATGTACTTAATGAGCAGCATATTATCAAGAGGACACGGGTTATCAGTTCTAAAAAAATTAAAATTAACACAGGATAAAGAATCTTCCAGAGAACTCATTAAAGATGAACTACCGCCTTTAATTTCCTCAATCCTAAAACCTGACGAGATTGACGAATTAAAAGATCGATTGGTTAAAATTGATACGTTACCGTTGAAAAAAGAAAAGACAATATCAGATTTAAGAGCAGCATTAATAGTTTTTTTGCTTGTCTTCATGTGCACATTTCCCGTCGCACTTCCATTTATTTTTCTAACTAACACGGCACTTGCTTTAAGAATGTCAAACGGAATAGCATTATTTATTTTATTCTTTGGAGGAATTTCTGTCGGTAAATACGCGGGCTTCCATCCTTACTTGACAGGAACTATCCTAACACTTCTCGGAATTATTTTAGTTGCAATAACAATGGCATTAGGTGGATGAAAAATATATTCGTTGTTTTGATTAGCATTTTAAGTGTAATATTCTTTTCTGACATACTCGCTCAAGAGCAGGATACCCTGGAAGCTTCTGAATGGGAGTACGGAATTGAAACCGATCTGTATTTCACTGATCCATTTGTCTTTCTTCCTATCTTCACTGCAAACAAAGGTAAACTGCATCTCGAAGCTCGTTATAATTATGAGGATTTAAAAACCGTTTCAGCCTGGATTGGCTATAATATTTCTGGTGGTGAAGAATTTGAATATTTGATTACACCGATGGTTGGTGGAGCTGCCGGAAGAACAAACGGAATTGCTACAGGTTTGGAGGTTACATTCGGCTTAATTGGATTTGAACTTTACAGTGAGTCAGAATATTTATTTGATTTTGAGTCAAAGGAAAATAATTTTTTTTACAACTGGACTGATTTCAC
>Ga0137443_1000046_pt1 | contig 15601 bp, 17 predicted proteins | sample EasRivERMGT300_2_FD_102324 | JGI IMG/M metagenome (GOLD analysis project Ga0137443, IMG submission 102324) | Soil microbial communities from meander-bound floodplain in the East River, Colorado, USA - East River MetaG ERMGT300_2 | ecosystem: Environmental > Terrestrial > Soil > Floodplain ... | reverse complement strand
GATCCACCGTGGGCCCCGTCGCCGTTGGTCACGCTTCCGACGTTCCCGTCGCCACCCTGCAGGAGCGCCTGACCGCCACTGCCCGCCGTTCCACCGGCCCCCGCTACCGCGCCGGTCCCGGCGCGCAAGCTCAGCGCGCCTCCGGCGCCGGCCTCGCCTGTGGTAGCTGCTGCGCCGCCCGTGCCTCCAGTGAGGCTCGCGCTTCCGCCACTTCCGCCGTCGCCACTGCCGGATGCTGCGCCTCCGGCTCCGGCCGCGTTTGTCACAGGACCGCCAGAACCGGCCTGGCCGTTGACCGATGCCCCACCGTCACCGGAGGCGCTCACGAGAGCCCCCGCGTGCGAGCCCGCCGTGGCACCGGTTCCGGCGAGCCCCTGTCCGGAGCGAACTATGAGCTGCGTGCCGTCCACCCCTGTCGCGATCGCGTCCGGGGACTTCAGAAGAGACTGCTCTCCTGCGGCACCCGTGGCGTTGCGCCTGATCCGAAGCAGCACGTCGCTCGTCAGGTCGGCCGCACGCACGCCGAGCACGTTGCTGCTGCCCGCCACCACGGCGTCGATCGTTCCTCCGCCGGTGTACGCCTCCTGGAGGTTGTCTACGCCTCCGCCGCCTCCGACCTGCGTCCAGCCCCCAGCGCCGTCTGCTAGGTACCAGCCGGGGCTCGTTCCACCGCTCTGGTAGACGACGCGCCCGCGGTCGCTCGCCACCTGGACGATGGCGCCTCGCGCCGCCTCGTTGGCGACGGCGTTGAAGCCCTCAACCGTGTGGTTCCCCCTGGTCCCCGTCGGGTGGTGCGCAGGAAGACTCTCTCCGTGCTGTCGGTCAGCCATGGCGTTTCATCCAGACACCATCCTACTCCCGTCGGAGTCGATTAGAAGCGTGTCCGAGAGGAACCTGTCTGCGGCGTTGGAGCTGACCGCCGCGGGGACGGCCCTCCTGCGCTCCTGCACGCGCTCACCGCCGACCAGCACGTGTAAGCGCCCCTGCCACCGGTTGTGGTTCCTCTCGCGCAGCGTACACAGGTAGCTCCCAGCACGGTCTGCGATGAAGGTGACGAAGCTCGGGCGCTGCGTGAACACCCGCTGGCTGTACCCCTCGCCGTCTCCGAACTCCGGCTGGATCGTGAAAACGAGGGGCGGGCATGCGCCACCATCCTGGTCTGCCTTGGAGTAGTCGCACAGCAGCGTGATCGCGTGGTTCACGAACAGCCGCGAGCGCGCGTCCACCGTCAGGCGTATCTTGTCCTCCCCAATGTAGGAGGGGCTGATCACGTCTATGCGCGGACCCTTCGCCATCAGCCGACCTGCTCCACGTCCATGTGTACGTACATGGACCCGTGGCCCTCGCGCTCCATCAGCACCGTGTAGTGACCGGGGTCCGAGAACCTGAGGTCGAACACCGACGACCACCCTGGATCCTGAGAGACGACTGGGACTGATGCAGAGGAGCGCTCGATGTGGCGCAGCGTATACAGCGACCCAGCCAGAGACGTGTCTGGAAGCACCGTCCCGTCTGTCTCGCACGCGACCTGGACGATGGCGGCGCTCGCGCCGACGGGGATCTGCGCCAAGCGGAAGCTCTGCTGCTGCCCGTGGTCCGGGTTCACGCGGCTCGACTGCCGCTGCTCGAGCAGGCCCGTCCCGTCGCCCCAGGCGCGCACCGCCACGCGCGCCCGCGGGTCCGGCGTGAGCGCCGAGTAGTCCGCGGCAGCGAGTGACTGAAAGGCGAAGCTGCGCTCCTTGCTGGAGAGCACCCTGTTCCACATGCGCAGGCTGCGGAGCACACCGTCGAGATAGCTACCGCTCTGCCTCCTCCCGAGCCAGAGAGAGTTTCCCGTAGAGAAGGCGATGTTGCTCGCAGCCCCAGCCGCGATCGTGACCGCGTTGTTGTGCAGCCACGCTGCTGAGCCGGCTCCGCTGAACGCGAGCATGTGCTGGCCGTCGGGGATGTCGCCTACTCCGGGCACGAAAGCCGTCGCCGAGTAGCCGTAGTTCCCGCTATTCCTGCGCCAAACCAGCAGGTCGTTGTTGTCCGCCGAGAAGATGACCTGCGGGTCTGTGGCGTCCTCGCCCTTGTTGAACTCAAACGCGAACGTCCATCTCTGGCTCGCCGCACCGAAGTTGGAGGTGAGCTGGGTCAGCAGGCTCTCGGTGCTCGAGCGCCTGAAGCGAACGCCTCCGTCTTCAGAAACTGCTGGTCTCAGGGCGTTACTGCTCTGCGTCGGGTCGCCGAAGCGAGGCCCGCCAGGCACCACGGCTGCGGGCGCCCGGTTGATCCAGCGCTTCACGCGCCTGCTCGACGTGAGTTCGAAGTCGTACGGAGAGCAGTCGAGCACCATGCGAGCGATGTCGCGGTAGCTCGACCTGACGCTGACCTCGAAGTCCGCCATCAGGTCTGTTCGCCGATGACGATGAAGTAGCACTCGCTTGTTACGAAGTCCTGAGTGCTGAACGGAGCAGAGCCGTTGCCGTACTGCTGGATCTGGAAGTTCTGAGTGGTCCGATCCTCGAATGCGCCCGCTGTCGAGCCCGGGATATTCGCCGAGTACCAGCGCGGATTGTTGCTTCCAAAGCCCACCGTGGAGCCGCAGATCACCAGGTAGTCTGCGCTCGCCATCTCTGCGGACAGCGTGACGTCGAGGATGGAGTCGTCCGAGATGTTGATCGCGACGCTGGAGACGTTGAAGCCGGCGACCAGAACGCCGTCGCGCACGAGGCCCCACGCCTTGACCAGGTTCTTTGCGGTCAGGCGGTTCACCATCGGCACCGCAGCCGTGACGTTCTTCAGGAGCGGGTCGGCGTTGGCGAACGAGACGAACCCGCGCGCGTCGACCGCGATGGTGCCGGAGGCGCCCGGGGTCACATCCAGGCCGGACGCTGCGCCCTGGCCGACGAACGAACCGCCAGGGAAGCCGAGCCCTCCGGCCGCGTAGATGCCGCATCCGCCGCCGGAGGTCGACCCCAGGAAGACGCCCCCGGCCCCCTGCCCCTCTGTCGGCACCCACGAAGACGTTCCGTACCCACGCCCAAGCACGCCCGAGGCGATCGGGCCGGCGTCGAACACTCCGCCGGGTCCACCCCCTGCAGGCCCGTTAGCTCCACCGCCGTACACCCCGAGCCCGCCGCGCACGGAGGCTGTCCCCGTCGCCGTTCCGACACCGGACACACCGGCACCAGAGAGGAACGTCCCCATCGCCTTCGGGGCTCCGCCGATACCTACCAGGCCGACTCCGCCGTCGTGGTTCCCGTCCGACGATCCACCGAAGAACGCGCCTCCGTAGCCGCCGTTTCCGTTCGAACCGCCGCGACCGCCGATCACGTACATGGCCCACGCGCCTGGTCCGTTGGTGTTCGCCACACCCGTGACCTGAACCGCGTTGGCCGGTTGACCCGCGTTGTTTACGGGGCTCGGGGCGCTCACCTTCAGCGCGGCCGAGCCCAGCGTCTGCCGCAGCTCCAGCGCCGCCCCGCTCGTGGCGGGCCTCAGCAGCACCGTCGGCGCCCCCACCGCAGCGATGGCAGAGCCGTCGAGCTCCATCGTGCCGGACGGCGTGTAGACTCCGCCCGCGCCGCCGTCGAGGGCGAGCGTCATGTTCTGGTCGAGCTGGTTCATCTGGGCGGACGTCAGCAGCTCGAAGGCCGCCCACCCCAGGGGGTTCACCAGCGCGAAGCTCACGCCGCACCCCGCGCGCTCTCGGTCTCGGCGATGGCTTGCTCGATTGTGAGCAGGCCCCTCTGCTTGCACTGGACTACCCAGCGCCCCCAGCCTCCCGTTACGGAGCCGTCGGACTTGACCACGCCGTCGCTCCTGTCGCGCGCTCGCACCAGCCTGCGCTTCGCGTCGCGCAGGTCGTACTCGCCTGCGTCCGAACTCGACAGCCACCCGCGCCGGACCATCTCATCGAGCGCCGCCCGGAGGTGCTCGACCACGCCACGCGGCGCAATGAGCGAGATCTGCTCGAGCGTGCGCGGCCCGCCGGCGAGCGCGAGGACGTTGTAGGCGGTGAACGCGACCGTGCTGGTAGCTACTGGCATCTCGGGCTCCCTCGTCCGTGGAAGGCTAACAGAAGGCGGTCACGTCAAGAAGATCCTGGTCCAGCACGAACCCGCACGCCGCGTAGACCCTGAAGTCGACCCACGCCGGAAGCTCCTCGTCCAGCAGGTCCTCGATCTTGCGGAAAGACAGCACGTCCACGTCCGCCCACGATGCCCCTGCGGCAGGGGACAGAACGACCATCAGGAAGTCAGTGCTGAAGTTCGGGAAGCTCGTGCACTTCGACCCGCTGTTCCCGTCCACCAGCCCAAACGCCGGCCCGCTCGCCTTCGGCGACGCCGGGTTGTGGTCCTCGAACGCTCTTCCGAGCTGCGTGTCGCGCGTGTCTGCCCTGTCCGGGATGTTGATGTCAGCCAGTGGGTTTATCGCCCGCAGCTTCCCCAGTAGGCTCGGGTAGTCCGCGGTGACCACGCGCGTGTAGCGCGGCAGCAGCGCCTCCCTCCGCTCCTGCTCCGTGGCGTGCAGCGGGAGGAACACGCGCAGGATCTCTTCGTACGCGCGCAGCATGTCCGTCGCCGTCAGCGGAGACGACTGAGCCGCGGCCCTCTCGGCGGCGAAGCTTGCGACCACGCCTCTCGCTCTGGCGAAGCGCCAGGCCTCGATCACGCTGTCGTCGGGGCCACCATCGGCGGAGTTGCCGACGCCGACGGCGCTGCGCAACGCCTCGTAGGCAGCTTCCTGCTGGCTGGGGCCTCCTCCCAGCTCGATCGAGAACGGGTTGCCGAAGCCCGCCATCGGATCACCACACCGCCACGGCGACGGGGCACTCGGTCAGCGCGCCGCCCGGCTGCGCGCGCACGCGCACGCGGATGGAGTTGGCGTCGACGCGCTCGAGCTCCGCGCGCAAGTTTCCCGGGTCAGACCCGCTGATGCCCTGCGGCCTCGCCATCCCGCCGACAAAGGCGATGGCCTGCGCTGACCCGTCGACACCAGGCGCAGTCGCGCTGAAGTCGAACTGGTAGTCGCCGGCCGCGTGGCGCGTCGCAGCGAACCAGGTGAACGACGGCGTGTCCATCACGTGCAGGTTCGCCGTGTCCCACGCGAACGCCCCCCACCGGATGCGCTCCGTGAACCCGCCCGCGCCGGGCTCGTACACGAACGCCGCCAGCGGTGCAGCGAGCCCCAGCCCTCCGACCTGCCACAGGTACAGCTCCATGAGGCCAGCAGATACTTGCTTGCGCGGGTCGCCGGCGATCACCTCGTCCACCAGAGCCACCCCGTCGTCTGTGAGCCCGGTGCGCCATGTCCTTACGGGGAATCCAACGTCCGTCGTCATCGGATCACCACACCAGCAGGAGCACAATCCCGTCCACGAAGGTGCCAGCCGCGTTTCTTACACGTACGCGGATCGTCTGCCCGCTCACCGCCGCCGTGGCCTCTACGCCGGCCGCCCCGTTCTGCACCGCCGCGATGGCCATCGACGGTGCGAAGCTCACCTCCGCTCCGTTCTCGTCCTCGTACGTCGCCGCGTACGTGAACGTGTAGTCCCCGGTACCGTTTTTCACGTTCCCTGGGATGCCCACGTCGACGCGAGGGGAGAACGCCTCCCTGTAGTCGACCATCGAAGGGATGGACCCGTCGTATGTCAGCCACGCCTGAGGAACGGTGCGCCCCGCGCCGGCGACCTGCCAGGCGAGTAGGTTCATCGTCGCCGCGTCCAGCTCCCGCGCGGGGTCCTTCACCGGCCGAACGTTCTGGAACGTAGGGCCGAATGCTGATCGACTTGGGATCCGCGGAAAGCCCGGCATCAGACACCCTCCGGGTAGACGGTCACCTTGCCGACGGTGAGCATGTTCGGACCGTCGGAAACGCTGCCCGGAAGGTCAGGCGCGTTGCGACTCAGGTAGAGCAGCTCCACGTCGCGCGCGACGGCACCTAGCACTGACGCGACGGCCGTTGCCAGGCCCGTGCTCGCGCGCATCGGGTAGCGCACCTGGCTCCCCGGCTTGCGCGCGCCGCGCGCCCACCGCGGGTCCGCGCTCGACACCAGCTCCCCGGGCCCCAGCGCGTCGAAGTACGCCTCCACGGCTTCGGCGATCTCGGTCGCTCGGTCCGTGTACGGGCAGATGCGGTCTCCGACCGCCAGTGTCTTGCTCGGTGCAGACGCGAGCGCGATCGTCTTCGACGAGCCACCGTCGGTGACGCTCGTGACGTTCAGCCGCTCGAACCTGCTCCTGCCGTCGTCCCACACCATGAGCGCCGGAGCTTCGAGCCCGCTGAGCGACGCGGCCCCACCCGGAAGAAGAGCCGTGCCGTTCACGGTTACGTTGACCTGGCTCGTGACCGTGGTGATCGCGACCACCTCCGTGTCGCTGGCGGGCGACGTCGGCGGCGGGTTCGGCCATGGCCGCACGTCGCTCCACCCTCCGCCCGAGCCCTGGTTCATGTTCACCCGCAACACGACGTCGACTGGCTGGCTCTGCGGACCCGTCACCAGCACGAACACGCGCTGCGGAACGACTGCACTTCCGGGAGGAGTAAGGTAGGCGCGCACGTCGAGCAGCACTGCTCCGGAGGGGAAGCGCCCCAGTGGCCCCTCCTCCGCGTGCTGGTTGCGGCGCTGGGTGATCGCCACGAGCACCGAGCCGGCGTGCAGCGCCACGGAGTAGACGAACGCCTGCTCCACCGCGCTGTTCGCCTCCTGCGACCACGACTGGAAGTGCGCCGGGTTTCCGGCTCCGGGCCGGTCGCGCATCTGGTCCTCTACGCGACGCGCAAACTCCTGGTCCGTCTCCTCGTCGAACCCGCCGCGGAACCCTGTACCCGGGTAGCCGGTGGTCTCCTGCACCACTGCCGTCGGCTCACCACCGACGGGCAGGTTCTCGGTCCACGTGATGACCGTCCCGATGGGGATGTTCGTGGCGAAGCCCGCGTCGATCGCGCGCAGCAGGAACGTCGCCTGCTTGGCGGGCCCCAGTACCACGCTCTGCAGCAGCTGGTACCTACTCCCGTTCGGGTCAGATCCACGCAGCGCCGTCGGGTCCTCCATCGTGGTCGAGCCCACGAACGCCGTCGCGTCAGCGCCCTTGCCTAGCACCTCGCCCGATGCGCCGACCGCAGGCAGCGGCCCCGCAGGCAGCCACAGCGCCCCGTGGTACTCGCGCAGCATGCGCGAGCTCGCGCGCCGCGGGTCGACCTGGTCCGCGAGCCAGAGCGCCTTGCTCTGCTGCGTCTGCCCGTACAGGTCGATCGCATCCGCCTCGATGTAGAAGCGTGATCCCGGCTGCGTCGCCCGCTGGACTTCGTCCTCGGTAAACAGCTGCCCAGTCTTCGGGTTGACGAGCACGCGCAGCGAGTTTCTGAACGCCGCAAGGATGATTGCGTCGCGGATGTGACCGCGCTGGAAGGTGACGAACTCCCTCTCGTCCGGAGAAGCCATATCCCTACACCGTTCCCGTCGGAGAGAGCGGCACAGAGCTACTCACGAGCTTTCCGCTGCGCAGGTTCCGGTACTGAACGCGCCGCTGCGCGTACTGGTTCGTCTCGGAGACCTCCTCCAGCTTCACGGACACGACCTCGACGTCTCCACCGCCGACGAGCCTGCGCAGCGCGTTCTTCGCGTCGCTCTCCAGCTCGTTCGCCAGCGATGCCGTCATCTTCCTTGGCGGCTCGGTCACGCCGTCCTCTACCACGGCCGCGCCGCTTCCGCGGATCGTGGTGAGTGCGACCAGCACCTGCGAGTCCACCGGGTCCATGCCGACGAAGAGGTCAGCGAAGTCCCGCGTGTGCGGGTCGACGTTGTCTGCGAGCAACGGGCTGTCGTCCGCCTCGGACTCGTTGCTCGGGCCGATCAGCATCCCGAGGACCGCGCTCGCTCCAGGCACGCCGGCGAGCATACCCGAGTCTCAGTCGATCGGGCAGTACAGAACCGGCAGCTCGGGCAACGCCGGCAACGCCGGCAGCGGCAGCCCCGGCAACGCCAGAGAGAAGCCCAGCGACGGCAGCCCCGGCAGCCCCGGCAGCGTGGGCAGGCTCGGCAGGGAGGGCAGGGAGGGCAGCGGGAGAACCGGCAGCGCCAGGCTGAAGTCGAGCGTGGGCAACCCGGGTAGGGCAGGGAGGGAGGGCAGGGAGGGCAGCGTGGGGAGCGCTGGCAGCGGTAGCGCCGGCAGCGCCAGGGAGAAGCTCAGCGAGGGGAAGGCGCAATTACTCACAGACCAGACGCTATGGTCGAGGGGCCGCCCGCGATCGGCGTTCCGGGCGGAGCCCCGACGAGCGCCACGGGGAACACGCCGGCGACACCGCCGAACTGCAGCCCGCCGACGACCTTGACGTTTCCGCTGATCGTGACGTTGCCGCCGTCGAGCTCTATCCACGCCGCGCCGGTGTTGCTGCGCAGCGTCAGCTTTCCGCCTCCCATCACCACGCTCATGCCGTCGGCGTGCACCACGCTCACGCTCTCGTTGCCCTCGGTCGGATCGAGCACCACGGCGTGAGCCTTCTGCGGTGTGGAGCCGGAGTAGTCGTACGGACAGTAGAGCGCGTGCACGCTGCCCAGTCGCTCGTTCTTCTCGTCGACCACGCGCATCGTGAAGAACGACCCGCCGTACCCGACGAGACCGATCGTACCGGGCCCAGGCCCAGCTCCACCCATCGCAAGACGCAGGTCGCGAGCACCGATCGGAACCAGCCCGTCGACAGTGCGCACGCACACGGTCTCCGCATGGTGCGCCGGGCCTGGCGGAAGCGGGCGAGACACGATGCCCAGCGAGCCGTACACCTCGCCCTCCTCGTTACGCTCGCCTCTGTTTCCGGCCTTCTCGAGCCTCGGAGAGCTTGGGTCGGAGAGGTCGAGGCGCGCGACGCCCTCCACCGAGTAGTTGACACCCTGCGTGCCGTCCGATCCGGAGACCACGCTCGAGCCGAGCACGCGAGAGAACTGAAGCACGAAGTCAGCGGGCGACTGCGAGCCGACGCCGCCGCGCTCAGCCGAGCTCGGTGCCCCTCTCCTCACGAAAGCTTCCCCTCGTACGCGTCCGGGAACAGCCGCCACAGGCCAGCCCGCAGAGCGGTCAACCTCGCTGCGTCGCCGCCAGACGCGTCCCTGCTCATCTCCACTCGCGTAACGTAGTAGGCCCCCAGGTTCCCGCCGGCCACGTCGCTCTCCATCTCGAGCACGGTGTCTGTCACGTACGGGATCCTCGAGCCGTCGTCGCCGAGGTAGCTCATACCGTCCTGCTCGACCATCAGCGTGTCCTTCTGCTTCACGCGCGCGGCGAGCTCGCGCTCCGCTGCGTTCTTCGCGGCTTCGTCGTTGCGGATGCCCTCTGCGACAATGACCACGGGCCGGTAGAAGCCGGCCCGTACGGCGTCGCTGTCGACGGCCACCTGCTCCACGCGGACGCGGCTGCTGCCAGAGATGTACTTGCTTCCGTGGACGGCGACGTGCGTGGGCACGCCGCTGAAGTCCTGCGCGCGCGTCATGCCGGACACGTTGTTGCTTGCACGCCTGCTCGCGGCGCGCACGCAACGCAGCGCGTAGAGCGGGTCCTGAGACTGGTTCGGGTACCCAACCACGACGGTGTCGTCCGGACCGTCCCAGTGGATCAGGCCAAAGCGCCGCAGGTGCCTGTCTGCCGCGGCGTACACGCTCTCTCCTGGCTGCACGCGCGCCTGCTCCACCGGCAGCTTGGACAGCCTGATCGTCGGGTCCTTTCCCTTCCCGCTGCTCAGAGAGCCCGTGCGCAGGTCGCGCGCGGCGCTCGCCTTGAAAACGAAGTCGCTCGGCGCGGCGATGCCCTCGTACACGGCGTAGATAAACTCCTCTAGCGTTGAGTTCTTCACGTTGATCGAGGAGTCCGCGGAGGCGACGAACGCGTCCGCGAGCCGCGTGCGCACGGTGAACCGCGCAACGGCCCCGGCTCTCGCATCGAGCGGAACGTCGTTCGCCTCCACTCGCCCCGAGAGCATGACGCGACCGTTCAGCCGCACTCGGTACCGCTGCCCTGGCGCGATGGCGCGCGCGAGCTCGAGGAACGTGCCGTCGTCCCCAAGCTCGAAGCTGGCCTCGCTCGGGAGCGTCATGTCGAGCACGAGGTGAAAGCTGGTGAAGTTGTCGACCACACCGCCCGATACGCCGGGCGCGTCAACGGCCTCAACCTCCAGCAGGTCCCTGCCCGCAGCCATCAGCGCAGCTCACCGGTCGCTGCGAACACGCGCACCTCGCTCCCGCGCGGGATGTACGAAGGGTCCTCCAGCTGCGGGTTCACAGCGAGCAGGTCCACGTACGGCTGGCGTAGGTACGCCGCCACGGAGAACAGGCTCGTGTCCCTGAGAGCAACGAAGCGAACAATGACCGGCCTGCCACGCCTCGACTCGTTCGCCGCGCGCGCTGCCATGTCCTGCTCCCGCACCATCTTCCGACTGGCGCGATTTCCGCGGGAGCCGAGAAGAGTGTCGCGCCCCCTCTGTCCGGTGTTCGAGAACACCTGGACAACCTGAACGGCCAACTGACCGACGCGTTTGGAGGAGCTCTCGATGTCCTGCGCGTAGTCTAGCGGCGCGTTCATGAGGCCCTCGAGCTCGCTCACGGACTCCTGCAGATCCGAGATGGAGAAGTGCCCGTTGTCCAGCGACTCCTGGTCGAACGTCGTCACCTCCGAGAGCCTGCGCGCGTTCGCGTTGGCGGTGGGCTGGCGAAACGAGTCGGCGCGCACGGCGTCCTCATTGTCCTCGACGAACGTGAACGTGACCGTCGCCGCGTCCTGCTCCTCGGGTTGCTCGCGCCGGCTGTAACCCTCCGCCCTCGCGCGCCGCTTCCCCACGGTTGGCAACACCAGGTCTCCGGTCTCGTGCTGCTTGAACGAGTCGACCAGTGCGTTGAGCACGTCCGGGTACAGGGCCATCTCCCCGTTGTCGAGCCCCGTCTCCTCCACAGTGTTTTCGAAGATGGCCTCCACGACCCACCGAACCGCCTTGCTCCCGGTGTCGTCGAGCTTGGCGCCGTCGCGGAAAGGTCGCTCTCGCTCGACGATGCGGTTCGCCCCGGTCTCGCTGATGCTGAGCGCGGGAAAGAAGTACTTCTGCCCGCGCACGGACCAGCTGAGCGGTGGGTAGCCCTCGAATATTGTAGGCATATCAGCCCCCCACCGGCGCAGAGCCGGGCATCGGGTTCGCCGGCGGAGCAGTCCCGCGCGCGCTTCCAGCGGCCCTGCCCACGCGTTCGAGCGCCGCCGCCGTAGTCACCGCGGCCTTCGCCACGCGCTCCTCCGACTTGAGCCTGGTGATGCTCATCTTCAGCGCGGCCTCCTGCTGACCAAGTTCGCGCCGCGCCTCCGCACGCTGCTCGTCCGGTGACTTCGCTCCGGTGAACTTCGACGCGATCCCACCGAAGAAGCTGTTCCACCCGCTCTCGCTCTCCGCGACCACCTGCTTCTGCTTCTGCACTGAGGCGAGCGCCGCCTCCTTCCGAGTCACGTCCTTGCTCATGAGCGCGGAGGTCGCCTCCATCGACACCTCCGCCGTGCCCTTGGTCGTGGCCGCGTGCTCGCGCTGCATCGCTGGCTCGGCGATGCCTTTGTAGATCGTGTACCCGATCGCCGCCCCGATGGCGCCAGCGCCCACTACGAGCGAGGCGCCTGCTGCAGTGCCCATCGCGGCGCCAGCTGCGATGGCCGAGCCCTGCGACACAGCCAGCATCGCCGTCGCGCGCGCACCAGCCGCTGTGACCGCCTGCTTACCGAGCGAGCCGCCTACGCCAACGAGGCCACTCATCGCGGCCTGCGCTCCGACGATGCCGGCGAGCGCGAGCTTGGGGTTCGCCGTCGCGATGTCGATGGCCTTGGCAAATGCGTCCGCGAGCGCCGGCATCCGCGCGGCGAGGCTCTCGATCGCGCCGAGGAACTCCGGCTTGGTGAAGGCCGCCGCCATGCGGTCTAGCGCGAGCTGCATCTTGCGGTTCGTCTCGTCCCTGCGCCGCGCAGCCTCCGCCTCGAGCGTGGCCGCCGTCGAAGTCACGCGCGTCACCTCCTCGAACTTCTTGCGCACGGCCTCTACACCAAGCTCCTGCGCCTTCTGCGGCGTCAGGCCGGCCTTGATCGCCTCCTCCTTGGCCTCGGTGAACGGCTTCATCAGCGCGCCGAAGATCTTCGCCGTCTTCGGAGACGCGCCGAGCACCTTCTGCAGTGCGTCCACTCCGCCCTTCGCCCCGAGCACCTTCTGGAAGCGCTGGACCGCGTCCTCCGACTCCGCGAACTTCAACCCGTGCAGGTCCTTCTTCAGGGCCTTGATCGCGCTCGGGTTGTAGAAGCGGATGAGCATTCCCTGTATCTGCATCACGCGCTCCTGCACCTCTCCGCCGGCGTCGTCCGTGGCGTTGAGCAGGCCAACCAACTTCGTCATCCCTGCGCCGCCCTTGAGCCCGATCGCAGGCATCACCGCGAGCAGCTTGCCGCCGCTGGCGATCAGCTCGTCGATTCCAACGCCGCCTTGGTTCGTGGCGTCGAACAGCGCTGGCCCGAAGTCGTCTCGGATCGTGTCGGCCGTCGCCCCGGCCTTCTCGCGCAGCATCGACACGAGGTCGGCGGATTGCTCGGCGCTGATGCGGAACGCGTCCTGAAACGTGGCGACCGACTCGAGCGCGTCGCGCGAAAACACTGGCTCGCCGGTCGCTGCCAACAGGCTGTCGTACGCGGACGTCAACTCCTTCGACGTGGCGCCGAGGCGCTGAGACTCTCCGCGCATCATCGCAAGCACGTCGGCCGCGCTGGCCCCGTCCTCACCCATGGAGCGCAGACGCTGAGCGATCTTTCCGGCGTGCTCCTCCGCCTGCAGCGCCTCGCTCGCGAACGCGCCGAGGGAAAACGCGCCGCCGAGGGAAGCGACCTGCATGGCGGTGCTCTTGAGCGATCCGGCCATGCGGCTTAGGCCGCCCTTCGCCGCCCCGAATCCGGCGCCCAGGGACGTCTTCAGCGCCGAGCCCATGGCTCGCGCGCTCCTGCGAACGGTCTCCTCTGCCGCGCGGATGCCGGCGCTGAACTCGCCAGCCTGAACCCGCAGCCTCAGGGACGCTTCGCGCGTTGCCATTGCTCGGCATCATCCCACAGCTTCTCGAGCTGACCAAGGTCAGCACCGCGCAGCAGAGCGCTCATGCGCTCGACGGTGAGGACGCCTGCGTCGAGCGCTCTGATGGTTCCGACAATAACTTCGGCGCCAGTAAGATCAGCAGCCGCTCGGCCGTAGTAACGATGAAGAAAGTCCGCGCATCCGGCGCGTAAGCGGCTAAAGGGCCGAGGTTGCGCTCCTTGGCCAACTTCGCCAGAAGCACGAACATCTCGTTCTCGCTGATGCTGCTCGGCGCCGGGTCGATCACCTGGTACAGCGCCTCCAGCTTGTTCCACAGCTGGACCAAGCTGGCCTTCTCCCACTTCGACTCGAGGGCGAGCGGGTCCGGCTCGTACGGCTCGTGCGGCGGGGTGCCGCTCCTGAGCGCCATCGCCAGGATGCACACGTTCTCCAGGTCGCCGAGTAGGTCCTTGTCGGCCTCAGGGTCGAGGCCCTGGCTCCTGGCGATGGCGCGCGCCTGCGTGCGCGCTTGCCTCAGCTCGTGCATGCGGGGCACGCGCAGGGCGACCTGCACGCGCTCGAAGCTGCCGTCCTTCTTCCGGCGGTAGATCTCCGCTGGGAAAAGCAGGTACCCGGCGAACTCCATTGCCTCGGCGTCGGACCAGCTCTGCTTCAGCAGCTGGTCGGCGACGTGCTGGTGAACGGAGCCGGGAAGCAGGTCGAAATCGCGCGACATACCCCTCGGCTCACGCGACCTTCGCCAGCGGCTGCTCTGGGTGGGCCTCCAGGGCGCGCCGCTGCATCTCGTCCAGCTCCAGCGCGCTCATCCCGCAGATGCGGCAGAAGAGCGCAAGAACGTCCCACGGCGCAGTGCTGCGGGCTCCGCAGCTACCGCACTCGTAGAAGACGCCCTCCTGGTCCTTTCTGAGCATGGCTCCGACGATCTCCACGTCGGAGATACTAACCACGGAGCGCCGCTCTGTCCAGGCTTTAGGCCTTGCCTACAGTCTTGCGGTGTGCCAACCGGCCGAGCGGGTTACTCCGGCTGGTGTCCGATGAACTCGAGCGAGAGCTTGATGGCGTCGTCGATCGGGAGCTCGAAGTCTCGGCTCTTGTACACGCCCTCGACGGTGATGGTCTCGCCGGGGACCTTGATGCGCAGCTGCCGCACCTTGCCCTTCTTCACCGACTCGAAGTAGTCGCGCTCGCTGCCGTCCTCGGAGATGACCGCGTCGTACGAGACGGTCGTCTCCTCTGTTCCGAGGGTGACCCCGGCGCCCTTGCGCCGGATGGTGTGCACCTGCTTCGCGTTGTTCGTGTGCGTCACGCGCACGTTCGTAACGTCCTGCAGATCGCCGTTTCCGAGGGCGATCTGCCCGCGGGGGTAGAGCTTGGTTCCGTCCGCCACAGTCAGCCTCCTCAGTTAGGCACGCGCTGCACGACCACGCCGAACTTCGCCAGCGGCGGGACGATGCTGAACGGTAACACGATGTCGACCTGCGTCGCGTCGCTGTCGTTCACCTGGACGATGAGGGTCCCGTCCGCGATGGACTTGTCGACGCTCGCCTGCGTCACCACGCCGTCGCGCTGGAAGGCGCGCAGCCGCGTGATCACCGCCGACTTGATGTCCCGCTCCTCGATCACGCCCTTCGGCGGGGGGTCCGCGCCGGGAACCGTATCCTTGGTGATCTTCGCGTTCGGGAACTCCTGCGGCAGGAACTCCCTGATGTCGCGCGCGACGATGTACGTCGCCGACACGTTCTGGACGTCGAGCAGGCGGCGATCTGGGGCCCCGGTGGTGGTCTGGCTGTGGGTCGTCACGGGCCGGATCAGCTGCTCCAGCCCCTGGGCCGTGTAGCCCACGAGCGTGAGCCCGCCGCCGAGCGCCTGCTCCGACTCGGTCAGCGTCGGCTGGTCCCCGAGCTTGTCGTACGCGCCGATGTACCCGTCGAGGATCTCGCCGATGCGGTTTCCAGCCGGGTCGATGGACTCCATGGCCAGGCGACCGCCGACCTCTCGGCCAGCGAGCTCGCACGGGAGCCCTCGCCCCGCGACGCAGCAGATCAGCTCGCCGAAGTTGGCGTTCTTCCCGCTGTTGGCGTGCACGGTGGTGGCGACTCCGGCCGCGATGGTACCGGTGTGTCCGGCGACGTACTGCTGCAGCTTGGCGTTGATCCCCTGGTCGTAGTTGTCGATGTGCGACGCCACCCGGCTCAAGTTGTTGGCGGCACCCGTGGCCTCCACGTCCTGGTTGCTCAGGCATGGGAGGATGAAGTGGTACTCCTGGCCGGCCAGCAGCGACAGCGCCGTGGTCAGGTCCGGGTCGGTGGTCGCGCCGGCGAGTGGCGTATGCGTTGCCGCGCCGGAGACCGCCTCCGTTCCGGTGATCGCTGCCGCGAGCACAGCCTTCACCTTCACGTCCTCACCGATGTTGCCGTTGAGCTTGGCCGTCAGAACCACGATCGCGGTGCCGCCGCTGCTCGCGGTAACGAATAGGTCGTCGGAGCGCTGGTTGATCGCGGTGATGCACTTCGTCTTCACCGCGTCG
>Ga0137443_1000045_pt1 | contig 15856 bp, 17 predicted proteins | sample EasRivERMGT300_2_FD_102324 | JGI IMG/M metagenome (GOLD analysis project Ga0137443, IMG submission 102324) | Soil microbial communities from meander-bound floodplain in the East River, Colorado, USA - East River MetaG ERMGT300_2 | ecosystem: Environmental > Terrestrial > Soil > Floodplain ... | reverse complement strand
GCGAGCGCGAGCGCGCCGGGGGCGACGGCGAGCGCCAGGGCTGGGGCCTGCTGGTCAAGCGCGAGGGGGAGCGCCCCGGGCAGCAGCGAAGCCGGCCCCAGGGCGAGCGTAGGGGCCTGCTGGTCGAGCGCCAGCGCAAGCGCACCCGGCACCACCGCGATAGCCCCAGGAGACACCGTGGGAGCCTGCTGGTCGAGCGAGAGCGCCAGCGCGCCGGGCAACAGCGTTACCGCGCCCATCGATAGCGTTGGGGCTTGCTGGTCAAGCGAGAGCGTCAGCACCCCTGGTTGAAGTGCGATCGCACCGGGCACGACCGTCGGCGCCTGCTGGGTGAGCGCCAGAGAGAGCGCTCCGGGCTGCAGGGAGATCGCCCCAGGCAGGAGGGCGGGTGCCTGCTGCGCCAGGTCGAGCGCGAGCACGCCCGGCAGCAGCGCGCCTGCTGCCGCTGCGGCCGACGGCGGAGGCGGGCGCCGCAGCCGCAGCCGCAGCTGAGCGTACAAGTACGGTGGTCGAAAGACGCTCACAGCCGCGCGGAACTCCTACGCGATCAGAGCTCGCGCCAGATGATCGTACCGCTCATCGTGAGTGAGTCAGCCGGCGCAGCCGGAAGATTGATGGCGACGCGCGTGCTGATGTCGCAGTGGATGCGAGCCTCGGGTGCCGGAAAGTAGATCCACGGGCCCGAGCGCACGTTCCACGTCTCCTCCAGCATCTCCACGATCGTACCGGCGCTCGCGGCCGTGGTGTCGTTCGCCCTGCAGGTCGCGCTCGCCGCCGCGAGCGTCTCTCGCGGGTTAGTGGGGCTCATCGCGGGGGCGCTCCCGCCGGAGCCGACCGTGGTCATGCCGCGGCGGATACGGATGCGGAGCAGCTCGTCCTGTGCGTCGCCAGCGTCACTGCTCTGGCTGATGCTCGCGTAGATCAGCTCGAGCGGAGCTGTCGACGTAGCGAGCAGGGAGAGCAGGTCCTGTGCCGCGGTGACCGCTACGGCTTGGAAGACAGACGTGTAGATCCTACCGTGTCCCATCGTAGCTATCCTCCGCTCGGCAGCGTAACCCCTTCCGAGGTCACATGCGATAGATGCCGCCTGCGCGAACAAGTCTCGCAGGCTGCGGTATCCAGATGGCAGACCCAGCGGCCGGCGCTTGCGGCGTTGTCGGCCCGTCTGCGCTGTCCGTCAGCGTCCCAGTTCGAGTCATGTTCTGCGTTCCTGTGCTGTCGATGTGCGCGTTGGCTGCAGACGACAGGTCGTTGTTGAATACCAGGTTACTGGTCTTCAACGGGACGGTGCTAGCGCGCTCCGCCTGCAGCTCCGACGCGGTGAGCGCGACGCCCCACGCGCGTACGAAGCACACGTCGAACGTGCCCCCGGTGTTTCCCAGCGCCGGGTCGTACCCGACGCCCATGAAGTTCGTTGAGACGATTCCGTCGACGCCAGAGATGGCGGTGATCTGCGTCCAGCTCCCGCCGCTGTCGCGGTGGTAGTACGCGATCAGTCCGTTGGAGTCGGCCACGAACGCGACGAAGAACCACGCGTTCATGATCGTGGTGTCGTTGAACACCGTCTGGAACTGCTCGCCGCCCACGCCCGTGTCCAGGTGCACGAACAGGTGATCGCCGGCGTGCTCCAGCCCGAAGTAGTGGTTGCTGGCGTTGCTGATGCTAAGCAGGTCGCCGAACCCACCCGGGCTCTGCCCCTCGAACCACCCGCACATCGTCGCTCCCGTACCCTCCGGCGCGTTCGACCGCGTCAGCCGATCCGTTCCTGTATCGATGCGCGTGCTGGTCACCGTCTTGCCCCTGCCCTGCTTCCGCGCGCCTCGGTGATGATCGCTGAGGCAGCCGTCAGCGCGTTGTTCAGCCGCGCGCGCTCGGGTGCCGTCGCCCCGACACGCTCGTCTTCCACGGCGGTCGCGGCGGTCAGTACGCTCTGCCGCACCTGCATGGCCGCGGCACCCCCCGTCACCTGTTCGCGCAGCACGTCGGCGTCGAAGTACGCGCCCTGCAGCTGGGAGAGCACTAGCCCCGCGCTATCTGCGTCGCGCTCACCGTCCGTCTCGAGCACTAGCGTCTGCACGCGCCCGGCTGCACCAGCCAACAAGCCGGCCGTCGTGCGCTCCGTGCTGGGCCGCGGCCCACGGCGACACCTGTCCGCGACGACGCCGAGCGCGCGGATGCGGGCGTGCACGGCCTCGATCGTCTTGTTGACTCTCAAGTACAAGTCCGCGAGCTCTGTCTGCCGCGTCCGATATTCCGCCAGCGACAGCGTCGCCACCGCAGCCTCGCTGGTTGCGTACGCCGCGGACGCGGACTGCAGCGCTCCGATCAAGTCGTCGAGCTGCTCGGACCGAGTTCTCTCAACAGCGCGCGGCACGCACCCGCTCTACCCGTCCAGGCGCCCCTGGCGCTCCTTGATGTCTTCCGCAAGAGCCTGCAGCTCCGCGGGCGACAGCTTGTCCAGCTTCAAGCTGTTCGCTGCGCGCGACTGCCGGCGGTCCATCTCCTCCCCGATGGCCCCCAGCACCGCTCGCGCAACGCTCAGCGCCTGCCTCTGCTCGGCCAACATCACCGCGAGGCGCTCGTCGCTCTTGCCCTCGAAGCTGAGTGCGCTCGTGTACGACTCCTCGAGCTGCGCTTCCGAGTCGCGGCGCTGGGCACGCCGCAGGCCGAGCAGCTCCGCGAGCTTCGGCGAGCGCGCGTGCCGCTGTTCCTTGAGCGCGGAGATCTCCTCCGTGATCTTGGAGCGATGCTCCGGCTCCGGTCCCGCGAGCAGCGCCTCGCTCAGGTCCTTGAGCCGCTCCGCGCGCCGCTTTGCCGGCTCGCGCTCGTGCGCGATCGCAACCTCGAGCTCCTCTGCCGAGAGAACCTTCTCCGCCTTCGCCATCGTCATCCTCCGCGCACTCGTTGTTCGATCTGCTGGAGCAGTTCTCTCCGCTGCCCCGACGTCATCAGCTCCGCCCGCATGCGCAGCGCAGCGCCCGGCTCGGCCGGGCCCATCTTGATGATGGGAAGCGGTAGCACCATCGCTGCCCGCGCGACACCCATGCCGCCGAGGGGCGACTTGGGCAGATAACGCCGCAGCTCATCGTCCGTGTCGTGCAGCTGCCGGGCGCGCTCGAGCAGGACCGGGTCTCGGGTCATACCAAGAGGGAACCCCGCGCGCGCGAGTGTGGCGTGGTCGAGCGCCACCTGCTCCGAGACGGCGGGGATGTCCTGCTCCGCCTGGCACGCCGCGTTCGTGACGGCCGCGGCGACCTGCAGCGTGGCGGCGCGCACTGCATCGCGCCCCTCCTGCTCACTCACGGTGCGCGCCGGGTGCAGCGAGAAGAAGGTCCCAAACCCTCCCCGCTCGCTGCGTTCGACGACGAGCGCACCGTTCCCGATGTGCATCACGCGCACGACAGACTGCGAGCGGGCGCGCAGCGCGTAGCTCTCGTCGCGAAGCGCGCGCGCGAAGTCCTTCGCGGTCTCGAAGTTTAGGCGGACGCCCTTGCCCTTTCCCGGGCCATCTGTGATCAGCACGTCCACCAGGCCGTGGTGCGGGCTGCTCTTGATCCGCTGCCCGCGGTCGTCGCGGCCAGCTGGCTTGCAGCGGATAGTGAGCGGCTCCTGCATCGTTCAGCTCGCCGCGATGATTCCCGAGGCGTTGATCTGCACCGTGATATCTCCGCCGTTCGGCGTCGCCGGCAGGCCCGTCACGCCGGTGTCCCACGCGCAGTAGATGTCGTCGATCGACGCAGTCCCCGTGTTCTCGCAGAGCACGAGCTGCTCCACGGTCGCGCCCGTCACCGCGGAGGCGACCGGGTCAGCGGCGTCGATCGTTCCCGCAGCCACGGTGCCCACCGTCTTGGAGGCGAGGTTCGCTGTCCGCGCGATGATCGCCCCCGCGGTGACGTCGTTCATGAAGTCGTCCGCCGCCGTAGCCGCGTCCGTGCCCGTGTCGATCAGCGCGTAGCCGATCGTCGCGCTCGCGAACGCCATTCCTGCGCCGAAGATCAGGTTCCGAAACGCGTCTGTCTTGAAGTTTGCCATCGTGGTCTCCCTGCTTTCCCAGGCGGCTGCGGGGCCCGCCCATTCTGCTGAACCTACTGCGCTAAGTCTAGCCCCTCACCCCGCCCAGTCGGTGCTCCCGTAGTGCGCGTCGATGGCCTGCAGGCAGCGCGTCCAGATCGTCTGGTGAGACGCTGCCGTGTAGTGCTGCGCGTCCGCCATGGTCAGATCGTCCGTGTTCACGATGTACACGCGCGTCGGCATAGCGGCCGCCACTGCATCCTGAAACGGACGCATCGCAGCAGCGGAGCTGCTTGGGTGAATGCGCGGGATGATCCACGGGGTGTCGGACCGCCCCATGCGGCTGTCCATGTTGCCGATCAGCGCGACCACCGCATCTGTCCACGCGCTCGATGCGGTATCCGACTCGCCCTGGCTCCAAATCGCCGCTGTCCGGGCGACACCGAGCCCGTACGTATTGTAGTCGGCGGCCGTCTGCGCGCGCCAGCCGTGAAAGTCCGCGGGCCCCCAGTCCGCCGCTCCTGTGACCAGCGAGGCCCCACTGGTCGCATTGATGTAGATCCTGCTGTTTCGTGGCCTTGCGAAGGTGGGAAAGATGCCGCTCTTCAGCTGCGCCGCCATCAGTTCCCCGTTGCTTTGCCCGCCGACCCAGATCCACTTGTCGTTCGTCTGGGTGTCGAGCCCGTACTTCTGATCGTAGAAAAGGCAGATCTCGTTGATCTGCGCCTGCGTGAGCACCCCAAGGTAGACGCGGTAAGAGACGACGTCACTCAAGATTCCGGATGAACCGGAGGAGCCCAAGTTCACCGTCGTCGCAGGCACCGTCAAGCCGTTGTACGGACTCGTGAACGGATAGAGCGCGTTTCTCCCGTCGTACCAAGTACCCAGGTTTCCGTTGTCGATTATGACGTGGAACCTATCGGTCCTCGTGTCGATGCTACCTGACCCCGACAGTCCCTGCGCCGACGCGGAGTAGTCAGACGACACCAGCTGGTTCGCGCCTCCCGTCACGTCGATCTTCATATCGCGGATAGTGGTCGGGACAGCCCAGAAGGTTCGCGGGTCCGCGGACGCGCTTCTCTTCGCGACGATGACTACGGACACCTTGGAGCCGACCGGCAAGCCGACGAATGTACTCACCCTCCGGTGGTACACGCCCGCATTGGGCAGAGTGATCGACGGAAACCCGTTGAGCGCGTTGGGGTTGATCGTCGGCGTACCGACGACGGTCAAGTTATTCCCCATGCCACTCTGGTCTGCCCACGCGTGCGTGCTCGAGTTGTAACCAAGCTCGCTGTAGAACTCGGCGAGCAGCGAGCGCTGAACGGTCACCGCCTGCTGGGTCAGCGTCACCGTCTGGACGCCCGGCTTCATGGTGGCGTAGGTCGTGGGTGTCTGCTGGTCGAGCGCCAGCGACATCACCGGCATGCCGAGCTCCTGCTTGAGCGGGTCCGCCGGGACGACGCGGATCGGGCCCAGTGCCTCGTCCGGCTTCCAGATCTGCAGCCGCGTCGAGAGCCAATCCGCGAAAGTACGGTCGTCGAGACCGGAGAGGGTGACCTCGCAGTTTAGAACCAGGTGGTACAGGTACCACTTCTGGAACACTTCCTGCGGGCCGCTCTCGCGCGACGCGCTCTGCACCTGCACTCCGCTGGGCGAGCTGACCACCTCGCCGTCGACGGACTGCCTATCGCTCAGCGCGCGCATCAGCGCGTACGTGATCCAGCGCCCCTCGTGCCGGCGCGCGGAGCCTGAGTCCGCTCGGCTGGTGACGATGGTCAGCGTGTAGCCCAGGCGGTACAGCTTCTGCTTGTTGCCGACGCGCCCGCTCGGTCGCATCTGCGGCACCACGGAGCCGTCGGCGGGCACCGCGTCCTGCCAGGTGAGCACCGCCGCGGGGAACACCTGGAGCGCGCTGCGACGCAGGTCTACGTTCACCAGCGGGCCCGCCGTGCTCTCCGCGTCCACCACCTGGCGCAGCGCGCCAAAGCCTGAGCTGTCCGTGCCGCCAGTGAACCCCGCAGCCGAGGTGGGACCCGTCGCCACGAGCCCAGCGACGGGAGGGTCGAGCACGAACTGGGTGCCCGCCGCGAAGTTGTTCGCGACGCCGCCGAGGTTGCTGGTGAACTGCACCGGCGTCGGCGTGGTCGTCACGTCCCAGTGCCCGTCCTCCGTGTCCGGGTTCGCAGCGACCTTCACCAGCAGCTCGGGAGCGATCTGCCCGCCGAGCACGGGCATCGCGTACTGGCCGCGCGCTACCTGCACGACCCCGCTCGCCGACTGCAGCGAGACGAGCCCAGTGCTGCGCGTCCCGGTGAGCGGCGCCAGAACGGCGAGCAGCGCCCGCGTAGCCGCAGTGACGGCGTCGTCCGCGCTCACCGCTCCACGTCCTGCAGGATCATCTCTCCGATGCGCTCCAGCGTCGCGTCCTCGTCGATGGCCAGGAAGTCGCGCAGCGGGATGATCGTGCGCGGCGCCTTCGACACGTGGAACACCGCGTACGGCGCGGGGCTCGCGGCCTGCGCGTAGTCTCGCCCGTAGCTGGTCTGGATGTTCGCCATCACTCCTGACTTGATCAGCAGCGCCCTACCGGGGTCGACGTTGTTCTTGCGCGGAGGCCACGCCGCGCGCCCAGCTACGGCACCCTGAGCCTGGAACACGTCGTCGATGGCGACCTTCAGCTCCTCTGCCACGTCGCTCATGTCCGCCGCCGCCGCCCGCTCCCAGAAGCCCTGCAGCTCGCGCACAACGTCGCTCTCGTCGACGTTGACGCCTACGCCGGCGAGCTGCGCCACTAGAACCCCCCGCCGCCGCTCGGCCTGTTCCTCGACGGGGCGAACGTGAACGCGTCCTCCGTCGCCGCCGGCGGCGACGGCTGGATGGTGCCCCCCAGGTGCGGGTTCTGCCCGGCCTGCGCCTCGCCCTTGGAGCGCAGGGCGCCCTTGGAGACGAGCTCCAGGTGCTTGGTGGCGCGCTCGTACTGCACGCGGTACGCGCCCCACCCCTCGGCGGAGGTGAACTCCACGCGCCGCTCGCTCAGCAGCTCCAGCGCGATCCAGGCCGCATGCCCCATCAGCACGGCGTCGTTCTGCGCCAGCGTAACCACCGCCTCTGGGCTGTAGGCGCGCATCAGCGAGGCGTACACGGTGCCCTCGGCGTTGCGCAGCGCGTCCTCCAGGATAGCTGCGCCGCCCACGTCCACCACGCCTGCGGCAGCGTCGTCCACCATGCGGCGCACGGTGCCCGCCCCAACCTTCTTCTCGAGCTCGGCCTGGGTCAGGAAGTCAGCCACGGCTCACTCTCCTTCCGGAAGCTCCTCGAGCGCGTCTGCGATGCGGGCGGCGGCCAGCCCTGGGAGCTGCACCACGTCGCCCGCGGAGTAGACGCGGTACACGCCACCCTCGTTGCTAGTGACGCCGCACCGGCAGCGGTAGCTCTTCGCAGCAGCCGGCGCAGGCGCGAGCGCGCGCGCGGGCTCGGGAACCGGTAGCTGCTCCGGCGCGGGCTCTGGCGCCTGCTCTTGCGCCCGAGCGACCGCGTGGAGGATTCGGTGCTTCTTGCTCATTGGAACCTCCAGAAACGCTTCGACCCCCACCCCGTTCTACGGGGCAGGGGCCGAGGTGGTCAAGGCTCGTGCCCGACTCAGCTGTGGACGCCGGTCAGGATTCCTCCGGCCAGGTTGCTAGTCATGATCGGGATGTCCGCCACGGAGCACACGATCATCGTGCCGCCCAGCGGGCCGCGGTTCTCGACGAAGAACTCGCGCGTCTCCACGCCCACCCCCGACGGCCCGCGCCGGCGGAAGGTGGCCGTGCTCTGGATCTCGTCGCCGCTGGTCGGCTGCGAGCCGGGGACCGTGGTCACCAGCACCGCGACGTTCGGCAGCGTGTACTCCAGCGCGGCCGTCGTTTCGTTCTTCTTGCGGCTCGCCACGACCCGGACAGGGGGCAGGCCGGGGATGACGAAGTCCACGTTCGTGCTGCCGGCGCTGGCGACGCTGAGCACCGCGCCCGACGCGGCGCTGTCGCCCATCATCTGGCGCATGTGGTCGCGCACGCTGGTGTTCCGGAGGAACGCGTGGGCAACCTTCTGGTTCATCCAGACCTCGGTGACGGGCTGGAACGACTTCTCGATGGCCGTCTGCAGGTCCTTGATCGCGTCGCCCGTGCTGTCCCATGCGGTGGAGACCGCGGTCTGCACCACGGAGTTCCAGCTGCCGGCGGTGCCGAGCAGGGTGAACACGTCGATCTCGCGGTCGAGCTCGAGCGCACGCATGCAGCGTCGGCCCGCCGCCATGCGCGGGTCGTAGTTCGGGTTGCCGCCCGCGTTGCGCTGAGTCTGCACCGGGATGAAGGAGCCGATGTAGCGCTCCACCACCTTGTAGGTGCTCAGCGTCGACTGCGGGTCGACCTCGGGCACGGCGCCCTGGGTGCTGCCCTTCACCTTCACCTGGCGGAAGGCGTCGTCCGAGCTGAACTGCCGGTACTTGTCCTCGTCGTTGTCGACCAGGACGATCCGGCTCGCCTCGTCGGCGCGGAAGCCGAACGGGCGGTAGCCGGCCAAGTACGTAGGCAGCTCCGTTGGGTCGTGAACGTCGGACGGCTCGAGCGCAAGCGAGACGCGGTCGCCGCCGAGCAGAGCGAAGAACTGCCCGGTGCTCGGGTCCCGCGAGAGCCGGATGATGTTTTCCTCTTCCATTCCTTCAAGCTCCTGTGGATGTGTCTGTTCCGGGTGTTGGGACCCTTGCGACTACGCCTTGATGCGGCCGGATGCAGGCCCGACCAGCTCGACTTCGATGGCGTCCCCGTCCGCGGCAGCGGCAGTCGACGCCAGGCCACAGATGTAGTCGCCGGACACGGCAGTGATCGCCCTTCCGGCCGAGTTGGCGGTCACCTCCGCGCCGGCCGCGACGGCCGCGCCTGCGGTCACGATCGCCTGGCCATCGACCTGAACGTCTCCGCGCGCGAGGAGCCCGATGGCCTGCATGGTGGCGCCGAACACGTTCTCACCGTCGCCAGCCACGGCGACACTGTCGTCGTCGGTGCCGGCCACCTTCTTCACGAGGATGCTCTTGGCGATGATCGTCCCGGTCTCGTTGTAGCCGGGGCGGATGCCCTTGTCGGGCACGATGGCGGTGGGCTGGGCCATGGCTTCGGTCTCCTTGGTTCTTGCTTACTGGTTGGTTAGGTGCTCGGGGAGCTCAGCTCGCCAGCCCGGTGAATACGACGTGCTTCTGCTTCTTGAACTCGACCGCGGCCTTGAACTGCTCCTCGCGGGACATCTTGTCCCAGCCCGCCATGTTCGCGCGCAGGTAGCTCATCGCCTGCTCGGTCGGGTTGCGGCCGTCGAAGATCGACAGGTTGATCACGTTGTCGCTGCCGCCGCCCTCGGCCGGCTTCACGGTCGCTCCGGCGGCGGCGACCTTCGACTTGAGCACCGCGACCTGCGACGCGGTGACGCCCTTCGCCACGGCCGCGGCCGCAGGCTTCGCCTTCTTCGGGAACTTCGCCAGGAAGCGTTCCTTGCTCGTTTCGCGCAGCAGCACCACCGCGTCGCGCGCCGCCTCGGGAATGGAGTACGAGGTCATCGCCTCCTCGACGTCGGCCTCCTCCATCTTCTTTCCGGCTTCCTTGGACGACGTGCGCAGGCCCTCCAGCTCCGGCATCACTTCCTTCAGCTCGGCCGCGCTCGAGATCAGCGATGCCACGCGCTCCACCGCGCCTTCGACGTCCTCGACGCCGAGCGCCTTGAGCAGCGCCGAGAGCTTGGTGCGCGCATCCGCTCCGCCCTCGCTCGCCTTGAGAAGGATCGTGAGCATCGTCGCACCGCTGTCGCGCGCGCTCAGCTTCAGCTGCTTCGCGACCCCGTCGCGCAGCTCTACGAGTTCGGCGACCGCAGAGCGAACTGCGTCCTCCGATTCGCGGACACCCAACAGAGCAGCCAAGACCTTGAGGATTTCCATGTTCGCTCTCCGGTTCGAACCCGCGACCGCCGCTGGAGCGCCAGTGCTTGACCCGGCCTGCGCCGCTGCACCGCTCTCCTCGAGCAATCGAGTGACAATCTGACGTGCGTTGTCAAGGACTTCCTGCGCTGTAGAGAGCGCAGGAAGTCCAAGAATCTGTCGCATGCAGCCGAGGATCTCGTCGACGGCGACACCGAGCGGTGCCGTCCCAGTGGCTGCCCACTGATCCAGCTTCCCGAGCTCGACCATCAGCGATGGGATGTCGTCGAGCGCGCTGAGGCCGAGCAGCTGCTTGATGGAGTTGAAAGCCGCCTCGGTGCTGTCGGCCTGCGAGTAGTACCCCAGGTACGAAGCAGCGACTGACAGCTCCTCCATGCCCTGGACGAACGGCTGGTTGGTCAGCGCCACGCTCCGCACCCGCGCCCCCCTGTGCTCTCCGGACACAGGGTCCACGTAGTCGAACTCAAGCTCTACGCTCGCGCCCTTGTACTTCCCCTCGACGATGTACGTGCGAGCCGGGTCGAGGAACCTGGTGAGAGCCCACAGCCCGCATCGCGGCTTGCCATCCGCGTCCTCACCCTCGACCAGCTTCAGGTCGCTCGACCACGCCTGCGCCGGCATCCCCATCTGGCGCACGGTCTGCTCGTCGATGAAGTCCGCGCCGAAGTGCTCGAAGTCCCACGGAATGATGTCGACGCTTCCGTCCTCGGAGTAGCTCGGGTGCGAGTGGATGTTCGCCACGCACTGCTCGAACACCTCGCGAGTGAACTGGAACGGGCGCTGACCGCGCTTGTACCCCAGGTACGTGTTCTCGAGCGCGACCTGCACCCACGCGCGCGTGGACTCGTCCTCGCCAACCGCAGCGGCGTCGAGCTTCACCAGGCTCAGCGCGAAGAACCTCGGCGCCCCCGTGGACTTCTTCGCCTTCGCTGGCTTCTTCGGCTTCGCCGCCATCGCAGTACGCATCTTGGACATCTTCGCCTCGGATACGCAAGAGGTCAGGGCACGTCGGGAGACAGGAGCGAGCTGATGCCGGAGGCGAACCCCTCGTCCGGAAGACCGGAGAGGGTGGACCCGTCGACCACCATCTGAAGGAACGACGGCCCCCTGGACACCACCCGACAGCGGCAGTTGAAGCCGAACGGGGGGTACGCTGTCTTCCAGAACGGATCGGTCGCCAGTAGTCGAGTGCCGTTCGCTCCCTTGTGCGTACCGCGCGCGTGGTCATCCTGGACAGATCGGATCTCCCACACCGGGCGGCGCGCGATGACCTCCGGCTGGCGCATCTGCTCGAGCCGGCCGGCGTTGTAAGCGCCAAGCACGTTGGTGCGGAATACGACCTCGACGTGCGAGGCCGACATGGCTCGCTGGCCGTTGCCGAGGTCTTGCATCGTGGAGACGAACCCGGCGTCCTCCATGCGGCGGCGGATGGCTCGCGAGAAGTTCCCCATCGACGCGCCGCGCCCGATCTGCTTGCCGAGCTCGTCCTGGATGGTCACCAGCGCCTGGTCTGCCACCACGCCGGCGACGGTGAACGCGCGCTGCTTTGCGTGCCCCGCGAGCTTGTCGTACGCGGCGCGACGTAGCACCTGCCGGCTACGGAACGCCTTCTCCATCTGGTCGAAGCCGAGCGACGAGAAGTCGATCGGGATCGCCGCTGCAACGAAGTCCGCTGATTCCTCCTCCTGCTCCTCCGACAGTGCGTCGAGCGCGCCAAGCGCGGCGCCGTGCATCATGCGGCGCTCGAGCGATCGGCCGAGCGGGCGCAGGTCGAGCTGAGCGCGTGCGCGACTAAGCGCCGCGATGATCGGCCCCGCAGCGACAAGGCCACGCACGGCCTCCTCGAACGCCTGCACCATGCGCTCCATGATGCGGTTCGTCTCCGCCGCGCTGCGCCGGAGGATCGTCTCCGGGCTGCCGTTGGCGCTGTCGGGCTGCGTCTGCTGCGCCACGCAGAACACTCCGTGGCTGCAGTGCGCGTGCGCCAGCACGTTCAGCACGCTCCCCAGCGGGCCCCCGCTCGGCAGCGCCGGGCCCGCCGGCTCCGCGGGCTCCGGCGGCTCCTCTGCGTCGGGCTCCTCTGCCGGCTCCTCGCTTGGCTCGGCGCTACCTGCAGCACGCGAAGGAGCCTGCAGCTCGCCCGGCAACGGAGCTTTCCCCTTCGGCCAGACGATCACCGCGCGCGCAGCGGGTGCCGTTCCGAATGCGCCGCTCGCCGCTGGCTGCTCCATGCGAACTACCGGGTCGCCCTCGGCCGGCTGCGAGAACCCCACCACCTCGTACGCCTCGCTCAGGCGCACGGGCAAACCGCAGTCGAGGGCGCCCTTCAGCCGGGCCGTCTCCTTCGCGGAGTCCTTCGGGGTAACTACGCGCAGGGTAAACGTCGGCGCGTGCGTCGTCTCTCCGGGGCCGAAGTTCACTGCGATGATCGCGTCGCACAGCATGTCCTCGATGACTTCACTCAGCAGGTTCGCGTCGGCTCCGTGCACGTCGCCCTGCTCGTCCTGCATCACGCCGCCGACGTTCGAGTTCAAGCCCGACGCGACACCCTGAGTGGTGCCGATCTGTCCGAGCACCAGCTTGCTGATCTGCTCGTCGGTGTCCTTGATGATCTCCTGGTGAATCTTGCCGCTGTCGTGCTCCGGGCGATCGAGGTGCAGCTTTACGCCGCGCGGCATGCGCGCGGTGAACGTTCCGCCGAGCGAGTCCGCGACGCGCTCCGCATCCTTGAGCGCAACCTCTGACACAGACGCGGTCGGGTCGACCTCGAGCCAGCGCAGCGGCTTTCCGTACAGCTCGCACAGGATCATGCGCTCTCGCGCGCCGAACCTCTTGAAGAAGCTCCAGTACATCGTGCGCTGCGCCAGGCCCTCGCGCTCCTGGTAGTCGCCGAACAGCTGCGGCGTCCACCACACGAACTTGAAGGGGACGTCGCGCACGGCGAGCCCGTACTCGCGAAAGCCGCCCGGGTAGCTCCAGTCGTCCTCGATGATCCGCAGCTCTCGCATCGGCCCGAACGAGAGCCGACGAGGATGAATCCACTCCGAGTTCGCGACGCCGAGCGTCGCCTGTCCGTACTTGGGGTGGCTCGGCCCGTCCACCAGGTCCAGCCACTGCAGCTCCTCGCAGGCTCGACCATCCCACAGCCCCCACGCCAAGCGGCCCACCATGCGCGAGAAGCCGTTCATCTGCTTGAGCTGCTCGCGCACGACCGTCGCGTAGAACTCCGCCTTCTCCTCGTCTACGCCGGGCCCCTCCGCCGGGTCGACGTCCCCGGTGAGTGCGCCCAGCGGCCGAAAACGCTTGGTGAGCACGGACGCGAGGTGCGGGTCCGTGTCGATGGTCTCGCGCGACAGGTCCGTCACGTCGCGCATCGAGCCGTTGTACGCGTTGCGCAGCGCACGCTCGATCACGTCCAGCGAGATGGCCCGCCCGAAGCGCTGGCGCGATTGCCGGTTCGCGTCCTGCGGAGAGACCACCTGCCGCATCAACATCTGCGGCACGGGGACGACACCCCGCGGGACGTAGCTGGTCAGCCCTACGTGCTCACGAGCCCGTCGGCGGCGGAGGAGCAGGCTGCTTGCCGGCATGCGCGGACTCTAACACGGCCGGGCCCTGCGGCAGCAAGCGCGCCCCCGTCGCCTCGCGCAAGTGCGCCTCGCTCTGCGCCGTCGCCGCCTCGGCCGGCTGCCCGAGCTGTGCCGCGAGCGACAGCAGCGCCTCCGCCGCGGTCGCCTCGGGGTTGCTCTGCGCGTAGTGCTCCGCCGCGTGCAGAAGGTTCCGCTCCATCTCACCCAGCGCCTCGGCATGCCCACGGTGCACCCCAGCCCGGTACAGGAGGAACCCGCGCGGCTCGAGCGCGACGACCTCGGTCGGCTTCTCGTTGCTCATGCGTGGACCCTACACCGCCAGAGCACTCCTCCGCGAGCGCTCCTCCCGGGCACTCTCTCCACGGCGTTGCCACGGCACCCGTCCACCGCGCACTGGTACGGCGTCAGCCGCTTGCTGCGCTTACGGTAGCCGAAGGCCCCGCACCCCGCGCAGCGATACCAGCGGCTTCCAGAGTCGGGAGGGGTTAGGCAGGGCTCCCAGCTGGGATGAGCGCAGCGCTCTACCTGGCCGGGCAGCGGTGGAAGCAGATCCCTTGACACTGACCCTGGCATGCGCCGTCGCAGACGACGCTACCATCCACGCGGGCAAGCTGCGAGCAGTCCCCGGAGCACGCCCCCTGGCACCGGCCGTCGCACGCCTCGGTCGAGGGTACCGGCGGCATCTCGCACTCCGCGCCCGCGTCCGCTGCCGGGGACACAGGCCCCTCCTCCGGTACCTCCGGGGCAACGCTCGGGGCGGGATCGCCTGCCGCGCCGGCGACCGGCCCCTGCCCGGCAGCAGGGCCGGCCGGCCCTGGTTCGGGCTGCGCCTGCGCGCGGTCTAGCTCGCGCACGTCGTCGCGCTCCACCGTGTGCAGGGGCCCCGCTGCGCGCGTCTCTTCCGGGGGATCCTGCTGGGCCTCTTCACTCGACGGGTGGCTCGCGCCGCAGGCGAGCAGGAACACGGTCAACATGTGGGTTCGCATGCCAACAACATAACACACACAATTATGCCCGCACCACCCGCGTCGCAGGGGCCGCCCTTCGCGATTGTGAGTTGTGCACACAGCACTTCGGGCGAACAGATTCTATCCGTGCGATCTCCGCTAGGTACACCTCGCGTGTCTGCGCGAACATCTCCTTGGTGCTGAGCGATTCCCTCTTCTCTCGGCACCACTCTATTACGCGAATCTTCGCGAGGCGACGCTCACACCACCCGCGCTGCCAGCTGCCCTGCCAGGCGCAGTGGCGAGCGAATCTGGCCTCCAGCTCGTCCATCTCCTCTACGTTCTTCGGGTCCAGCGTCGGCCAGATGTCGTGCCACACCACGTCCCAGTACGCGCGCTTCCGGAAAGCCCACCGGTACGCGTCGCCCTGCACGATCTGGATCTTGCTCAGCCGGCGCAGGCTGGGGCCTACCAACTTGAGCACGTCAGGCGAGCGCTCCACCACGAGCACGCTGCGCACGCTCCTCTTGCGCGCAGCTGCCGCGGCGCACATGCCGAGCCCGAGCCCGTGGACGAGCACGTGGCCGCGCGCTCGCTCGAAGAACTCGCGGTGCTCCTCCACCTCCGGGCGCTGGTCGCTCATCCAGCAGCGCTCCACGAAGTTCTCGTCCATGCACACGAGCGCGGTGTAGCTACCGGCTCCCACAACGCGGACTGGCTCCGGCTTCTCTCCCACCATCATGGAGGCCATCCGCTCGTTGAGCGCACCATCCTCTGCCCGCGCGTTGTGGCTGCGCGCCTGCACGTGCGAAACGTGCGCGTGCCTCACGCTCCACAGCCCAGACTTCCCCTCGGGCACGCTGACGCGGTAGCGACGCCAGTCCATCAGAGCGGGCTCGCCGGCGGGCGACCCGGCCTGTGTACCCTCCGCCTCCTGCCACCCTCGGCCATCGCTTCGCACATCCTCGCCACGCCAGCCGCCCTCTTGTACCCGGCGTAGAACATCTTGGCAGCAGCTCCATGCGCGCACAGCTCAGCGTTCTCCCTGAGCATCAACTCGACAGCTCGCAGGCGATCAGCGCTGCTAGCCCAGTCCTCTCGTGTCCACTTCAGTCTCTCTTGTGACATGCCTACAGCACAGCCGGGAACTGGCGCACGCGCAAGTCCTCGTCCCACTCGTCCCAGTTGCCGCCCTTGCTGTCGCGGAGCTTCAGCAGTCTTGAGAAGTCTTCGTATAGCGCTCCAGCATCAACGTAAGGCTTGAGGCCGAGTTGCTTCACAAACACAGGCACGTCGCCGCCGATGCACTGCCCCACGATCGAGCGTATCCAGTCGACGTGGCACGG
>Ga0137443_1000041_pt1 | contig 15990 bp, 11 predicted proteins | sample EasRivERMGT300_2_FD_102324 | JGI IMG/M metagenome (GOLD analysis project Ga0137443, IMG submission 102324) | Soil microbial communities from meander-bound floodplain in the East River, Colorado, USA - East River MetaG ERMGT300_2 | ecosystem: Environmental > Terrestrial > Soil > Floodplain ... | reverse complement strand
CGGCGTGGCGTTGACTCCGGCCGCCGAGCCCACGGCGATGTCGGCCCGGATGGCGTCCGCGTATTTGCCGGTGTCCAGGCACTGGTTGAACGAGTCGGCCTTGACACCGAGCTCGGCGGCCTTCGCCTTGAGCTGCTCGACGGAAAGCGCCTGCTGGTTGTCGAACATCGCGTCGTGGAGCTGCCAGAACTTGCCTTGCTCCTCGGCGCAGAGCGAAGCCTCGGCCGCCTTCTGGGCGAACTGGTGGAAGTTGAGGGGGAACTGGCGAAAGACCCTGCGCACCTTGTCGCCGTACTTGGCCATCACCTGGTCCAGAGTCTGTGTCAAGCGGGCGCAATAGGGGCACTGGAAATCCGAGAACTCGACGATCGTGACGGGCGCGTCGGGCGGTCCCCTGGACGGACCCTTACTCGCCACCATGATGCGTTCGGGCTCGAGCAGGATCTTCACGTGGTGCTTCTGCCGGAGGCCGTCGAAGAACTTCTCGCGGGCCTCCCCTTGACGCTGCTGCTCGAGATAGGACTTGATCTGCGGGGCGATCTTGTCTTTGGGTTGCGGAATCTGCGCCTTGTTAGTTTCGTAGAACGCGTCGACGTCGGCGTCGGTGACAACTGGCGGCGCGATCTGGGCGAGAAGCTGGTCCCCGGTCACCCCCTTCTCCTTGGCCTCTGCATCCAGCAGCCGGTCCTGGATGAGCTGCTGGAGCGCGGTTTCGGTAAGCGCCGTGCGATTCTTCGTGCACTCGCGCTCGAGGGCGCGGAACTGGTCGGCCGCCGAGGCCTCGACCTCGGCACGGCCGACCGGCTTGCCGTCGATGGTGGCTACGGGCGCGTCGGCGCTCCGGGCGGGGGTGGTAACCACCGCCCCCAGCGCGAGCAAGAGGACGCCGACTCTGGGTAAGGCCAATCGCGGGGCAGAGGTCTCGAGCTTCACGAATGCTCCTTTGCTAGTGGTTCCGTTGCGTCACTCGCGCCGCAAGGCGCGCTCGACCTCGGGAAGATCGATGAGCAGCGCGCTGGCCCCGGCTGCCGCCGCCTCGGGATCGAGGGATAGGAATTTTCATTTGGCCCGAACGCTGCGAAGCGAGCATCTGCGGTCGTTCGAGCAGATTTTATCCTCTTCTCGGGCGCTTCAGCGGTTCCAGAAGTGCTGAAGACCGGCTGAAACCCGTCGAGGGCGGCGGTGCATCCAGACGCCGTTGGGGTGCGGGCGGGCTCCCCGGCCGGGCGAGCGGTGGGTGGGGGGTGGAGCGAGCCGCCCGGGGAGTGACGTTCCGCCGCATCGACTGGAGAATGGCTCGAATGGTCTGCCGTTCGGTAATGAAGGAGATGATCTTCATCGCTCCGCCGCAACGCGGACAGATAAGAGGATCAACCTCCTAGATGTGGCGGATCAGATTCGCCCAACGCTTTCTCGCGGCCTTGCGCTCGGCCGAGTCGGGCTCGCTGGCCACCGGTTCGCTCGACGGGAGCGCGCCGACGCCTCCCGCTTGCGCTTCGCTCGGGCTGCATTGGCGTATCTTCCATAGCTCCGAATGAGATGGCGCTTGGGGCCGGGAATCTGCACGATCACCCGCGCCACCAGCTCGTCCCCGTCGAGCCGTTCGACCTGCTCCCCCTCCGCTCCGTCATCGGCCCCGGCTTTCGATTCAAGCCTCACCTCTGCCGTCTCATGATCGAGCACCAGCCGCTCCAGACTCACCGGCGAGCACATCACATACCGCACCAGCCGCTCGGTGACGAAGCGATGGACTCGAGCTACCGACGTGCCCAGGCGGGGACCGTGCCGATGATCGCATCGAGTCGCGTGCCCGTGCGCTGCGAACGGCGGAGCTGTCGATACCGCCAAATCGTATACAGCACGGGCAGTACTTCGAGTGTGAGGAACGCGCTCGTGGCCAGGCCGCCGAGCATGGGGGCGGCGACACGCCTCATGATTTCGGCGCCCGCCCCTTCCGCCCAGACCAGCGGCAACAGCCCAGCGGCCATGGTGGTGATGGTCATGATCTTCGGCCGCAGCCGCTGCACCGTGCCTTCAGCGTGCGCGGCCACGATGTCATCGCGGCTCCGGAGCATCCCTTCGCGCACCCGACGGTGAAAAGCCTCGTCAATGTAGACCACCATGACGACGCTCGTTTGCATCGCCAGACCGACCGCCGAGAGCAACCCTACCCAGACCGGCGCGGACAGCGGGTAGTCGAGCAGGAACAAGGTCCAGATGCTGCCTACCAGGGCAAATGGGACGGAAATGAGCACGATGAGCGCTTCGGCGACGCTCCGGAACTGCAGGAACAGCAGGACGAACATCAAGAGGGCCACGCACGGGACGATCCATTTCAGGCGTCGCTCGCCGGCAAGCAGGAGCTCATACTGCCCTAACCACTCGATCCGCTCTCCCGGCGCGAGCCGGAGCTCGGCCCTGGCGGACGCCTGGTTGAGTTGGCGTTGCGCCCGCCGAATGTAACCTCGCAGATCGGTGCCCTCTCTCAGGTCGATGTAGATGTAGCTGACGAGCTGCCCGCCCTCGGACCGGATCATTGCAGGCTTCGTTTCGAACGACGCGTGTCCGAGCAGAGCGAGCGGGACGGGTTGGCCGGAACCGGATGAGCGCACCGTGACCTCTCGCAGTTGATCCTCTCGCAGTTGACCTGCACCTCCATGACCGGCGCTCGGGTCCGGGGCGATAGTGACGCGGACCGGTCGGCCTTCCCATTCGAGCTCGCCGATCTGACCTCCCGTCAGCAGCAGATCCGTGGTCGACCTGACGAGCGCGGGATCCACACGGTGGAAGGTCAACGCCTCCGGATCGGCGTCAAAACGCAACCATGGCTCACCGCCGAGCGATTCGAAGACCGCGCTTCGAGTCCCGGGGACTTGCCGTACGACCTTCTGCAGCGCGGCGCCCAGCGCTTCCAGGCGCGCGGGATCTGCGGCGGCCACGCGGATGCCCACGGGCGTGCGGACACCTGTCGACATCATGTCCATTCTCGCGCGCACCGGCATGGTCCAGGCGCCGGTCCAACCGGGCATCCGAGTTGCCTGGTCAAGCCTCTCGATGAGATCGGACGTGGTTGGCGCCGTCTGCTCCGGCCAGATCAGACCAAGCGTGCGCTTGAGGCCCTGAGGGGCCCAACTCGAGTACCAGCGTTCGCGCGGCTGGAGTGGCCATTGGTGGCGTGGCCGAAGGCGAATGGTGGTCTCGGCCATTGAGTACGGCGCGGGGTCGGTCGCTGTATCCGCGCGCCCCACTTTGCCGAACACCGAGGAAACTTCCTTGAATTGCGCGATGATGCGATCCTGCCGGACAAGCTGCAGTGCCGCTTGCTCGGGTAACACACCGGTCAATGTCGTTGGCATAAAGAGCAGGTCGCCCTCGTCGACACGCGGCAGGAACTCGCTACCGAGCCGCATCGCGATCGGCACGCACGAGATGACGGCCAGCGCGGCGGTGATGAGCGTCAAGGTCGGTCGTGTCAGAGCGAAATGGACGAAGGGGCGATAGGCTCGTACCAGCGTGCGGGTGATGGGATTATCGAACTCCGGCATCACACGGCCTCGCAGCAGCAGTCGATCGCGCAGGGCAGGTGCCAGCGTAAGCGCCACGACAGCGGCCGAAACGATGACCAGCGTCTTGCTGATCGCAAGTGGACGCAAGAGACGCCCAGCCTCTCCCGTGAAGGCAAACACCGGCAGAAAGCTGAGCGCGGTGATCATGAGCGAGGTGAGAATTGCCGGAGCGAACGATCCCGCAGCGGCGATGATCGCCGCCCGCCGCTCCTCGTCGGATGGGCTCTGACCGGCGCGCTCGAGCCAGCGATGGCACGCCTCTAGCGCGACGACGTCAGCATCGACCGCCATACCGAGCGCTATGCCGATCCCGCCAAGGCTCATGATCGTTGCCGGTACTCCCAGGACCCACATCCCCGCGAAGGTGAGGAGCAGAACCAGTGGCAACGTGGACAGCGGCACCAGGGCACTCTTCACGTGCAGCAGGAAGATCAGGATGACCAGAACCACGACGCCGACTTCTTCACTGAGCGCGCGCAGCAGGGTGCGTCCCACGCGCGTCACTAAATCCAGGCGGTCGTAGACGGTGATCAGTTGGACCCCGGGGGGCAACCGCGGGCGCAGATCCTCAAGCCTGCGCTGAACCCGTTCGCTGACCGAGGCTGGATCCGCATTGCGTTGCGCAACGACGATCCCGCCCACTGCCGGGAGAAGGCCATTGAGGTCGGCGAAGCCCGTCGCCATGTCCTCGGTGACCTCGAGGTCGGCGACGTCTCCTATCCGAGGCGGCGACTGATGCTCCGCGCGCGGAACATTGAGCGGGAGGGCTGCCAGCCGGGAAACGTCCGACTGACCATATTCCGTCGGCTTCATATCCACTCGACGACGGACGCCCGGACCGAGCGCGGCGAGGACGTCTGTGAAGGCCAGCCCTCGCAGGCGGAGCTGCTCTGGCCTGAGTCGAACGAGCAACTGCTGAGCACTTCCGCCCACGGAGGCGACCTCAGCGACGCCTGGGATAGGCGCGAGTGCGGGGCGCAAGGTCCTTTCTTGCAAGCGGCGTAGCCTCAAGGGAGCCTCGAGGCCAAACTCACGCTCCCCCCGATCCACTAGCAGATATTGGTAAACCCAACTGGTGCTGGACGCCGCGGGACCAAGTTGCACGCGCACGTTGGCCGGAAGATGCGGGCGAACCTTTCGAACGCGTTCGAGAACCTCCTCGCGTCCCCGTGCGAGGTCCGAGAAGGAGTTGAAGACGACGTCGATATACGCCATACCGGACATCGACGAGCCGCGCACTCCCGTCGAACCGTGCACACCCTTCAGGGCGTTGCTCAGCGGGCCGGTCACCTCGGTGGCGACCGCGTCTGCCGGATGCCCCATCCAATCGGCGACCAACACGATCTGGGGATCCGAGAGATCCGGAATCGCATCGCGCGAAAGGGCCCGCCGAGCCAGCTCGCCGGCCATCGCCAGAACGATCGCCACCGCGATCACGATCCAGTGATGGCGCGTACACCACGCCACCAGACGAGCGGTCACTGGACCTCTCCGACCGTTTCGGCCCCTTCGGACCGAAGACGCCGTTCTGCATCGAGGAAGAAAGTGTTCCCGACAACGATCTGATCGTGGTCGTTGAGGCCGCCCAGGATCACGCCAAAGCCTCGAATGACCCGGCCGATCTCGACGAACCGCGTCGTGAAGGTGTCGCCGTCGGGGGATGCGACGAGGACGTAAGAGCCCTGGGAGGTATTCACGACCGCCGCCAACGGAACAACGAGCCGCTCGCGTGGTTTGGCGGCAAGCTGTACCCAGCCCACCTCGCCTGGTGCCGGCGCCGGCGCATGAGGATCGAAGCGGAAATGGATTCGCGATGTCGATCGGTCCCACGCAGCCGGCACGGGGGCAGCCGCGGCGCGCACGGCGATGGCGACCGTCGGCGCCACGGCCCGAAAGAACAATGCGCGCTCATTGCTCGAGAGGTCAGCGGCCTCGTCTTTGTACAGTACCGCAGCCAGCAGCCCCCCCTCCTCGACCCAGGCGGGAAGCCGTACCTCCTCGGCGAAAACGCGTCGAGTTGGACTGGCAATGTGCTTGTACCCTGGCAGGGTCGCCAGTTCCGGAAGTGAGTACGATGCCGAACCGGCTGATGGCGTGCCGACGCGATCGAGCGCCATACCGCAAATCGGGCACCGGTCTGGCGACTTCGACGTGACCTCCGGATGCATCGGGCACACGTAGCGCCCCTGAGTTGCGACGGATGCGCGATCACGTCGGGTGACCAGGACGAGAGCCGATGCGACTGCGCCTGCAGCAAGGAGCAGCAGCAGCAGCCGGCCGGCGATGATGAGCGACGAACCGCGGTAACGAGCCATGGCGGCGGATCCCCGCAGCAGGCCCGAGCCGTCCCGGGCCTGCTACGGGATTGCCGGTCATTTCACGCTGAAACTCGCCGACGGCGATGCGCTGCTTGGGGTCGCCTGGATGCAGTAACCCATGTTGCGCTGGGGCGGCAACGGATAGCGCCAGTCAGCGTTGAAGTTCATCTCCCTTCCATTAACCGTCAACTTCCGGTCCGTCGAGAAGCCCTTGCTCGTGCCGGCCACCAGTTCCGACGTCGTCGCGTAGCACGCTTCACCAGTGCCGAGCGGTCCGGACTTGAACGTGGTTCCGTCCGGAACGGTGATGTTGATTGGATTCGCGCATAGCCCGGAGCAGGGCGAAACGTGCACGACCGGCTTGCAGACAGAGAGGCAAGACATCAGCCCTTCTGCCTCCTGCAACGCCGGATCGGCACTGCCACCCCGGCACGCCGCATCTCCGAATGGCACCAGGGCCCGGCACGCCTCGGCCCTCGACCCAGGCACGCCGGCGCAGAACTCGCTGATCTGTTCGCACGCGGAGGTAGGCAGTTCGTCCCATAGTGTTGGATTGACGGGCGGATCCTGCCCCGGCGCCGCCTGATGCAACTGAAGGCCGCTGAACAGCCGCCCTCCGTGGGTCACGCGATCGCCAACGGCGTAGATGATCTGCGGCTGCCAGCTTCCGTTATTGTTGTTGACCCGCTCCCAGATGTCGAATCTGGTGTCGGGCGTTGCGCCGGCCGCCGACGTGTGCGCCTTGCGAGCGCGATAGTCGACGTTCTGGTGGGCGACCACTCTGCCGACCGGATAGCTCACGCCCGCTTTCCACATGCCGATCACCGGAAGCTGCCGCATCATCTCGTGGTCTTCGTGACCCAGAAGGTGGCAGTGCCAAACGTAACCCTGTTGGTCGAACGTATCGGTCGGGAACCCCGTCGGGTCGAATGGGAACAGGTTCTGGCCCGGTGCCACCCCGCCCGTCGGGACCTCCTGCGGTGCCCAGCGGACCCTGATCCTCGTCACCGTCTCGGGAAGTACCCGAACCGTGTCTTTCCAGCCAATCTCATAAGGCTCCCCGGGAAGCGGCCCGCCAATCTGATACGGCGCGGGGTCAAGCTCGATCTGCCGGGTCACCGGCCGGTGCCCGTTGAGGATGTTCCAGTCCTGGAGATATGCCGTCCGATCGAACTTGTGGCGACTGGCGACCTGGAACTCGATCAGGTGAATGTGGATCTGGTGGACGCCGAAGTCCGCGTCGGGTTCCTCCCCTTCCTCTGCTTCTTCCTCCTCACCGGTATGCACGAGAACCCACTCTTCGGTCGAGCCCACCAGCGGGAACTCCGTAGGCGGCGAGCTGAAGTCCAAGCCATCGATCGACCGCTGGCGGTTGGTGTCGGCGCGGTCCCTAAAGCGGATCAGGGTCTTGATCCGGTCCGGCGCGTTGGGCACCAGGTCCGGCCTCTCGGGGAACAGACTCGTTGACAAAGCCGGTGGTGCCACCTTCGGGCTATCCACCACCGTGAACCGCATCACCTCTGCCATGTTCGGGTTGATGCCGGGGGTGGTGTTCCGGAGGAAGACTTGCGTCCCAGCCGGGAACTGGGAGAAATCGAACAGGACGTCGGCACGTTCGGTGATGCCGAGCGTGACCTCCTTCACGCCGTCCGACTTCTTCGGAAAATAGCCGCCGTCCGACCCGATGATGGTGAACGGCACGAAGGTCTTGTTGCGTTCGAACTGCAGTGTGTAGACCCGCGTGTTGTCCCCGGCGAGCAGCCGGAAACGGTACTGCCGCCGCTGGACGTTGAGGTTCGGCCACACCTTGCCGTTCACGAGGTTGGTGTTCGCCGTGTCCTCGGCCTGCCAGTACGCGGACGGGGGGCCGTCGCTTTCTCTCGGGAAGTCCAGCTCGCCATCCGTGAAGAACGCTCGTGATGTGACGATCAGCGGAATCTCGAACGCTCCTGAGGGAAGCAGCCCGGAACTGTCGAGAGGGCTGTTCGGCTCACGGATGAAGTACGCCGGCCCTACGCTTCCCGCGTACACGCCGAGACGGGTCACTCCCATCACGTGGTCGTGGTAGAAGAGCTGCGTGCCCGGCTGATCGTTAGGGATGTCGTAGTTGCGGCTTACAAACGCCGGGCCGCGGCCAAAGTGCGGATCGGGCGCAAACCACTCCTCGGCCGTTCCATCGAACTCAGATCTGACGACGAGCCCATGGATGTGCGTGACGTGCGCCACCGGGGACTGCGCGGCCGCATAGCCCGGTGGGAACGCCGCGAACGGAGGAGAGGGCGGCTCAATGGCATTGGGATTCGCCCAGTGCAGCGCGGGATCCACGGGCATGAAGGTCGGCTGGTCGATCTCATCGACCCAGTGGATTGTCGTCGGAATGCCCCGGATCTCCTCGAACACCGGGCCCGGGGAACTGCGGAAGAACTCGGTTCCACCGCCCGGGGCGTGAACCGTGCCTCCGAAGGCGCGCACCGTCGTCTCCGGGAATCCGGGTGGCAGCGTCTGCACCCTCGCATGCGCCACCGACACGGTGTACTCGTGCCGGGTGACGTGCCCCCCGCCGTCCGTGATGAGCGTGGGAGCAAAGACCCGCGGAATGGCGAGTTCGTGCGCGTACTTCGGGATGGTGTTTGGATCGAGCGGTACCTGATCGGCCGAAGGGCTTCCGGTGAGGTCGTGGGCCACCACCTGGAAGGCGTTCCTGACCGCGAGGAACGCACCTTTGACGGAGAACTGGGCGACGAACACAAGAACGACCATGACCGCCGCAACGCCGAGGAGTTTTCGTGGAAGGAGTTTTCGGAATTCGACTCTCATACTAACCTCCGGTTGAACAAAAGGTCGTGACACGCCTCTTGTTGGGCAAGATCGCAAGATTGGGCTTTGAACTTTCGGTTAATTTATATCGCCCGCAGGAATAATGGTAGAGGTTAAATATGGAAGGACAAGAAGCGATAATTAGGCAAGTTTTTTAGCGCAGTGCTTGCAAAACTCGTCGTAGCGCATGGCGTCACTCAGGACGCGGCTTTCTTGCTTCGGGGTTAGGGGATCGCGGAGCCTTCTCGCGTTCTCCTTCGAGGTCGGGAATGCGTCACGTCGAATCGGAGAAGGAAGATGCCATAGAGCAGCAGCGCGGTAAGGGCGCCGAGCTGGTAGAGCGGGGATCGAGGCGGTTCATGCGGGGTTGGTTGCGCGAGAGGAGCGGGAGGAAACCGGAACGGCGCCGGCCATACGCTTCAACAACTGAATTCAGTATCAGGAGTGTTCGTACACGGAGAGTGTAACGATCTTCAGCGTCTAGTCGCCGCTACACGCCACCCGCTTTTGCGGGACAGGATTACCCTGAGCGCAGCGAAGAGGCCGGGTGAGGGCTCGCGCTGATCACTGCACCGTCATGTTCGAGCGTGCCTGCCCGGCGTCCAGGCTCGGGAGAGCAACCAGACGATGCCGGCGTAGATGAATAGGCTGGTGATCAGGGCGAAATAGACGAGGCGGAGGGGCGCCTGCGGAAAAGGTCCGTTCATGGGATCGCTCCTGGTGCGCGGATGACCGGCGCCTGGTTCTTGTAGTCGGGCGGCCGGTCGAATGCTCCTTGCGGTGGCGTGACGTTGCGGATGTCGCTCACCGTCGCGGTGAGAATCGAGGCCTGCGGCTTCCCTCCGGCGTAGGCGCGCGTGCCAATGAGAACGGTCTTGAGGGGAAAACCGGGGATGGCGACGATCCTCGGCGTGAGCTTCGCGTCGACTTCGGCGACGCCGGACGTCAGGTCGGCCGGAGGGACTGCCGTTGCCCGATCGAGGGTCTGGCTCGTCCAGATGAAGATGGTGAGACCGTATTCGGCCGACAACGGCGAGCCGTCGATGTCCGCCGCGAGCGTGTAGGTCGCGCGCACGACGTACTTGTGCGTGGGGAGATCGGCGAACACCTCATCGGACGGCTCGTCCGAGGACACCACCCGCACATCGCGTACTTCGCCCATGACCAGGACCGGCAGCCTCGTCGTCGGATGGAGCCGGAAGACGATCGAGCTGCCCCTGGTGGTCCACCAAGTCCTGAGCTTCGAATCGAGGTGGATCTTGGTCCTGCCGCCGTCGTTGGACAGAAAGCCGTCGCCATTTTCGTTCAGGACGCGGCGGTTCGCGCCGTCGACCAGCACGGTGTAAACGCTCGGGCCGAGGGCGCGTGACGGGAGGTTGCCCGTGATGTCGATGGTGAGGCGGTATTCGGTGGCCGCCTCGAGGCGCGCGGCCAGAAGCAGCAGGAGCGTCACGCGCAGCATCACTGCACCGTGAGCCGGAAGCGCGCCACCTCGCTCTCGAACTCCTTGCCGCTGGTGACCAGGTTCTGCACGGTGGCGTCGAACTGGCGGGCGATGGCGTCGTTCTTCTGGGCGATGTCGAGCATGGTGCGCGAGGCGTCGGCGATGCGGTCGGTCTCGCGGAGCTGGCGGTCGAGGGAGTCGCGCATGGCGCGGGCGTCGTCGGCGATCTTCTCCAACGCGGCGGTGATGCCGCGGCCGGCCTGCGACTGCTCGTCGGTGGCCACCTTCACCTGCCCGGCGATCTCCCGCACCCGCTCCGCCTCCTGCGCCAGAAGCTGGGTGCCGCTGGCCTGTTCGCGCGTGGCGCGGTTGATCTCCGAAATATGGTCGGACATCCGCGAGGTCACCTCATGCAGATGCCGGCTGGCCTGCGCCTGATCCTCGAGGGCCTGCGAGATCCTGGTGGCCATCTCGTACGACTTCGACGCGCTGCCGACGATCTTGGCCAGCGAGTGCGACGCGTCATCGGCCAGCTTCACGCTGGCCTCCACCCGCTCCACGCCTTCCTGCATCTTGACCACCGCCTGCCGCGAGCCGCCCTGCACGGCCTTGATGATGGTGCCGATCTCCTTGGTCGAGCCGCGGGTGCGCTCGGCGAGCTGGCGGATCTCGTCGGCCACCACGGTGAAGCCGAGGCCGTGCTCGCCGGCCTGGGCGGCGATGATCGCCGCGTTCAACGCCAGGAGGTTGGTGCGGTTGGTGATCTCTTCGATGACGTCGAGGATCTGGCTGATCTGCCCGACGCTGCGCTGCAATTGCTCCAGGGTGGCGGCGGTGCTGTTTGTGACGTCGCGCGAGAGGTTGATCCCTTCCACGGTCTTGGCCACCGCCTGCCCGCCCGCCTCGGCGTCCTCGCGCACCTGGCGGGAGATGTCGGCGGTGGAGGACGCGGTGCCGCGCAGCTCGACGATGGTGGAGTCCATCTCCGCCACGAAGGAGAGGACTTCATCCGACACGCCGGCCAGGACGTCGGCGCGCTGCGAGGTCTCGCGCATGGTGGCGTGCATCTCCGTCGTCGACGCGGAGGTCTTCTCCACCGACTGGAAGAGGTAGTCCATGCTGCGCGCGACTTCCTCGGCCGAGGCCTGCAGCTCCAGCGAGCGGCTGGATGCGTCCTGAGTGAGGTCGGCCACACCCTCCGCCGCGGCGAGGACGCCGCTGATGCCGCCGCGCACGTTTTCCACCGCCAGCGAAGCGCTCTCCGTCAGCGCTGATTGGTCGCGCGCGTGCTCCAGCAGCGACTCGGTGCCGCCGGTGATGACGCGGACGCCCTCGGTGATGGTGCCGCCGCTGCCGCCGACGCGGCCGAGGAGACGGCGGAGGTTCTCGCGCGTCTCGCCGAAGCTCTTGGCCAGCTCGCCGACCTCGTCGTCGGAGAAGACGCGCGGCTCCACGCCGAAGTTGCCCTGCGCCATCTCCGCGGCGAAGGCGCGCAGGAGGTGCACCGGGCGGGCGACGTCGCGTGAGAGGAAGTACGCGGCGCCGACGAAGGCGAGCATGGTGAAGAGGGCGATGATGACGGTGTAAAGGGTGATGCGCCGCGGGATGTCCTTGTACGGTTCCCACGGCACGGAGAGGACCAGAATCGATCCATCCTTCAGTTTCGCGAAGCGCACCACGTGCGCCGAGATGAACGACGAGCTGTCGCCCGTCCCCATCTGCCGGATGCGGGCGATCTCGTCCGGATCGAGGCTTTCGTCGCCGCTGCTGCGCACTTTGCCGTCACGGCCGATGAGGTGGATGCTGTGGCCGGCCGGGACATAGACGCGCAGATCGTCGACGATCGAAGGGTCGATCTGCGCCGCGAGGTTGGTGGTGTCCTCAAGACGCTGGAAGCGCTCGGCGATCGAGCCGATGGCGAGCTGCTCCAGCGCCGTGGAGACTTTCGAGGAGATCAGCTCCACCAGCGCGGCGAAGGAGATCAGCACGGTGCCGATGAAGATGATGGCGATCTTCCGCCCGAGCGGGAACTCGTGGCCGGTGTACTGCAGCGCCGCGGCGCGCGCGGTGTGCTGCACCAGCAGGTGTTTGCCGCCGGCATAAGCCCAGATGACCGATGGGAAGGCGGCGATGAGGGCGGAGACGAGGAAGTAGGCGAAGCCGAGCGCCGTCCGCATCACCAGCAGCATCCCGGAGAACGCGTAGAGGATGCTGCCGGCGCCCCACAGCATCAGCGCTAGCTGCTGCGTGCGCTGCAGGAGGCGCGAGGCGGCATCGGACGCATCGGCACCGCGGCGGACGGCGTCGTCCACTTCGTCGGCCGTCTCTGTGAGCGTTGCCGACAGGGCGCCCGCGCCGAGCAGGAAGAAGAGCGCGAAGAGGGCGAAGACTTCCCACGCGGCGGTTTGCGACATCCGCACCACCTGCGTAAGGAAGATGAACGACAGCGGACCGGTGACGATCGCCGGTGGCAACAGAAGCCACAGGATGTATTTGCGGGAGAAAGACACCAGCGGGGATTATACGGACGAATGTAGGGCGGGCTTGATTAAACCCGCCCCACTGGTGCGACGGGCCTCGAGCCCGTCCTGCATGGCGCTACGCCGTGGCCGCGGCCGCGCCGACTGCAGCGCCTGCCACGAAGGTGAAGAAGAATTTGCCGAACTTCGCGACTGGGGATTGTCTCTTCAAAAACATGTTGCCTCGCGAGCCACGCCGGAAGGTGACGGCATGGCTCTTGATGCGTCCGGCTGGAGGAGGACTTCCCCATGGACCTCAGCAACATCAATCCGCAATGGATCTGGATCGCGGCCGCGGTGATCGGCGTGGTGCTGGTGATCGCGCTCGTCGCATCCATCGCCCGGCGCCGCGGAGAAACTCTGCGGCCGCTCGCCGCCGACGTGCGCGAGCGCTTCCGCACCGACTGGCGCCGCGTCGAGGAGATGTTCCTCGACCGTCCGGCGACCGCCGTGGCGCAGGCCGACGAGCTGGTCAGCGAGCTGGTTCGCGTGCGCGGACTCAACAACCGCCACCCGCGCGTGGCGCAGCGCTACCGCGCCGGCCACACGGTGCTCGAGCGCCATGGTCGCGGCAAGGCGTCGACCGAGGAGCTGCGCCAGGCGCTGCTGCACTTCCGCGGAGTCTTCGAAGACCTGGGCGGCGAGCGCACCGACGTGCCGAACGCCATCACCACCGCCGCGGAGATCGCGCCGCCGCGCGTGACGGTGGAGCGGGAAGTGATCCGGGAGGAAGAGCGGCCGCGTGCGTAGAATCGCGCGTGCCATCCGTTCTCTACTTCCACGGCTTTGCGTCGTCGCCGGATAGCCGCAAGGTCACCAGTCTCCGCGAGCTGCTCGCGCCTGACGGCATCGCCCTCGACACACCGGACCTCAACGTGCCGTCGTTCGAGCGCCTCGACTTCGACGCCATGGTCGCACTCGGTTTGGCCCATGGGCGCGCCAACCCGCCGCGGGCGATCGTCGGGAGCTCGCTCGGCGCGCTGGTGGCGCTCGCGGTTTCCAAGCGTGAAATCGACGCGCCGCTGGTCCTCATCGCCCCCGCCCTCGGCATCGCCTCGCGCTGGATCGATGAGCTCCCCGACGGCGATCCGATCAGCGTCTTCAACCACGCGCGCAACGGGCAGGCGCCGATTCACCGCGCGTTCTTCGAGGGGATGGCGCGCGTCGACGTCGATCGCCAGCCGCCGGCGCAGCAGGTGACGGTAATCGCCGGACGCAACGACGAGAGCGTGGGATTCGAGAACATCGAGCGGGTGTGGCGGGAGTGGGAGGCCACCGGTCGGTTGGTGGCGGGGTCGCGGTTCATCGACATCCCGAATGGCGACCACGGCCTGGTCGACTTCGTGGACGTCATCGCCGCGGCGGTGCGGCGCGCTATTGGTTGACGACCTGCAGTTGATCACCGGGCCATGTGGTAGTCTTTCCTCAATTCCATACAGGAGATTCTCGATGGCGCACAAGGTCCTGGCGATCGTGTTCGTTGTAGCTCTGGTCGGGTGCAGTGCCCCGAATCGCGACAAGAGCTCCGCGCAATCGGAATCGACCGACACGACATCGACTGGTGACACGCCGGAAGCTGCCGCGGTTCCGACAGCCACGATGTCGACGGACACATGGACGGGGACGGATACGTCCGGGACGAGCACATGGACGGGGACGGATCTATCGGCAACAACGACGACCGGGACGAGCTCGACCGACACGTCCGGTACCGCGTACGAAGAGGGTGGGCCAGTCAAGCCACCGGTTCAGCCGCAGCCGCAACAACCGCAACCCCCCCAGCCTGAACCCCAACCCAAGCACGAGGACAAGACTACGCCGCCGCCGCAATGACACGAGAGACGACGTGAATGAATGGCGACCACAGATACCTGCTCGGACGATTGCGGCACAAACGCCGGACCGAGATAGCCGGAGGTGACGATGTGAGCGAAGTGGGGAAGACGATTCGGGAGTCGGTGCAGTTGCTCCTCAATTTCGCCGCCGCGCTCGCCGCCGTGTTTGTCTTTTTTCGTTACGACGCGGTCAAGAAGGACCTCGATGTCAGGCTCGGCAAAATCCAGGAAGCGATCAACACGACCAACCTCGAGAAGGGGCAGCTCGAACTGCAAGGACTGAAAGGACGCAAGATTGCCGTCGAGAAGCGCCTCCGGGTAAAGAAGCTCGCGGCGGAGAACGTCTACAAAATCGACCTCGACTACTCGTTCGCGAACAAGGCGGGCGTGCCGATGGAAGTCAGAGGAGTTCTGGCGGAAGTGTATGTCGGCACTGTCCCGCAGCTTCATAGTGCAGTTGCGGAGATCAACAGCCCGTTCGTGAATGGCGACGTGCTGTGGTCGCCAGTGATTCGTAAGGCTTTCGTGATCGAAGGCGACCGCACCGAAGCGATCGACACCCAGGACCCGAACGAGAAGGACCCGCACGTCAAGGCGCGGCAGGGTGGTGGGGGTACCGGACTGCTCAATCCGGGCGAGATGTCGAATGGAGGTCTGGCGGTGATGTTGAAGACGTCGCGCTCGGCGGTCCTGGCTGCCTACGTCACGGGGATCACGAAACTGCCCTCGGATAGCAAGCCCTTGGCATGGCGAACGTCGATCGTCGATGACCTGGATGCGCTATCCAGAGCCTCGCAACCCATCAAAGCGGCGGAGCAGTAACGTTTAGCACTATTGGTTGACGACCTGCAGCTCGTGCGCGCGGCGGACGGCGGTCACCGGGAAGGCCAGCATCCGCACTTTGTATTCGGGGACGTCGGCGCGGCGCCACCACTCCTGCGGCACGAGCCCGACGATCTTGCACAGGCGCGCGCTGTCTTCGTCGGCCGCCTTGATGATCGTGTTGCGGCTCCGGCAGACTGCGCCGACGCTAAACAGATCATCCACGACCATTGGATCCGCGCTCATTTGTCCGGGTCTCCGCTCTCTGCACCGGTATGGAGGGACACGGGCGGCGCTTTCCCTCGCCGCCCGCGTGCCCACGGGGTGAGGGGATTAGTTGATGTTGAGGTCTTTCCCCTGCTCCAGCTTCTTGATTCCGTTTTCGATGTTCTTCCTGTTGGCGTCATCCGGCGCCTGGTTGAGGGAGAGCTTGGCGTACTTCAGGGCGTCGGGATACTTGCCGAGCGCCGAGTACGCGCGCGCCAGGCCCCAATTCGTCGGCCAGACGTTGGGATGGAGCTTGGCGTTGAGCTGGAACACGGCCAAGGCGTCGTCCTTCTTGCCGCGCGCCATCAACTGGCGCCCGTACTGGTGGAGGTCGAACACCGTCGCCGTCGGGTGGGCCAGCGCCTTGTCGCGGGTGGCCTTCGACTCGGCGGCCTTGTTGTT
>Ga0137443_1000039_pt1 | contig 16040 bp, 29 predicted proteins | sample EasRivERMGT300_2_FD_102324 | JGI IMG/M metagenome (GOLD analysis project Ga0137443, IMG submission 102324) | Soil microbial communities from meander-bound floodplain in the East River, Colorado, USA - East River MetaG ERMGT300_2 | ecosystem: Environmental > Terrestrial > Soil > Floodplain ... | reverse complement strand
TTTAGAGACTCCGGAAGCTCAGAAATTAATGAATTCTCATTCTCAAAATTATTATCCGCGCCATATAATTTTAATAGTCCTTCAAGCCGCTGATTGGAAACCGAATCAGAATGTTTTTCTTCAAAAATATAAATTAGCATAGTAATCAAGCGTACAAATCTGCCTAAAGCATAAATTGTTTCTATACCGAATGCATCACCGACTTTTGAATCAATTGCTATGATAGCGACAAGTTCATTATTGTAAAAAAGAGGAACACCGGCAAAGCTCCTGATATTTTGAGGAGTGTTGTAATACCTGATGACATCGGCTTCTGCGGCTGGTGATATGTCGGTCAGCAGTTCAGGTTCTCCTTTCTCAACAATCTTGCTGAGGATATCATCTTCGATGTCAAATTTTCTTTTTGAAATCTGGTCTGAAACAGAAATAAATTTTTCAATCACTAATTTTTCTTTTTTCTTATTATACCAGATAAATATTGCCGAGTGAGCATTGTAGGATTCGGAAATTACAGTAAGCATTTTTTCAAGAGCAAATGCAAATTGCTCGTCGTGACCAACTGAAGGCGGAAGTTCTTCCTTGACAATTTCATCAAATCGCTCTTTTAAATCGGGTGGTTTGAGTGTTGTTTTAGAAACACCATACTCAGGTGAATAATTTTCATCAGTTATTACTTCTACATCTTTATTCTTTGAAACAATTCTAAAAGATTCCTCAAGACCTGAACTTCCCGGGACAGGCCCGGTTAAATCAGAATCGTCAGAATCTGCAATTGAGTATCCGCCGGAAAACCGCACCGAATCCCGGAGAAATATTATGAATGCAATATAGATGATAATTACGGCAAGTGTTATTAATCTTATAGCTAAATCATCAGTTACAAACAGAACTACTGACAAAAGCAGTACAACTAAAAAAATCAGTATCCGTTTTCTTTGCCTTCGATCCATCATTATTCAAAAGCTGATAGTGGAAATCAAAAATTACTATAAATTTAACAACATGCAGTTACAAATATCACATCTACGAGTGAGAAAACAAACTTTGCATTCTTTTAAAGACAGCTTGCCTGTACTTTCCCGATTCAGACGAATACAAAAACAAATTATTACCGGAAATTGCTTCGGGGAAAGATTTAACAATTCTTTCAATGACTCCGGCTAATTCAGACAACTTTAATTTATCTGCTTTATTCAAAATGAATGTGTAAGGAAGACGAGCGGATTTTAATAGTTTGTTCATCTGGATATCCAGCTCGCCTGGATTGTGCCTGCTATCAAGGATGTGAAATGCATGTGAGACTGTATTACTTTTAAGAATATATTCAGATATAAGACTTCCCCAAATTTGTCTTTCCTTAAATGATGTTTTCGCATATCCATACCCAGGAAGGTCGACAAGATAAAATTTATCTTCAACTAAATAAAAATTTATTGAACGTGTTTTACCAGGGGTGGAGCTTGTTTTAGCAAGCGACTTTTTATTAAACAGTGAATTTATAAATGTAGATTTACCGACATTTGACCGACCGCATAAAATGATTTCGGGCAGATTGCCTTTCATCAGATTTTTGAGATCGTAAACAGATTTTTCGAATTTTATATTCTTGTACATAAAATAAAAAAGAGTAACCAGTTAAAGCCGATTACTCTCAAAAATAAATATGGTGAGAAGAATTATTTTGTTTCTTCTTTTGAACTCTCCTTAACTACCTTAGCTTCTTCAATAGTTTCTTCATCTTTAGCTTTTTTCTTTTCTTTGGCTTTAGCTTCTTTTTGTTCTTTATGTTCGGTTTGCTTAGCAGTTATTATATCGTTGTAATCAACCAGCTCAATTACTGCCATTGAAGCTGCATCGCCTTTACGGTTTCCTAATTTAACAACTCTTGTATAACCGCCGGGCCTTACACCAATTTTGCCGACAATTTCGCTAAAGAGTTCTTTCACAACTTCCTTATCTTTAATAACATTCATAACAAGCCGTTTTGAATGCAGATCACCTTTCCGGGCTTTTGTAATCAGCTTTTCAATTGTTCCCCGGGTTTCTTTTGCCTTGGCTAAAGTTGTTTTTATTCTTTTATGTTTTAATAATGCAGTTGCCAGGGAAGTCAGCGTTGCTTTCCTATGGCTGGCTGTTCTTCCTAATTTTCTACCTTTAACTTTATGTCTCATTTACCTACCTATCACAAAAAATAATTAATGTACTTCAGGTTCTTCTTTTAGATATTTCTCTACATCCATTCCAAATTCAATTCCAAGGTTTTCTACTATTTCCATCAGCTCAGCAAGCGATTTCCTTCCAAAGTTTCTGAACTTTAACATCTCACTCTCATCTCTTCTCACAAGGTCACCGATAGTTCTGATATTTGCAGCTTTTAAACAGTTATGCGAACGAACACTTAACTCGAGATCATCAACTTTTGTAATTAATATTCTTTTAAGTCTTTCAGCTTCACTGTCTTTCGGCACAACAGCTTGTTCCTCTTCCTGTTCAATATCAAAATTTATGAAGAGCTGAACGTGTTCTCGTAAAATTTTTGCAGCCTGGGTTAAAGCATCATCAGGTGTTATAGAACCATCAGTGCTTATCTCCATGGTGAGTTTTTCAAAATCGTTTTTATCACCAATCCTGACATTTTCAACATCGAATTTTACATTCCTGATTGGAGTAAAAATTGAATCAATCGGGATCACACCAATTGTCTGGTCGGGTTGAATATTTTCGCTAGCAGGAACATATCCCTTCCCTTTCCCTATACGGAGTTCGACTTCAAGCTTTGCACTCTTATTGAATGTTGCTATATGAAGATCGGGATTTAAAATTTCAATTTCGTTACCTGCCTTCTGAATGTCTGCTGCAGTCCACTTTCCGGCACCACTGAAAGAAAGATCAATCTTAGTCGGCTTTTTAGAAAGCAATTTCATTCTTACCTGTTTCAGATTTAAAATAATTTCGGAAACATCTTCAACCACACCTTCAATTGTGGTGAATTCATGCAGTACACCTCCGAATTTCACAGATGTAATCGCACTGCCTGGTAATGAAGAAAGTAAAACCCGCCGAATTGAGTTACCCAGCGTAACACCAAATCCTCTCTCAAGAGGTTGAAGTGAAAAACTTCCAAAAGTATTGGTATAATCTGCTTCGTTAAGAACAACTGATTCAGGCATCTTTAAATTTGTAGCATTCATTTAATAACCCTCTAAAAATTCGATAAAAAAATTTTACTTTGAATAAAGTTCGACAACCAGCTGTTCGTTAGCATTCAGAGGAACTTCTGACCGCTGAGGAACTTGTAAAAACGTTCCGCTTAATGAAGCTTTATCGGTTGTAAGCCAGGCATAAGGAATTTCCTTCATCCTTTTTAAGGAATCATGAATTGCATCCAGCTTTTTACTCTTCTCTTTTACTTTTATAATATCTCCCTCAGAAAGGAGGTAAGATGGAACATCAACTAATTTGTCATTAACCAGAAAATGTCTGTGCTTGATAAGCTGCCTGGCTTGCTTTCTCGATGATGCAAACCCCAGTCTGTAAACAACATTATCAAATCTTCGCTCTAAAATTTTAATCAGGTTTTCACCGGTAATACCTTTTTGCCTGATAGCTTTCTCGAAGTAATTATGGAACTGCGTTTCAAGCAATCCATAAGATCTTTTAATTTTCTGTTTTTCTCTCAGCTGAACTCCGAACTCAGAAACTTTTGATCTGCGGCTCAATCCATGTTCTCCCGGAGGATAACTGCGGTTTTCCACAGGACATTTTTCTGTATAACATTTCTGTCCTTTCAAAAAAAGTTTCTGCCGTTCTCTTCTACAGAGTTTACAAACTGAATCAGTATATCTAGCCATTTAAAATATTCTCCAAAATATTAAACTCTTCTTCTTTTAGGTGGTCTGCAGCCGTTATGAGGAATCGGAGTTACATCTTTAATTGATGATATCTCGAGACCTGCAGTATAAAGTGACCTGATTGCAGCTTCTCTTCCTGAACCGGGACCTTTAACCAGAACTTCAACTCTTCTTAATCCAAGATCGTAAGCTTCTTTAGCCGCTGCTTCAGCAGAAACCTGTGCAGCAAATGGTGTATTTTTTCTTGATCCTTTAAAACCATTTTTGCCTGCAGATGACCATGAGATAGTATTTCCGTAAATATCTGTAATTGTAACTATCACATTATTAAACGTTGCTTTTACATGAGCAATTCCATTTATGTCGACTTGTGTTTTTTTCCTGGTTTTCTTTACTGACTTAGCCAATTCACTTCCTCCGAAATTTCAAAATTCATTATTTCTTGGTTGGTACTTTTTTCTTACCGGCAACTGTTTTGCGCTTGCCTTTTCTTGTTCGGGCATTTGTGCGGGTTCGCTGACCCCTTACAGTAAGGCTTTTCCGATGTCTAATACCGCGATATGCACCTATATCCATTAATCGTTTAATACTTTGCTGGACTTCAGAACGGAGTGCACCTTCAACTTTAATTTCGCCGGTAAGCACTGCCCGAATCTGTGCGACTTCTTCCTCATTGAGATCACCAGCCTTTTTGTTCGGGTCTATTTTAGCTTTTTCCAAAACATACTCTGATGTTGTCCGTCCCACACCGAATATGTACTGAAGGCCGAATAAAATTTTCTTATTTTTTGGTAGATCGACACCTGCAATACGAGCCACTAATTACTCCTTTTAATTTTAACCTTGTCGTTGTTTATGCTTAGGATTTTCACAGATAACCCTAACAACGCCTTTTCTTTTAATTACTTTACACTTTACGCATATCTTTTTAACAGAAGCTCTGACTTTCATAATAACTCCGCTATTTATATCTATAAGTAATTCTGCCCTTTGATAAATCATAGGGAGAAAGTTCAACGGAGACTTTGTCTCCAACCAATATTTTTATAAAATGCATTCTCATCTTACCTGAGATATGTGCAAGTATTTCGTGACCATTATCCAATTTAACTTTAAAATTTGCATTAGGTAAAGTTTCTGTAATCACACCATCTATTTTAATAGGACCTTGTTTTGCCATTAACAGATCGTCAGGATTTCAGGAGAATTATCCTTAATTAATATTGAATGTTCAAAATGAGCGGATGGCTTTCCATCATTAGTCAATACTGTCCATCCATCGTTTGCTGTTTTAACTCTGAAATCACCTGCATTTACCATTGGTTCGATTGCTAAAGTCATTCCATTCTTCAATTTTGGTCCTGTACCTCTGATTCCAAAATTAGGAATTGACGGTTCTTCGTGAAGAAATTTACCAACACCGTGACCGCAAAGTTCACGAACAATTGAAAAACCATTTTCCTCAACAAATTTTTGTATTGCAGATGAAATGTCGTGAACCCGGTTTCCTGATTTAGCTTCTTCGATCCCAACGTAAAGGGATTTTTCAGTTATTTGAAGAAGCCTTTTCTTTTCATTTGAAATTTCACCTACAGCAACAGTTATTGCACCATCTCCAAAGTATTTATTTTTAACAACTCCAATATCAACAGAGATAATCTCCCCATCCGATAAAACTTTATTTCCAGGTATTCCGTGAACAACTGCATCATCTATTGAAGTGCATATCGAGCCCGGAAATTCTGATGCATTGCCTTGCTTATAACCTTTGAATGCCGGAACAGCGTCATTGCTTCTAATATAATCTTCAGCTATCTGGTCAAGTTCCAAAGTAGAAATTCCCTTTTTGATTTTACTCTTAACCAGTTGTAAGGTTTCGGCAACTATGCGACAACTATCCCGGATAAAATCAATTTCTTTTTTAGTTTTAATATAAATCACAAATTACTAGTACCTGCGGCTTTTCAGCTTCCCGGCTTTCATAAAACCATCATAGTGTCTCATCAATAAATGAGATTCTATCTGCTGAAGAGTATCGAGTGCAACTCCAACAATAATCAGCAAACTTGTTCCGCCAAAGAATTGCGCAAACTGACCTGATACTCCCATCGTTGAAACAAAAGCAGGTAATATCGCGATGATCGCCAGAAATATTGAACCCGGCAATGTGATTTTAGTTAATATGTTATCAATGAACTCGGATGTTTGTTTACCAGGTCTAATTCCTGGAATGAATCCACCTTGTTTTTTCATGTTGTCAGCAACATCTTTTGGATTAAAAGCTATCGCAGTATAAAAATATGTAAAGAACACTATCATTAATGCATAAATGGCTGAATAAACGGGCGAAGTATAAACGAACAAACCGGATATACCTTGTAAAAAATCATTGTCAGGAAAAAAAGAAAGTACAGTGTTCGGTATAAACATTATAGACTGTGCAAAAATTATCGGCATTACTCCTGCAGTATTGACTCTAAGAGGAATATACTGCGTAACACCGCCATAAACCTTTCTTCCAACAACCCGCTTCGCATACTGAACGGGAATTCGCCTTGTTCCCTGCGTAACCAAAACCACTCCGGCGATAATAAAGAACATAAAAATTAAGATCACGATCTCCATAATAATCGATCGCTGACCAGCACTGATTAACCTCACTTCATCAATCACCGAGTATGGGAATTGGGCAATAATCCCGATAAAAATAATAAGAGATATACCATTACCAATTCCCTTATCAGTTATCTGTTCACCCATCCACATCATAAGAATGGTGCCTGAAGTCAAAATGATAATTGTACCGATCACCCAGCCAAATCCCTGAACCGGTTCAGGAACAATCGGTAATCCCTGTACCTGAATATTTAACAATCTTATTGTAACTCCCCAGGACTGCATTGCTGAAATCAGGACAGTGCCATACCTGGTTAGCTGTGTAATTTTCTTTCTGCCTTCCTCACCTTCCTGCTGAAGTTTCTGAAAGTAAGGGACAACTGCTCCTAATAACTGTATGATAATTGAAGCAGAGATATACGGCATAATTCCCAATGCAAAAATTGCTGCATTTGAAAAAGCGCCGCCCACAAATAAATCATACAAACCGAATAAATTATCGGTTGTCGTATTTTTCATGCTTTCCGTTACCAGCGCAGCATCAACACCAGGGATCGTAATATGCGCACCAAGCCGGACAAGAAACAAAATTGCCAAAGTATAGAATATTCTCTGGCGCAGTTCATGAATTTTAAAAATGTTTCTAAAAGTATCTGTAAGTCTTGACATTTATTCCCGGGTTATCAATTTAATACTACCGCCAGCAGCTTCTATTTTTTCTTTGGCAGAATTACTGAATGCATCAACTTCAAGATTTACTTTTACTTTAAGTTCACCTTTACCTAATATTTTTACAGGTTTTTTTGCATTCGATATCAGACCTAATTTCTTTAACTGGTCTGCATTCAATATTTCTATCCCCAATTTTTTATCGGTTGCAATTCTTTGCAGAGCATTTATGTTTACAACCTGAAAATAAATTTTGAAAATATTAGTGAATCCGAATTTAGGAATTCTTCTCTGCAAAGGCATTTGACCGCCCTCAAACCAGGCTTTATGCTTAGCACCGGATCTTGAAAGCTGCCCGTTCATACCTTTGGTGGCTTGTCCTCCATGACCTGATCCTTCGCCTCTTCCGATACGTTTGCGTTTTTTCCTGGATCCTACATTGTATTTTAGATTACTTAATATATCCATCACTTTTTCCTGAACTAATCTTTTAATTTCTCAACTTTAACAAGATGAATCACTTTATTTATCATCCCGCGAATCTGAGGAGTATCATTATGAATTTTTTCCCAATTTGGTCTGCCAAGACCAAGAGCTTCAATAGTTCTTTTTTGAATCTCTGGTCTGTCAATTATACTTTTTGTCTGAATAACTTTAATCTTCACCATGTATGCCTCAATTACAAACTAAATACTTCGTTGATAGTAATACCTCTTTTGTTCGCCATTTTTTTCGCATCAATAATGTTCTGAAGTCCATTTAAAGTTGCTTTTACCTGGTTATGGGGATTGCTCGAACCAAGGGACTTTGTTAAAATATCCTGAACACCAGCAGCTTCGAGTACAGCACGAACACCTCCGCCGGCAATAAGTCCGGTTCCGGGAGTTGCCGGTTTCAGTAAAACTTTACCGGCTCCAAATTTGCCGATTATCTGGTGAGAAATCGTTCCTTTTAAGATCGAAACAAAAACGATATTTTTCTTTGCATCATCAATTCCCTTTGAGATTGCATCAGTAACTTCGTTGGCTTTGCCAAGACCAATTCCAACTTTTCCATGTCCATTTCCTACTACGACAATTGCATTGAAGCTAAATCTGCGTCCGCCTTTTACCACTTTAGCAACCCTGTTGATATGTACTACTTTTTCTTTAAAACCGTCGTTATCAGTCTGTCTGTTTTGTTTCAACTTCTACTCCTAAAATTCAAATAAAAACTCAATGATTTGAGTTTTATAATTATTTAAAATGTGTTTAGCTGCCGGGAAAGGATTCGAACCTCTACAGACGCCTCCAAAGGGCGTAGTCCTACCATTAGACGACCCGGCATTCTGCATCGTTACTAAAATTTTAATCCTCCCTCTCTGGCTCCTTCAGCTACGGCTTGCACTCTACCATGATATCTGTAGCCATTTCTATCGAACACAACACTTGAGATATTTTTCTCAATAGATTTGGCAGCAATCAGCTTACCAACTAATTTACCTTTGCTGACTTTCCCTTTTAGCGGCTTTAAATCTTTTTCTAATTCCTTAGACAAAGTCGAAACTGATAACAGAGTTTTCCCGGTTGAATCGTCAACCAGCTGAGCATAGATATTATTTAAACTTCTGTAAACTGTTAACCTCGGTCTTTCAGTAGTGCCGGAAATTTTTCTTCTTATCTTTATTTTTGATCTCGAACGAGCTGTTTTATTTTTCATATTAACTTTTCTCCAGTCTTATGCACCGGCCGTTTTACCAGCTTTCCTGATAATACGTTCATCAGAGTATTTAATCCCTTTACCTTTATAGGGTTCTGGTTTCCTAAATGATCTTATTTTTGCTGCTACTAATCCGACAAGTTCTTTATCAATCCCCGAAATATTAATCTGGGTCTGAACCGGAACTTCAAGCGTAATTCCATCCGGAGGCACAAAGTAAATTGGATGAGAATACCCCATATTTAAAAGAATATTTTTTCCTTTAAGTTCTGCCTTGTAGCCGACACCGACTATTTCAAGAGATTTTTTATATGTTTCATTTACACCTTGAACCATATTCTGAATCAATGCTCTGGTCAGTCCGTGCAATGATTTATTAACTTTTGAATCATCAGGTCTTAATACATGAACCTCATTTCCTGAAATTTCCACTTTCATATTGGAATGCAGGTTCCTGAATAATTCTCCCTTCGGTCCTTTGACCTTTATAGAGTTTTTATCCTGGGTAACAGTGACTCCACCCGGAATTATTATAGGTTTTTTACCAATCCTGGACACTTTAAATCTCCAATTAAAATATTACCATATATAACAAAGCACTTCACCGCCAACAGATTTTAATTTTGCTTCCTTATCGGTCAGCAGTCCGTTAGAAGTTGATATGACCGCAGTACCCAATCCATTCAGCACTCTGGGAATTTCAACCGAGTTTTTATAAATCCGTAAACCCGGCTTGCTGATTCTTTTCATACCTGAAATAGCAGAAATACCATTCCTATACTTTAGCACAATGTTAATTATGTTTTGTTTATTATCATCAATAACTTCAAAATCAAGAATGTAACCATGTTTTTTCATGATTCCTGCCAGGCTGATCTTCGTTTTAGAAGCAGGAATCTGAACACGAACTTTTTTAGCTTTTGAAGCGTTTCTTATTCTAGTTAAAAAATCTGAAATAGGATCTGTTACTGACATTAATTATCTCCTTTTACCAACTCGATTTCTTTACACCCGGCAATTCACCTCTCAGAGCCATTTCTCTGAAGACTAGCCTTGATACTCCGAATTTACGATAAAAACTACGGGCTCTGCCGGTAAACATACACCGGTTTTTCAATCTTACCGGTGAAGAATTTCTCGGCAGCTTTTGAAGACCTTCATAATCATTGTTCGCTTTTAGTTCTTCCCTTAACTTTTTATACTTTTCATTTAGCTTGCGTCTTTTCGCTTCTCTAGCAATTAAGCTTGTTCGAGCCATTAGTTCTCCTGTTTATGCAGTTTTAATTTCTTTTTTAACAAAGGGCATTCTGAATGATTTAAGTAATTCGTACGCTTCATTATCCGACTTTGCAGTAGTAACAAAAGTTATATCCATTCCCATAACCCGCGTGATCTTATCAACATTTATTTCAGGAAAAATAATTTGTTCTTTGATACCCAAAGTATAATTACCTCTTCCATCAAATGATTTATCCGACAATCCTCTGAAGTCTCTTACTCTTGGCAAAGCTACATTTAAAAACCGGTCCATAAATTCAAACATTTTTTCTTTTCTCAAAGTTACCATGCATCCGATGTTCAAGCCTTCTCTCAGCTTAAAATTAGAAATCGCTTTTTTAGCTTTTCTAATGCTTGCTTTCTGTCCTGTTATAGCTTCCAGCACTTTAACAGCCTCTTCGAGAATTTTGGGATCAGCTACTGCAGCGCCAACACCCATGTTCACAACTATTTTAGAAAGCTTTGGAACCTGCATTATATTTTTATAGCTGAATGTTTTCATGAGATAAGAAATTGATTCAGCTCTGTAATAATCGAACAGGCGAATCGGAATTTTAACTTTTGGTTCTTTGGAAGATTCAGTTTTAACTTCCTCTTTCTTGCCTTTCGGTTTAGAGGTTTTTTGAGCCGTTTCTTCTTTTTTTTGTTTTTTATCTGTCATTTTAAAAAATTACCTTAATAGTCAATTACCTATTGAAGCATTTCACCGCTTAACTTACTAACCCGTGCAATTTTTTTCTTTCCTGTTTTTTCATCAAGAATAATTTGTGATCCGATCCTGGTTGGTTCATTTGATTTTGGATCGAGTATCATCACATTGGAAGCATGAATCGGTGCTTCCTTTTCAGTTATACCGCCCTGCGGATTTTTTTGATTCGCCTTCGTATGTCTTTTCCTCATATTAATTCCTTCAACGATCACCCGGTTAAGCTGAGGAAATACCTTAAGAATTTTCCCGGTTTTACCTTTGTCGTTTCCGGCAACAACTATAACATTATCATTTTTTCTGATCTTCATTTTATAACAATCCTCTACAAAACTTCTGGTGCTAAAGAAACAATTTTCATAAAGTTTTTATCTCTCAATTCTCTCGCAACGGGACCAAAAATACGAGTGCCTTTCGGTTCATTCTGAGGATTAATGAGAACGGCAGCGTTTTCATCAAACCTTATGTACGTCCCATCTTTTCTTCTGATTTCTTTTTTTGTTCTTACAATAACAGCCCGGGAAACTTCACCTTTTTTTACAGTTCCATTTGGTAATGCAGTCTTCACTGTAACAACAATGGTATCACCGATACTTGCATATTTGCGTCCACTGCCGCCTAAAACCCGGATGCATCTTACTTTTTTAGCCCCGGAATTATCGGCGACCACTAAATTTGTTTCTTCCTGAATCATTTCCGCTAAATCTCCTTGCTGCTATTTCGCTTTCTCCACGATTTCGAGTAACCGCCATCTTTTTTTAGAACTTAATGGCCGCGTTTCCATTATTTTAACTTTATCACCGATATTGCATTCTCTCTTCTCATCATGTGCCATAAGCTTTGTTGTCTTTTTAAAATACTTTTTATAGATGGGATGTGGAACTTTTCTTTCGATTGCTACAGTTATAGTTTTTTCCATCTTGTTACTAACAACAAATCCTACACGGGTTTTTCTAAGTGCGCGTTCTTTCATACTAAGCAGTTGCTCCTTCTTTGGTTTTACCCGTTGAAGATTTAGCCACAGATAATTCCCTTTCCTTAAGCACAGTTTTCATTTTTGCAATATCTCTTTTAACAATTTTAAGTTTTGAAGTATTAGTCAGCTGCTTTAACTGATGCGAAAATCTTAAGTCCACAAGGCTTCGTTCTTCTTCATTGATGCGCTTCGAAATCTCTTCAGTTTTCATTTCTTTTATTTCATGAATTTTCATATCACGTCCAACATTTTATTCATAATCGGGTCTGCTGACCACTTTGGTTTTTATAGGTAATTTAAATGCACACAGCCTTAACGCATCTGTTGCAACCTCACGCGACACACCTGCAATTTCAAATAAAACTCTTCCCGGTTTAATTACTGCAACCCAGAATTCCGGAGCGCCTTTTCCTTTGCCCATTCTGGTTTCAAGTGGTTTTTTGGAAACGGGCTTATCGGGAAAGATTCTTATCCATACTCTGCCGTCTCTTTTCATTTTTCTGGACAAAGCAACCCTGCAAGCTTCAATCTGCCGGCTTGTTACCCAGGCTGGTTCAAGAGCCTTCAGACCAAAATCACCAAAGCTGACATTGCTTCCTCTTTTTGCTTTTCCCTTGCGTCTTCCGCGCTGAGATTTTCTATACTTAACTCTTTTCGGCATTAACATAATTTTAAAACTCCTGAGGGATTATTCCGTTACTCTTTTTCCGAGGATTTCACCACGGCAAATCCAGACTTTAATTCCAAGTGATCCATAAATTGTTTCGGCTCTTGCATTAGCGTAATCTATATCTGCTCTTAAAGTATGAAGAGGAATCCTTCCTTCCTTATACTGTTCTGTTCTTGCCATTTCTGCGCCGCCCAATCTGCCTGAGCACATAATTCTGATTCCTTCAGCACCCATTCTCATTGCTGCTGTAATTGCCATTTTCATTGCTCTTCTGAAAGAAATTCTTCCCTGGAGCTGACTTGCAATATTTTCACCAACAAGAAATGCATCCAGTTCAGGTCTTTTAATTTCCGAAATCTGAATTTTAACGTCTTTGTCTGTAACTTGTTTTAATTCTTCCTCAAGCTGAGTAATTTCTTTACCACTCTTTCCTATAACAACTCCCGGCCGTGAAGTATGAATAGTAAGAATAACATTCTTAGATGTCCGATCAATGATAATTTTAGATATACCAGCCTTCTTTAATCTGTTGCGAATGTAACTCCGGAGTCTTTCATCTTCTTTTATTTTAGCAGCATAACTTTTGCTTTCATACCAATTTGAGTTCCAACCTCTTATAATTCCAACTCTTAATCCAATCGGGTTCGCTTTCTGTCCCAAAAATATCCTCCTGATTTTACGCTTTAGTTGCTACTACTATTGTTAAATGACAGGATCTTTTTCTAATCCTGTATGCCCTGCCCATCGGTGCCGGTGAAATTCTTTTTAATGTCGGTCCAACATTTACGAATGCTTCTTTAATAAACAGTTGCTCTGGTTCGACACGTGTAGAATCGTCGCTGTTAATAAGGTTCGATACTGCTGACCTCAATGTTTTCTCTGCATCCTTTGAAGCATGTTTTGTGGAAAAATGTAAAATCTCTAATGCTCTATCCACAGCCAGACCTCTGATCAGATCAATTACGAGTCTCATCTTTCTTGGTGATGAACCTATATATCTGTTAATTGCTGTTGCTTCCATTTTTTCAAAATACCTTTAAAACTTTAAGTTGCAGGTGCTGTTGTTGTTGATGCTGTCGATGTTGTCGATCCTGTTGATGCTGCCTTTTCAGATTTAGTTCCGGGATGACCACGGAATATTCTTGTAGGTGCAAATTCACCTAACTTATGACCAACCATATTTTCTGTAATGTAAACAGGTATCATTTTATTACCGTTGTGCACAGCTACTGTATGCCCGACAAAATCGGGAGTTATAGTTGAGGAACGAGACCATGTTTTTACAATTTTTTTCTGATTGGAATCGTTCAGCTTTTTAATTTTAGCAATCAACTTATAATCTATATATGGACCTTTTTTTACAGAACGTGGCATTTAATCCTACTATTTTTTTCTTCTTTTAATGATAAATCTGTTTGATTGATTTTTTCTTCTTCTTGTTTTTAAACCCTTTGATTTCTGACCCCATGGTGAAACCGGATGACCGCCACCGGAAGTTTTTCCTTCACCACCACCCATTGGATGATCAACTGGATTCATTGCAACCCCGCGTACACGAGGTCTTCTTCCAAGCCATCTTGATCTGCCTGCTTTTCCAAGACTTATATTTTCATTTTCTGCATTACCTACTTCACCATAAGTTGCCAGACATTCTACTCTGACTAATCTGACTTCGCCGGAAGGCATTTTGAGTTGTGCAAAATCACCTTCTCTAGCCATCAGCTGAATTGCCGTTCCGGCACTTCTGCCAAGCTGACCACCTTTGCCAGGTTTCATTTCAACATTGTGCACAAAACTGCCGAGAGGCATTTCTCCAAGCGGTAAAGTATTGCCGATTGTAATTTCACTTCCGGTACCTGATCTAACCGTATCTCCGACCTTTAATCCATTTGGGGCAATTATATATCTTTTCTCACCATCAGCATAATGCAGCAAAGCAATCCTGGCTGATCTGTTCGGATCGTATTCAATCGAAAAAACTTTTGCAGGAACACCAAACTTGTCTCGTTTGAAATCTATTATTCTGTATCTTCTTTTATGACCGCCGCCTCTGAACCTTGTGGTGATTCTGCCAAGATTATTTCTTCCACCGGATTTTTTTAAAGGAGCAGTTAATGATTTTTCAGGCTCCTTTTTTGTAATCTCTTCAAACGAAGCGTTAGTTCGGAATCTGGTTCCCGGTGTAACTGGTTTATATTTTTTTACTGCCATTTAAATTCCTGCCTATGCTCTATACTTCTTCAAACAGCTCAATTGATTCACCCTCTTTAAGAGTTACAATTGCTTTTTTAGAGCCTGATGTTTTCCCTGAAAACCTTCCGCTTTTTCTAAATTGCGTCTTGGTTTTGCCGGGATGATTAATAGTTTTCACTGATAAAACATGAACATTAAATTTTTCTTCAACAGCTTTAGCAATTTGAATTTTATTTGATTTAGGATTAACAAGAAACCCATATTTGTTTTTACCGGCAGATAGATTAGTCATCTTCTCAGTAATAAGCGGTCTTATCAAAACCTGGTGCATAAATTATTTCTCTGTCTCTGTGGTTTCTTCAAATAGTTTTTTTATTTCAACAACTGCGCTTGCCTCTAAAATCAAAAGCTGATTATTCAGAATATCATAAGCAGAAGCTTTCCTTGCTTCAAGCACTTTTACTTTCGGAATATTTCTTCCGGATTTAAATATGTTTGGATTATAATTTCCGGTAAGCAATAAAACTTTTTTGCCGGTTGCCTTCAGAGCATCAATAACATTCACAAATTCTTTTGTCTTCGGCTGATCAAAGTTGAAATCCTCAACAACCATCAATTGTTCGTCTTTTGCTTTATAACTATATGCTGATTTTCTTGCAAGTTTATTTACTTTCTTTGGCAAATCCTGTCTGTAATCTCTCGGTCTTGGGCCGAAAATGGAACCACCACCAACCCAAAGCGGAGATCTTGTAGTGCCGGCACGTGCAGTACCCCGACCTTTTTGTCTCCACGGTTTTTTTCCACCGCCTCTGACTTCACCTCTTTCTTTAGCCTTATGCGTTCCCTGTCTTTTGTTTGCAAGATGAGCCTTAACCGATAAATAAATTGCATGATCGTTCGGTGTAATCTTAAATATGCTATCGGCTAATTCTATTTTCTTGCCGGAACTTTTTCCATCTATTTTATAAATATTGAAGGTCATTTCTAAACCAATTTAAATTTTGATCAGTTCTACAATTGAATTTTGTGCACCGGGAACAGCACCTTTAACCATAATAATATTCTCTTGAGGAATAATTTTAACAACTAGTAATTTAGATACAGTTACAACCTGATTTCCCATTCTGCCGGCCATTCTCTGTCCTTTAAAAACTCTCGAAGGATATGAGCTTGCACCAATAGATCCGGGAGCTCTTAACCTATCACTCTGACCGTGAGTAGTACCTCCAACTCCGCCGAAACCATGTCTGCGCATTACACCCTGGAAACCTTTCCCTTTGGTTGTACCTCTAACCTTAATTAATTCTCCTTCTGAAAACATTTCCACTTTTATTTCATCGCCGATCTTGAGAGTATTCATGTCAAAACCTTTAAATTCTCTCA
>Ga0137443_1000038_pt1 | contig 16229 bp, 16 predicted proteins | sample EasRivERMGT300_2_FD_102324 | JGI IMG/M metagenome (GOLD analysis project Ga0137443, IMG submission 102324) | Soil microbial communities from meander-bound floodplain in the East River, Colorado, USA - East River MetaG ERMGT300_2 | ecosystem: Environmental > Terrestrial > Soil > Floodplain ... | reverse complement strand
GGCACGTCGAAAAATCCCTGTATCTGGTCGGCGTGCAGATCCATCGTCAGCACCCGGTCGACCCCCGCCGCCTGCAGCATGTTCGCCACCACTTTCGAGCTGATCGCCACGCGCGCCGAGCGCGGTCGCCGGTCCTGGCGCGCATACCCGTAATAAGGTATCGCCGCCGTCACGCGGGCCGCCGAGGCGCGCTTCAGTGCGTCCACCATCAGCAGCACTTCCATCAGGCTGTCGTTCGCCGGCGCGCAGGTGGACTGGAGCACGAAACAGTCCTTGCCGCGCACGTTCTCCAGAAGCTCCACCATGATCTCGCCGTCGGAGAACTTGCCGACGCTGGCGTGGCCGAGCGGGATGTTCAACCTTCGCACCACCGCGTGCGCGAGCAGCGGGTTGGCGTTCCCGGTGAAAACCATCAGGCTTTCGTAGGCCATGCGCTTTAGTCCAGGGGCTAGGGGCCAGGGACTCGACCCGAGCCTTGCTCACAAAAAATCAGCCGCATCGGCGGCTTGCTGTTTCACTCGTCCCCGATCCCTGGGCCCTCGTCTCGAAATCTGATGGCTGGGGAGGAAGGATTCGAACCCTCGTATGGCGGAATCAAAATCCGCTGCCTTAACCAGCTTGGCGACTCCCCAAGCGTTAAACTTGTTCCAACAACGCGGCGAGCGGATGCCGATCCAGCCCGCGCGCGGCAAAGCCGCGCATCTCCGCGGGCATCCTGGACAGGACAGCGCGTGCTTCGCGCTCGGTCGCAAATTCGACGAATACGCAAGCGCCTGAGCCGCTCATGCGCGCATCCCCGAACTGCCTGAGCCATTCGAGATGCGCCACCACCTCCGCATGGCGCCGGCACACGACCGATTCCAGGTCGTTCCTCCCGAAACCGGCGGAAAAGCCTGATATTTTGATGGTTTTTGAATTTCGTGTCAATTCAGGCGCGGCGAAAATCGCCTGCGTGGCCACGCTGACCGGTGGAACGAGCACGACGTACCATGCTTGCGGCAATTCGAGCGGCGCAAGCCGCTCGCCGATGCCCTCGGCGAAGGCGTTCCCGCCGAAAAGAAAGAACGGAACGTCCGCCCCGAGCGCAAGCGCCATCGCCGCGAGCTTCTCCTTCGGCAGATCGAGCCCCCACAGGCGGTCGAGGACCGCGAGCGTGGTTGCGCAATCGGAGCTGCCGCCGCCCAGTCCTCCGCCGAGAGGGATGTTCTTTTCGATGTCGATGTCGACGCCCCGGTTCGAGCCGCCCTCGGCCTGCAGGAGCCGTGCGGCGCGCACGGCGAGGTCTTCAGCTTCGGCAATGCCGGGCAAGGCCCGAGCGTGCCTGACCTCGGCGTCCGCGCGCGGCGTAAAGCGCAGCCAGTCGCAGCGCTCGATCAGCCGGAACGCGGTCTGCAGCAGGTGATAGCCGTCGGGGCGCCGCCCGAGGACGTGCAGGAAGAGATTGAGCTTGGCCGGGGCCGGATAGCGGCGCTCCCACGGATTCAATTTTTCCATTGATCCACGACGAGGCGGATTTCGAGGTCTTCGCGCGTCAAGCGCATCCGGAAAGGCTTTCCTCCCCGGAACTCCTCGTAGGCAACGTGCCATCCGTCCTGCCGGAGTTCCAGGCTCTGGTCCGTGTCGCCCCGCATCTCCGCCGGCCGGCCGGGGCTCGCCCGCGCCTGCACCCAGTCCGAGAGCCCGTCGAGCGGAAGCCGCCAGCCGAGCGCCTGCTCGGTCAGGCTTTCCGCGTCGGCGGCGCGGTACTCCGTGTTGTCGCCTGTAACCAGCCGGTACTGATCGCGCTCCCGATTGATTCGCGCGATTCCCTGGCCGAGAGGCGAGGTGATGAGCAGTTCGTCGGCGTCGTTCGAGTGCCGCCAGAAAATCCGGCCGGATGCGGCGTCTTTTCCGTGACGGACCGCGACGCGGCCGGATAACTCGAAGCCGCCCGGGGGTGGACGCCCGGCCTCGGGTAAAGTCGCGCAGGCGCCAAGCAATACCGCTGCTGCAAGGGCGGGGGCGAAGCGAACCACGAAGAAATCAGCGTTTCAGACGCTTGATCGTGTTGACGAGTGCTTCGTTGTCCGGGCTTTCCCGGGTGGCATCGCCCCAGACGCGCTCCGCCTCGGCGCGCTCGCCCAGCGCCCAGAGCACTTCGCCGAGGTGTGCGGCGATTTCCGCGTCGGGCCGCCCGGCGTATGCACGGCGCAGGTAGCCGAGCGAATCCTTCAGCTGGCCCATCCGGTACAGCACCCATCCCATGCTGTCGATGATGAACGAATCGTCGGGGGCGAGCTGCAGCGCCTTTTCGATCAGCTCGCGCGCCTCGGGCAGGCGCTGATTACGGTCGGCGAGGGAATAGCCGAGCGCGTTGTAGGCGTGCGCATTCTCGGGCCGTATCTCGATCAGCTTGCGAAGGGAAGCCTCGAGAATGTCCACGCGCTCGATTTTCTCCGCGAGCATGGCGTAGTCGTAGAGCAGCTCGGGATTGTTCGGAACCCGGTCGAGCGCCTGCCCGACCAGATCGAATGCGACCTTCGGCTGGTTGGCGTCGCGCAGGAGCTGCGCTTCGGCGAGGATCAACTGCACGCGCTGCTGGCTGTTCTTCGCGGCCGCCTGCTGCAGGCGCGCCCTTGCCTCGTCGAGCTTGCCCTGTCTGGCGAGCACTTGGGCGTAGCGGATCTGCGCCTGCACATATTGCTCGCCCTCGCCCACTTCGCCGTACCAGTGGAGCGCCTCCGGAAGATTCTTCCGCTCTTCGGCGACCTGGCCGAGATACAGGCGCACTGCGTCCTTGTCGCGATAGGGGCTGTCGATCAGGCCCCTGAGATACTTCTCCGCAGAGTCGTAGTCCTTGAGCTGCAGCGAAAGCAGCGCTACCGCGAAGACCATGTCGGTGCTGTCGGGAGCGCCGGCCATGAGCTTCCGAAACTCGACGCGAGCTTCGTCGAAGCGTTTCTGCGTCACCAGCACGCGCGCGTAGGCGAGGCGCGTTTCCCGCGCGGCGGGATATTTTTTCAGATAGCCGGCCAAGAGCGATGCGGCCTGATCCACCGAGACCTTCTGCAGCAGTTGCGCTTCGAACAGGACCGCCGCTTCCCAGTCCGGCCGCAGCTGTCCGGCCTTGCGGGCTTCCTCGAGCGCAGCTCGTTCGTCGCCCGCGTTGACCGCCGCCTGCGCGACGGCAAGATGCGCCTCGGCGAGCTTGGGATAGTCTGCGGCAAGACTTCGCACGAGCTTGAGCGCGGCGTGCTTGTCCTGGGCATTGGCCAGCGTTCGGGTGAGCTGCGTGAATCCGCTTGCGGGGTCGCCGGCGGAGCCGGCCAGGAGCTTCTTCAGATTGGGCAGCGCCTCGTCGTAGCGGCCTGCGGCGACCAGCAACCCGGCAAGCGCCTGAAGCGGGCGCGTCGAGCCGGGCTCGGTCTCGTGCCAGATCGATGCGGCGTCGATCGCGGCGTTGTTCATCCGCGCGTAGAGCGCAACTTCGGTGGCGCGCCGCGCGATCCGGGGATCGCGCGTGCGTTTCGCCAGATCGACATACGCCTGCGCGGAGAGGGCGAGGTTGCCGCGCTGGCCCGCGATCTCGGCGAGCAGGAATTCGTACAGCAAGCCTTCGGTCAGCTCCTGGTTGGGAAGCGCCGAGCGGTCTACGGGTTCGGGGGCAAACGGCTGCGCGTCGCCGGCGGGTGCGTCCGCGTCGGATTCGTCCTCCTCTCCCGCCGCGGAGGGCTGCGATGGAGTCGCGACGCATCCCGCAAACACGACGAACGCCATCGCGGCGACGAGGCGCAAGACGCCGACTCGGATGGGCAACAGGCTCTGTAGACTAAGCATGGAAGGAATGGAAGGCTTGCTGTCGTGAAGGGCTAGTTTAGGTATATTTCCGAGCCCAGACAAGGACATTGGGGTTCCAGCCGTGCCAGAGCTGCCGGAAGTCGAGATCACCCGCCGCGGCATCGAGCCTTTCGTGCTCGGCAAACCGATTACGGGCGTCGCGGTGCGCAATCCCAATCTGCGTGAGCGAATTCCGCGCAATCTCGCCCGCATCCTCGTCGGCCAGCGGGTAAGTCGCCTGGTGCGCCGTGGAAAGTATCTGCTGTTCCAGTGCGACACCGGCTCGCTCATCGTGCACCTGGGCATGTCGGGGAGCCTGCGCGTGACCGACCCGCGAACCCTTCCCCGCGAGCACGATCACGTGGACCTCGTTTTCGGCGGCATCGCGTTGCGCCTGCGCGATCCGCGCCGCTTCGGCGTGGTGCTGTGGAACTCAGGCGACGTCTCCCGCCATCGGCTGCTCGCCAAGCTCGGCGTCGAGCCGCTCGGCGAGCAGTTCTCCCCCGAGTTCCTCTACCGGGCCACGCGCGGCCGCGACGTCGGCATCAAGCAGCTGCTGATGAACGCTCACGTCGTGGTCGGGATCGGGAACATCTATGCGAACGAAAGCCTCTTCAGGGCGGGGATCCATCCGCGCGCGCGCTCAGGGCGCCTCTCCCGCGCACGCTGCGAGCGGCTCGCCGCGGCCGTGAAGGACATTCTTCTGGCCGCGATAGCCGCCGGCGGGTCGAGCCTGCGCGATTTCGTGCACTCCGACGGGTCCTCGGGATATTTTCAGCAGCAGTACTACGTCTACGATCGCGCCGCGCTTGCGTGCCGGGTCTGCGGAGCCGCGATCCGGGTGACGCGCCTGGGCCAGCGCTCCAGCTTCTACTGCGCGACCTGCCAGAAGTAAACGGGCAGGCTTATTTTCTCCGCTTCCTGACCTTCTCGGCGAGCGCCTTTGCGACGCGCGGTTGCACGAACTTGCCCACATCGCCTCCCAATGAGGCGATTTCCCTCACCATGGTGGCGGAGATGAATAGATATTGTTCGGCCGGGGTCAGAAACAGAAATTCGACGTCCGGATAGAGGTTTCGGTTCATGCCTGCCATCTGGAACTCGTATTCGAAGTCCGATACCGCACGCAGGCCGCGCAGGACGACTTGCGCCTTCTGTTCGCGAACAAAATCCATCAGCAGGCCGCGAAAATCTTCGACCTTCACGTTGCCATAGGGCTTGAGTACCTCGCGCGCGAGGCGCACGCGTTCTTCCACGGTGAAAAACGGGTCCTTCGTCTGGCTGGCGGCGATGCCGACGACGATTTCATCGAACAGGGCGGCGGCGCGCCTCACCAGATCCTGGTGGCCCAGCGTGATCGGATCAAACGTTCCCGGGTACACCGCCTTGATCATCGGCCTCCCTTGCCAGAAGATGAAAATGCACGCGTCCCGCCCGCGCGCGCTTGAAAATAGCCCAGCCCCGAGGCGGTTCGAAGACGGCGTCGCTTTCCACGTACACCCGCCCGCCTGCCGCGAGAAGCCCGGGCAACAGATCGAGCGCCGCGACCTGCATGCCCAGGCGGTACGGCGGGTCGACGAATACGACATCGAATCGGGAGCGCGCGCCGCGGGCGAATTCTAGCGCATCGCCGCGAACGACCGTCAGACCCGTTGCGCCGAGCCTGTCCGCATTGTCGCGCAACGCGCGCAGCACCGCGGGGTTCTTCTCGACCATGATGACCGAGGCCGCGCCGCGCGAAAGCGCCTCGAAGCCGAGCGCGCCGCTGCCCGCGAAGAGGTCGAGGCACTCCATGCCGGTCAGGTCCTGCCCAAGCCAGTTGAACAGCGTCTCGCGTATGCGGTCCGGCGTCGGTCTCAAGTCAGCCGCATCCGGGAATTCGACGAGGCGGCTGCGCCACAGACCGCCGATGATCCGGACGGTGTTGGGTCTAGTCCGGCGCACCGACGACGACGATCGAGAACTTTGACGGATCGATGCGCCGCGCAAAGGCGCTGCGGATCTGGGCGAGAGTCACCCTTTGCACGCGCGCCGGGAACTCGTCGAGCCAGTCGAGCGGCAGCCTGTAGAAACCGATCACCGCGATCTGGCCGAGGAGTTTGCGGTTGGTATCGATGCGCAGGGGAAACCCGCCGACCAGGCTCTTTTTTGCGGCTTTCAGCTCCGCTTCGGTGGGACCGTGCATCACGAATTCGCCGACGACCGAACGCGCCAGCTCGAGCGCCTCGCGCGCCTGGTCGCGCCGCGTCTCCAATCCCACCAGAAACGGTCCCTCGCGCTCGTAGGGCAGGAAGTAACTGTAGGCGCTGTAGGCATAGCCGCGCTTCTCGCGTACTTCCCTCAAGAGCCGCGACACGAATCCGCCGCCTCCCAAAGAGTAGTTGCCGACGAAAAGCGGAAAGTAGTCCGGGTCGTTCCGGGAAAGCGCCGCGACGCCGAGCAGCACGTGGCTCTGGGTGGACGGGTGCGCGACGCGCAGCGTCGCGCCCGCGGGCGGCGTCGCGACCGGCGCCAGCGCGGAATCGGCGCCTTTCGAAAGACGCGAGGTCAGCTCCTCGGCGAGCGCCCTGGCTGCGTCGCGGTCCAGATCGCCGACAATCGTGACCACCGCCCGGGCGGAGCCGTAGTGGGCGCGATAGTGGCGCTCGAGGTCTTCACGCCTGATCGAGGCAAGGGTGTCCGGGGTTTCGCTGAATCCGTAGGGATGCGCCGGATACATGAGCGCGTACAGGCGCCGCTCCGCGACCCGGTCGGGCTGTGTCTCGGCTTCACGCGCGTTCGCGATGGCGCGCGCCTTCTCACGCTCGAAGGCCTCCGCCGGGAACAGCGGCGCTTGCAGCATGTCGGCGAGAGTTTGCGCCGCCGACTTTCGCTCGGCCTCGGAGGAGAGGCTCCTCAGCGCGAAGCCCGCGCGATCCAGGTCGAAATTCTCCTGCAGCTGCGCGCCCGCGTCGGCGATGCGGCGGCTGGCCTCGGTCTCCGAATAACGGGACGAGCCCGCCTTGAGCATGGCGAGCGTGAGCCGCGCGAGCCCCGCCCGCTCGCCCGAATCGTAGGCGCTGCCCGCCGCAAACTCGACCGCAACATCCACGATCGGCAGGGCATGGCTTTCGACAAAGTTGACCCGCGCCCCCGATTCGGCGATCCAGTGATCGATCTTCACTCGGGCCTCGGCCGGCGCGGCAACAGCGAGAATCATCGGTATCCAGAGGCAGGAGAAAACCCGGCGGCGCTCGCTTGCCGGCAGCAGGGCGGAGGCTCGGCTGCGCATGGTCAGTGTTTCACTCCCGGAACTGCGGCGCCTGCCGGGCGCGGATTCAGGGGTTGCGGGTCGAGCACGGCCACGGTCAGTCCGTCGTCGACGAGGTAACGGGCCGCCGCGGCCTGGATCTGCTCCGCGGTGATCGCCTTGAGCCGCTCGGGAATGCGATCCGCGCCGCGGTAGGGGAGTCCGCTCGACCCCAGTTCCCCGAGCTCGAGCGCCTGCGCGAAAAACGAGTCGCGCTTGTAGACGAGCTGGGCAAGCAGCTGGACCTTTGCCCGGTTCAACTCCTCGGCAGTGACGCCGGCGGCGGCGATTCCAGCGATGACTTCGCGCACACCGGCCTCGAGCTCGGCCCCGCTGCGGCCTGGCGCGGCCGCCGCCTCCACGAACACCATTCCGGGGCCGCGCGAGATCATTTCGTAGTCCGCGCCGACGGAACTGGCCACGCGCCGCTCGCGCACCAGGACCTGGTGGAGGCGCGCCGCGTCGCTCCCGCCGAGCAGCTCCGCGAGAAGCGAAATCGCGAACGGCTCCCAGTCTTTCGCAAAATCGCGCAGCACCGGCGCCTTGTATCCCAGGCGCACGTAGGGAAGTTCCGCCGGGGCTTTCACCGTAACGCGCTTCAGCCCCCGCTGGACCGGTTCGCCGAGCGTCTTGCGCGCGGGGATCGCCTTCGGCGCGAGCGCGCCGTAATAGCGCCGTGCCCAAGCGAGCACCTTCTCCGGCTCGACGTCGCCGACCACGACGACGATGGCGTTGTTGGGCGCATACCACTGCTTGTACCAGGCCCGGGCATCCCGCCAGCTCATGTTCTCCAGGTCCTGCATCCACCCGATCGTCGGCCATTTGTAGGGATGCGCGGCGAAAGCCGTGGCGAGAAGATTCTCGATCAGAAGCGCTCGCGGACGGTCTTCGTAACTGCTCCGGCGTTCCTCCATCACCACCTTGATCTCCCGCGCGAACTCCTCCGGGCGGATCACGAGGTTCGCCATGCGATCGGCCTCGAGCTGCATTGCCAGGGGCAGGCGGTCGCGGTGCACCTGCTCGTGGTAGACGGTGAAATCGGTCGAAGTGAAGGCGTTGTCGCGCCCGCCGGCCTCCGCAACGAGCCGCGAGAACTCGCCCGGACCGAAGCGCCGGGTCCCCTTGAACATCATGTGCTCGAGCACGTGCGCAACACCGGTCGTGCCGGGCGCCTCATCCATGCTGCCCGCTCGATACCATACCTGATGAACGACGGTGGGTGCGCGGTGGTCTTCCTTCACGACCAGGCGCAAGCCGTTCGGCAGAGTGAACTCGTGCGGGTTCGCCTGCGCGCCTGAAGCGAGCGCGAGGGCAAAAAGGGCGGCGCGTGCGGGAACCATTGCGACGAGTGATAAAATCCAGCGCTATTCTATAGTGGTTCTTTGCAAACCCGTTCTTCCCCCCTATGCTCGAACTCTCCTCCGAGAACGCCCGCCGGCAGCGCGCCTGGGCGGCGCGCCTCAAGGACGGGCTCACGAAAACGCGCTCGCGCCTCTCGGGGCTCTTCGGCGGAGGAGCGATCGATCCGGCGCTGTTCGAGACGCTCGAATCCGCGTTGCTGGCGAGTGACGTCGGCGTCGAAGCAACCCGGTTCCTGATCGCCGGTTTGCGCGAGCGCACCCGTCGCCTGCAGACCGCGGAGCAGCTGAAGGCCGAGTTGCGAACGATGCTGGTCGAACTGCTCACCCCGCTCGAGCAGCCGCTCGATTTTTCCGGCAAGAAGCCCTGCATCATCATGCTCGCGGGGGTCAACGGCTCGGGAAAAACGACTTCGATCGGCAAGCTCGCGAGAATCTTCCAAAATCAGGGCCTCTCGGTACTGCTCGCCGCCGGCGACACTTTTCGCGCCGCAGCCCGCGAACAGCTCGCTGCCTGGGGCGAGAAAACCGCCGTGGTCGTCGTTGCGCAATCGGGCGGCGATCCCGGAGCGGTGGTCTTCGACGCGATCGCCGCGGCGCGCGCACGCGGGATCGACGTGGTGATTGCCGACACCGCGGGGCGCCTCCCCACGCAGCTGCACCTGATGGAAGAGGCGAAGAAGATCAAGCGCGTCATCGCCAAGGCGCAAACCGGCGCCCCGCACGAAGTTTGGCTTGTGCTGGACGCCAATACCGGGCAGAACTCCCTCAATCAGCTCAAGGCGTTCGATGAGGCGCTCGGTCTCACCGGGCTGATTCTTACCAAGCTCGACGGCACCGCCAAGGGCGGCGTGGTGTGCGCCATCGCCCGGCAGCGTCCTCTGCCGCTCCGATTCATAGGCTTCGGCGAAGGGATCGACGATCTGCGCCCGTTTGCCGCCGACGAGTTCGTTTCGGCGCTTCTCGATTGACCGGCGGCGTGCCCATCATCTCGTTCCGCCAGGTCAGCAAGCGCTATCCGGGGGGATTCGAGGCGCTCAGGCTGGTCAGCTTCGAAGTCGAGCCCGGGGAGATGCTGTTCCTCACCGGCCACTCCGGCGCCGGCAAGACGACGCTTCTCAAGCTGATCGCCGCCATCGAGCGCGCCAACGGCGGTGCGGTGCTCGTCAACGGCCAGAACCTCTCGGCCTTGCGCCCGGCGGCGATCCCTTACCTGCGGCGCAATCTGGGCCTGGTGTTTCAGGGGCAGAAGCTGCTCTTCGACAGGAGCGTATTCGACAACGTCATGCTGCCGCTGGTCGTGACCGGGCAGCCCTACCGCGAAGCGGCGCGGCGCGCGCGCGCCGCGCTCGACAAGGTCGGGCTGCTCCAGCGCGAAAAAGCCAACCCCGTCGCGCTCTCGGGCGGCGAGCAGCAGCGCGTGTGCGTCGCTCGCGCCGTGGTGAATCGACCCGCCATTGTGCTCGCCGACGAACCTACCGCCAGTCTGGATACCGCCTACGCGGACGAAATCATGGAGATGTTCAACGCCTTCAACCAGGTCGGGGTCACCGTGCTGGTTGCCACGCACGATCGACAATTGATCGGCAAGTACCGCAAACGCGTCTTGACGCTCGACCACGGCAAGCTCCAATGAGGGCCTGGCTGCAGCATCATGGCTTGAGCCTCGCGCAGACGCTTGCGCGCCTGGCCCGCTCGCCCTTTGCCACGACGCTCAACGTGCTGGCGATCGGGGTCGCGCTCGCGCTCCCGTTCGGGGTCTATTGCGTGTTGGACAATCTCGAGTCCTTGTCCCGCAACGCCTCGGTCGATCCTCAGCTCTCGGTGTTCCTGGCGAGGGACGCTGCGAAGGCCGATATCGCCGCGGTCGAAGCGCGACTGAAAGCCGCCGGCGGCGTGAGCGCCGTGCGTTTCGTGTCCCGGGACGCGGCGCTCGTGGAGCTCAATCGCGCCGCCGGAATGGAAGAGGTGATCGCGAGCCTGCCGCAAAATCCGCTGCCGGATGCGTTCGTGGTGACGCTTTCTGCAAGCGATCCGGTGCTCGCGGACCGGCTGGAACTCCAGTTCAAGTCGCTCCCGAAGGTCGCCTACGTTCAGGCGGACTCGGCGTGGGTGAGACGCCTCGATGCGTTGTTGCGCCTGGGGCGGACCGCGGTGGTCCTGCTCTCGGCACTGCTCGGCCTCGCTCTGGTTGCCGTGACCTTCAACACCATCCGCCTGCAGATCCTCACTCAGCGCGACGAGATCGAGCTGTGCCGTCTGATCGGCGCAACGCACGCCTACATCCGCCGGCCCTTCTTCTATCTCGGGTCGCTGCTCGGCCTCTTCGGAGGGCTCGCCGCCCTCGCGATCGTTCTTTCCGGACTCACGGTCTTGAATGGCGATCTGGCGCATCTCGCATACTTGTATGGTTCGGACATTCGCCTGCGATTCCCGAACTCGAACGAAATGATCTCGGCCCTGGTTGTGGCCGTCGCCCTGGGCTGGCTGGGTGCCTACCTATCAGTGAGTAGACACTTGCTTGAAGCAGACCGGAAATAGGCTGAGTTCTAACCAGCCTCGAGAAGAATTCTCCGGAGGCATTGGGTTCCGGGAACTGGGTCCGTTCTTGGCACTCTAAAGCCGAGAGTGCTAATATCGCCGTTCTGGCAACAGCGCCGGAGGAAGCAACCCATGACTCGCACAATGACCCTGCCCGTACCCGTAGGCAGCCTGGAAAGCTACATCCAGGCCGTGAATCGTTTCCCGATGCTTTCGCTCGACAAAGAGCGCGAGCTCGCGCGCAAATTCAGGTCCGAGAACGACGTCGAAGCGGCGCGCCAACTGGTGCTTTCGCACCTTCGCCTGGTGGTCGCCATCGCCCGCGGCTACATGGGCTATGGACTGCCGCAGGGAGACCTGATCCAGGAAGGCAACATCGGCCTGATGAAAGCGGTCAAGCGCTTCGATCCGGAACGCGGGGTACGGCTCGTGTCGTTCGCGGTCCACTGGATCCGTGCCGAGATGCACGAGTTTGTCCTGCGCAACTGGCGCATGGTGAAGGTCGCCACCACCAAGGCGCAGCGAAAGCTCTTCTTCAACCTTCGCAGCATGAAGCCCTCGCTCGAGCCGTTGACGCAAGCACAGATCGGGTCCATGGCCAAAGCGCTTCGCGTCAAGCCCGAGGAGGTCGCCGAAATGGAGATGCGGCTCGCGGGCCAGGAAATTTCGCTGGAGCCGGCAAGCGACGACGACGAGTCGTACGCGCCGATCGCCTATCTGGCCGACCGCTCGCCGGAGCCCTCGGAGATCGCCGAGACGAAGCAGGATGAAACTCTGCGGGCGCGCGGTCTGGAGGCCGCACTGGCGAGTCTGGATGCGCGCAGCCGCCGCATCATCGAAACGCGCTGGTTGCGGGAAAAGGACTCGGCAACGTTGCACGAGCTTGCCGCCGAGTTCAAGGTTTCTGCCGAGCGCATCCGCCAGATCGAGGCAAAAGCGCTCACGAAAATGAAAGACGTGATCGCCCCGGCATAGCACGCTGCCGCCAGCTCCCTATGAAGCCGCGGCGAGCCCGCGGCTTTTTATTTCCCCCCGAAGACGACGTAGCGGTTCCGGCCCTGCTGCTTGGCCAGATAGAGCGCCTGGTCCGCGCGCTGGATCAAGTCCTCCGAGGAAATCTCCTTTTCGGGGATGAGCGAGACGATTCCCTGACTGAGGGTGACTTTCGGGTCGACGGCCGAGCGCGCGTGCGGGATCGCCAGGCCGTCGATCGCGCGAGACACCGCCTGAGCCACCTCGACGGCGCCCTCCAGGACGGTCCCCGGCAGGACCATTGCGAACTCCTCTCCGCCGTAGCGGGCGGCGAAGTCCGCCGGACGCCGGCCCGCCGAGGTGAGCGCCTCCGCCACCCGTCGCAGGCAGTCATCGCCCGCCTGGTGGCCGTAGCAGTCGTTGAAGGCCTTGAAGTGGTCGACGTCGGAGAGGATCAGCGAAAGCGGCTGCCGCTCGCGCACGCCGCGCCGCACTTCGGTCGCCAAGTAGCTGTCGAAGGAACGCCGGTTGGCAATTCCGGTCAGCCCGTCCTGCCGTGACAGCTTTTCCAGCTCGCCGTTGGCCGCCTCGAGGTCGCGCGACATCTCGAGCTGCTTGTTCCGCATGGATTCGATTCGCTGCAGCGCGCGGATTTTCGCGTTCAGCACGACGAAGCTCACCGGTTTTACGAGGTAGTCGTCGCCGCCCGCCTCGATCGCGCGGTCCAGGTCCTGGTCGGCTTCCTTGGAGCTCAGGAAAATGATCGGCACCCACTCGTCGGCACCGCCGGTCTCGCGCATGTGCCGCGCGGCCACGTATCCGTCCATGACCGGCATCACGACGTCGATGAGCACCAGGCCCGGCCGGTCCTGCCGGTACATCTGCAAAGCCTGCTCGCCGTCATTCGCCTCGACCACCGCATGGCCCATGCGCTCGAGCAGGCCCTTGAGTGCAGCGCGGATCGTGGGGGAATCGTCGACGACGAGGATTTTCATCGCTTTTGGGGTACCTGACCCCGGTCAGGCGCCTAAGAATACAACTATTTCACCGCCGACCCGGTCCGCCTAAGACGGGCGGCTCGATTTTCAGCCGGACGCGTTCAACAGGATTCGGACATCGGCCGCGAGATTGGCTGCGTTGCCGTGGCGCACGAACAGGCGCAGCCGCCCCTGCGGATCGAACACGTAGCTGCCCGCGGTGTGATCCACGGTATAGTCCTTTTTTTCCGTTGCCGGGTCCGGCGTCCTTCCCGGCGACTTTTGATAGAACACCCTGAAGTCTTTTGCGACCCGGGCGGTCGCCGCGGAATCGCCGTAGAGCCCGAGAAAACCGGGATCGAACGCCGGTACGTAGGTCGCGAGAAGTTCTTGCGTGTCGCGCTCCGGGTCGACCGTCACGAAGAGCACCTGCAGCCGCTTCCCGTCCTCGCCAAGTTGATCTTTTACCGCTTTGAGCTCGGCAAGTGTCGTCGGACATACGTCGGGGCAACGGATGTAGCCGAAGAACATCACCACCGCCTTGCCGCGGAAATCGGCAAGCCTTCGCGTCTTGCCCGTGTGATCGGTGAGCGCAAAGTCCTTGCCGTAATCGGCGCCCGTGATATCCGTGTTCTTGAACGAGGGGCCCGACCCGCGGCAGCCGGCGAGCGCGAATGCGACCAAGACAAGTCCGACCCATTTCCGCACGGAAGCGCTCACCCGAAAAAATAGTGATCGACGAGCAGCGCGGCGAAGAGCGCCGCGAGGTAGGCGATCGAATAGCGGAAGGTGCGCCGTGCGAGCGCATCGCTGTAGTTCACATAGAGGCGGACCGCATAGCTCACGAACGCGCCGTTCAAAACGACTGCGGCGGCGAGATAGATCCAGCCGCTCATCCCGTAGGCGAAAGGGAGCAGCGCCGAGGCGAACAGAATCAGCGTGTACAGCAGCACGTACAGCCGGGTGAAGCGGTGCCCGTGCGTGACCGGCAGCATGGGCAGTCCGGCCTTGGCGAAATCCTCGGTGCGATAGAGCGCTAGTGCCCAGAAATGCGGCGGTGTCCAGGCGAAAATGATCAGGAACAGAAGCAGTGCTTCAGGGGCAACCTCCCCGGTAGCAGCGGCCCAGCCGAGAACGGGCGGCATCGCGCCGGAGGCTCCGCCGATAACGATGTTCTGCGGCGTCATCGGCTTGAGCACGACGGTGTAGATCACCGCGTAGCCGATGAAAGTGGCGAAGGTCAGCCACATCGTGAGGGGATTGACGAGGGCGTACAGCATCCACAGCCCGGTGCCGCCGACTGCGCCGGCAAACGCAAGGGTCTGAAGCGACGTGAGCTCCCCGCGGGGCAGCGGCCTCTCCCGAGTTCGCGTCATGACCGCGTCGATCTTCTGCTCGACCAGGCAGTTCACCGCCGCCGCCGCGCCTGCCACAAGCCAGATGCCGATGGTCGCGGCGAACAGAAGCTTCGGCGGCACCATGCCCGGAACGGCGAGGAACATGCCGATGACCGCGCAGAACACGATCAACGACACCACGCGCGGCTTGGTGAGACTCAGGAACTGGCGCAGGCGGAAGCGGGTGGCGGTCGAAGCTATCTGCATAAGGGGAAATCTTATCACGCTCGCCTTGCGACTCTGGCCGACGCGCGATGCCAGTAGTCGTGGCCCCATTTCCTCTGATAGCCGGTTGCCTTGGTGGTGATGTCGGGGCTGCGGCGTCCTTGAGGTTCAGGATCGACTTGGTCGCCGGCCAGGCCACGGCGGCCAGGATCAGGAACGGGATGACGGCCCAGACGATCTCGACGGTGATGCTCTCGTGGAAATGTTCGGCCTTATGGCCGACGGACTTGCGGTGAGCGTAGATCGAATAGAACATCACGCCGAAGACGCCGACGAAGATCACCAGAATGATCCACATCATGATGAGGTGCAGGTTGTAGATTTCGCTGGCGGCGCCCGTCACCGGGATCGGCAGGTTCCACTGATACGCCGCCTCCGCCGCCCCGGATAGCGCCAGGAGCGCAGCGCCGGTTCCGTTGATCCTCCTATTCGTCATCATGTCCTCGTTCGTTCCGGTCGAAATAAGGGGCGGGGCACACCCCTTTAAATCCCCAAATCAGCTGAGGTTTCGTCTATGCTGCATTAGCATACTCTCGCATCCGGGCCGGGGGAGAGTGAAAGCGCGGGTTTCAGCGCGATTTTTTCGCTTCCAATTCTACTTCTATGATCCGCCTTCCGTCGACGGTCGTACGCGGCTCGCTTTTCCAGGCGTGCCCGTAGACCACCTCGATTGTCGCCGGCAGCCTGCCTTCCTTGCGCTCGCGCTCATAGGAGGCAAGCATGCGCTCCCACGCACGGCGTCCCATGAGGCCGCGCTGTCGATCGCGCGCCGCGCAGGTCGCGCCGGAGGCTTTCAGGTCGCGCAGGAGTGCCGGGACCTCGGAGTAGGTGAGCGTGATGACTTCCATATCCATGACAGGCGCGGCAAATCCGCTCGCGACCAGCATGTCGCCGAGGTCGTGCATGTCGATGAATGAATGCACATGGCGCGCGGTCGAGCCCGCGCCGAAGGCCGCTTTGAGTTCCTTCAGCGTGTCGGGCCCGTAGCTCGAGAACATCAGCAGCCCGCCGGCGACGAGCACGCGGTGAACCTCGCGCAGCGCCGCGAGCGGATCGCCCGCCCAGGCAAGCGCAAGATTCGACCACACCATATCCACGCTGGCGGCGCGAAGCGGCAGCCGCGCGAAATCCGCGCACAGATGAAAGCGCGCGGAGCCCGACACGAGGCGCCGGGCGCGCTCGAAAAGGGATTCGTCCCGTTTCGCCTCGCTGAGTACGCCGGGCGCAAAGTCCATGCCCAGAAGATCCGCCTCGGGATAGCGCCGGCGCAGCAGTTTCAGGCCGTGTCCCACGCCGCAGCCGGAGTCGAGCACGCGATGCGGCCGGCAGCGGATGTAGTCGAGCCGCTCGAACATGCGCCGCTCGACTTCCCGCTGGAGCACCGCGGCGTCGCCGCCCGCCGCTGCGGCACGCTCGAAGGCGCGCCGCACCTGTGCAGGGTCCAGGCCGAATGCCTGCGCGTTCATCCGGATAGTGTAATGGCCGGCGCAGCAGACTGCCTGTCGCTCGGCCGTGCCGCAGGGTGGCAACTCCGTGCCGCCGTGCGTGCTTCAAAGGGGATTGCCGACCTGCATGGACGCTCGCATGCCGATTTTTTTCAAACGATAGGAAAATCCAAGGCCATAGTTTACAATTCACCGCCTGCGAAATTCTG
>Ga0137443_1000036_pt1 | contig 16496 bp, 8 predicted proteins | sample EasRivERMGT300_2_FD_102324 | JGI IMG/M metagenome (GOLD analysis project Ga0137443, IMG submission 102324) | Soil microbial communities from meander-bound floodplain in the East River, Colorado, USA - East River MetaG ERMGT300_2 | ecosystem: Environmental > Terrestrial > Soil > Floodplain ... | reverse complement strand
CTGCATCAGCAACTTTTTGGATTGAATCCCGAATAACATCAAATCCTTTTTGAACGGGTGCCGGAGCTTTTGTTTCGCCTTCATTTAAGACATACCACGTTCTCTGTAAGTCTGAACAATAACCTTTGTATTTAATTCCGAAATCCATATTAACGACGGTTCCTTTTTTAATTACTTTGTCGCTTGGACCTTCGTGCGGACCATTTGGATTCGGACCGGCAAACACTGCAGGACAATGTGTTTCTTCCCATGCAGCTTCAAATCCTTTTTCAGTGTGAAGTTTCCTCACATACTTTGCAATTTCAATTTCTGTCATTCCCGGTTTCATATATTTTGTAACTGCATCAAATATCTTCAAAGTTTCTTTGATTGCTTCTTTCATTAAAGCAACCTCAGTCTGTGATTTTCTTCCTCTCAAAGCTGATATAATTTCTTCAGAACTGATAAGTCTTTTGGCAAAATCAGTCCCTTCAAGATGATCTAGAAGAATTTGGTACATCCCGTAAGTCAGTCCATCGCAAAGCACAGAAGTTTTTGAATAATTAATTGCAATCTTTTTTGGATTTTTCTTAGCGATGTATTCTCTGAACGGTTCTCTTATAGATTTCAGATATGTGATAATATTTTTATACAGTCCGGCTTTCTTAAAATTCCCTTCTTCCATTGAACCAACGATTGCAGTTGTATCGCCGTCTTTATTAATACAAAATGCAGCCTGCCAGGTTGAGTTTGTTCCAACAATCATATCCATTACCGGGTCAGTCATCATTGAACTTTCACGTACAAATGTAATCCACATATCAATATTTTTTTCATTCAGAATTCCAACTGCCTGCTCAATTTTTTCTTTGAAGATTTGTTTATCCATTAAAATTCCTTTCAGCGAAATTGATTTGAAAAATTAAGTGTAGCAATTTATCAATTAACTAAAGAATTTGCTATTTGATTCCAGCAGCAGAAAAAATATTTCCGGAATCCAGTAATTGCCATTATTGATTATTGGGGTTTTGTAATAACTATTTTGTAATTTTGAATCAGCAATTTAAATACTTTATGCATCGAAGAAGTGTATATGCTTTTTATAATTGAAGGGGAAAATTTCAAGCCGCGAAACACTTTAAATTCATCTTATACAATCATTGATTTTTTTTTCACAACTAATTTCCATTTGAGAGGTTATTATGTCCGAGTATGTATCAAAACTAATGGCTGATGTAAAAGCCAAAAACTCTAACGAGCCGGAATTCCATCAGGCAGTTGAGGAAGTATTAGGTTCACTTGAAATAGTATTGCAGCGTCATCCCGAATATCGTTCAATGAAAATTCTTGAAAGAATGGTAGAGCCGGAAAGAACTATTATTTTCCGCGTTCCATGGATGGATGACCAGGGACAAATTCATATCAACCGCGGTTACAGAATTGAAATGAACAGTGCAATCGGTCCTTACAAAGGCGGTTTAAGATTTCACCCGTCAGTAACTCTTGGCATTCTAAAATTTTTAGCATTTGAACAAGTATTTAAAAATTCGTTAACAACACTTCCGATGGGCGGCGGTAAGGGCGGTTCTGATTTCAATCCTAAAGGAAAAAGCGACAACGAAATTATGCGTTTCTGCCAGAGCTTTATGACGGAACTGTTCAGACATATCGGATCAAATACCGATGTACCTGCCGGGGATATAGGAGTAGGAACAAGAGAAATCGGATTTCTCTATGGACAGTACAAAAGGTTAAAGAATGAATTTACAGGCGTGCTTACCGGAAAAGGATTAAATTGGGGCGGCTCGCTTGTAAGACCGGAAGCCACGGGTTATGGATGTGTTTATTTTGCAGAAGAAATGTTAAAAACAAAAAAAACTACTTTCGATGGTAAGGTTGTTGCTGTTTCCGGTTTTGGTAACGTTGCCTGGGGTGCTGTTCAAAAAGTTACAGAGCTTGGAGCAAAAGTTGTTACACTTTCAGGTCCTGATGGATTTATTCACGATCCGGATGGAGTAAAAGGTGAAAAGATTGATTATATGTTAAAGCTTCGTTCAAGTAATAAAGATGCTGTCGAAGATTATTCAAAAGAATTTAAAGTTCAGTTCTTCGCTGGTAAAAAACCATGGGGAATTAAAGTTGATGTTGCTTTGCCTTGCGCAACTCAGAATGAAATTTATACAGAAGATGCAAAAGAATTACTGAAGAACGGATGTTTCTGTGTCTGCGAAGGTGCAAATATGCCGACTACAATTGATGCTTATAATATTTTTAGAGATGCGAAAATTCTTTATGCACCGGGTAAAGCTTCCAACGCAGGCGGAGTTGCTACTTCAGGATTGGAAATGTCGCAGAACAGTATGCGTCTCCCGTGGTCTAAGGAGGAAGTTGACAAGCGCCTGCACGAAATTATGAGAAGAATTCACGATACCTGTGTAACAACTGCTGAAAGATTCGGAGCGCCGGGTAACTACGTTAACGGTGCAAACATTGCGGGCTTCCTGAAGGTTGCTGATGCAATGTTGGATCAAGGTCTGGTTTAACTCAAATGGAGTCCACCTTTAAGGTGGACTCCATTTTGCTCTCCTGCATTTCACATCAACTTTATCTATTTTTAAAGAAAAGAAAAAGTCGCATCATTTTAAATTTTAATCAATGAGCACATTAGATCAATTAAAACAATTCAAGATTGAGAACGTCTTCAGTGCAAGGCTTAAACGCTTTCAAAAGTTAATGCACTTTAAGATCAGGGAAATTCTGCTTGTTTCAAGTATGTACGATTATTACCTGTTCGAAGAAGACGGCAGATTGTATGAGCTGATAAGAAGCGAATATCAAAATTTAAACTTAAGCCAGGCACCTGAAATCACACATGTCACTACCGGTACGGAAGCTCTTGAATTGCTTAACAGCGGACAGGAATTCGACCTGATCATCAATACTCTTCACATAGAGGATATGCATGTAATAAAATTTGCACAGCAGGTGAGAGCTGACGGAATTAAAATCCCGATAATTTTATTGGCTTATGATAATAAAGAAAGAAAAGAGCTGACAACCCGTTACGATACTTCCATCTTTGAAAAAATTTTTATATGGGGAGGAGATTATCATCTGCTTATCGGAATTATAAAATATATTGAAGATAAGCTGAACGCAGAAAGAGATGTACTTGATGCCGGAGTTCAGGTAATTATCCTGGTTGAAGATAACATTAAATTTTATTCCTCATATCTGCCGCTGGTTTATACTGAAATTTTTAAACAATCCCAGCGATTAATTTCAGAGGGAATAAACATCACTCATAAATTTCTCAGGATGAGGGCGAGACCGAAAATTCTGCTTTGTTCAAATTATGAGGAAGCCTGGGAAGCGTATGAAAAGTATGAAGAATACGTGCTTGGTGTAATCCTCGATAATAATTTCCGTCGTAATGGTGCAAGAGATCCTGAAGCCGGATTAAAGCTTGCAACAGAAATTAAAGCCCGCCAGGTTGATATACCGATTTTAATTCAAACAAGTGACCAGAATCTTGAGGAAAAAGCTAAAGCAGTTGGTGCAGGATTTCTTCAAAAAAATTCTCCCCGGCTGCTTCACGAGCTCAGAGAATTTATGCTTCGGCATTTCGGCTTCGGTGATTTTGTTTTTGAAACTCCCGACGGTAAAGAAGTGAGCAGGGCTTCCAACCTCAGGGAATTAGCAGTAGGATTAAAAAAGATTCCGGAAGAAAGTTTACGATATCATTCTGAAAGAAATCATTTTTCCAAATGGCTGAAAGCGAGAACAGAATTCTGGCTTGCGCATAAATTAAGACCGAAAAAAATATCAGATTATTCCTCGATCAATGAGCTGAGAGAAGAGCTTATTCTTTCCATCGTCAGTTATCTTGAGGAAAGATTACGCGGAGTAATTTCAGATTTCAGCAAATATTCTTTCGATACGAAAAACAGTTTTGCAAGAATAGGCGGCGGTTCGCTTGGCGGTAAAGCCCGCGGTCTCGGATTTATAAATACTTTGATAACCAATTACAATATCAAGGAACTTTTTGAAGAAATTGAAATTTCAGTTCCGTCTGCAGTTGTTATCGGTACAGAAGTTTTTGACCGCTTCGTTCAGCAGAACAATCTTGAAGCTTATGCATTAAATGAACCTGATGATCTGATGATCAACCGGAAATTTATTGAAGCACCGCTTTTTCCAAATGAAATAAAAGCAAAGCTGCTCGAATTCCTTGAGATTACAAAAGTTCCTCTCGCAGTTCGGTCTTCCAGCTTGCTTGAAGACTCACAGTTCCAGCCGTTTGCCGGTGTTTATGAAACTTACATGCTTCCAAACAGCAATGCTGATATTAACGTAAGACTCGATGAACTTCTTCAGACAATTAAAGCTGTTTATGCTTCGACTTATCATCACAAAGCTAAAGATTACATGAAAGCAACTGCATACAGGCTTGAAGAAGAAAAAATGGCGGTGATAGTTCAGCGGCTCGTAGGTGCGGATCGTAACGGAAAATTTTATCCTGACTTTGCCGGTGTTGCAAAATCATATAATTTTTATCCTGTTCCTCCTCAGAAATCTGATGATGGAATTGCTTTGGTTGCTCTCGGTTTAGGAAAGACTGTTGTTGAAGGCGGAAACACTGTCAGATTTTGTCCAAGATTTCCTCAGCATCTCATGCAATTTTTTTCAACCAAGGAAACTGTAAGGAATGCACAGCAGGATTTTTTCGCACTCGATCTTAAAGGAGAACTTGATCATCATCCGGATTCAATAAAAGATCCGCTGGTAAAAAAATATGAGCTGATAAAATCTGAAGAAGATGGGACATTATATACTGTCGGCTCAACTTACTCTCCTGAAAATGAAGCTGTGTATGATGGGATTTCAAGAGAAGGGATAAGAGTGGTAACATTTGCACCTATTCTTAAACATAAAATTTTTCCTCTGCCGGAAATTCTGAATCTTCTGTTAGGATTAGGAACGTGGGGAATGGGTTCGCCGGTTGAAATTGAATTTGCCGTCAACTTAAAAATTCCCGAAGGCAAACGGAAAGAATTTGCAATGCTTCAGATGCGTCCTTTGGTTATCAGCCGCGAGATTGATGAATTAATTGTTGATGACATTAACGATGCTGAACTGATTTGTAAAAGCGACCAGGTTCTCGGCAACGGCACAACGAATGATATTTACGATCTTGTATTTGTTGATATAGATAAATTCGATCGCGCAAAAAGTAAAGATGTAGCTTATGAAATCAGCAAAATTAATTCGAAGCTTCTGGAAATGAAAAAACCATACATTCTTATCGGTGTCGGCAGGTGGGGAAGTCTTGATTCCTGGCTTGGAATTCCGGTTACGTGGGACCAGATAGCCGGTGCTGCAGCAATTGTTGAATCCGGTTTTAAAAGTTTCAATGTTGAACCTTCGCAGGGTTTTCACTTCTTTCAGAATATTACATCATTCAGGGTTGGTTATTTTACTGTCAACTTATCCAGCAGCGTCGGATTTATAGACTGGAACTGGCTCCTCACACAGCCTGCAGTAGAAGAGTTTACCTACACAAAACATTTAACATTTTCAGAACCTGTCTCCGTGAAAATTAACGGGCATAAAAATATCGGCATTATCACAAAGCCGGGGATAATTTAGTTTTTCCGGGATGTCATAAACCATTTGGTAACAGGATTAACTTGTAATAAAAATTATTACAAGCTTTTCAGAAAAGTTACTATACCTGCTTAACCTGCCAGCCATTAGCTTGTTATCAACAACTAATTCCTTTATTAAATAAACAGGAGTTCAAATGTTAGACTACGTAAAAAGTTTAATGGCAGAAGTAAAAGCCAAGCATCCGGCACAACCGGAATTTCACCAGGCAGTTGAAGAAGTTGCTGAGTCTTTAGCTTTGGTTCTTGAACGTCATCCCGAATACCGTTCCGCAAAAGTTCTGGAAAGAATAATTGAACCGGAAAGAATAATCATCTTCAGAGTTCCCTGGGTGGATGACCAGGGCGAAGTGAATATTAATATCGGTTACAGGATCGAAATGAATTCTGCAATCGGTCCATACAAAGGCGGATTGAGATTTCACCCGTCTGTTAATCTCGGCATTTTAAAATTTCTTGCATTCGAGCAGGTATTTAAAAACAGTTTAACAACTTTACCAATGGGCGGCGGTAAAGGCGGTTCCGATTTTGATCCGAAAGGAAAAAGTGATTTAAAGATTATGAGATTCTGCCAGGCGTTTATGAGCGAATTGTTTCGGCACATTGGTCCTGATACGGATGTTCCTGCCGGTGATATCGGCGTTGGTGGAAGAGAGATCGGATATTTATTCGGTCAATACAAGAAACTCAAAAATGAATTTACCGGTGTACTGACTGGAAAAGGTTTAAACTGGGGTGGCTCACTTATTCGTCCTGAAGCAACCGGATATGGTGCAGTTTACTTTGCTGCAGAAATGCTTACAACAAAAAATCAGACACTTGAAGGAAAAACATGTTTGGTTTCAGGAAGCGGAAACGTCGCTCAATACACAGTTGAAAAAATTCTTGAACTCGGAGGAAAAGCCGTCACACTTTCAGATTCAAACGGATACATTTACGATGAGAAAGGAATTGATAAAGAAAAATTAGCTTACATAATGGAACTCAAAAATGTAAGACGGGGAAGAATTAAAGAATACACTGACAAATACAAAACTGCTGTTTACACACAGCTCGAATCAAATATGGATCACAACCCGTTATGGAATCACAAAGCTCATTGTGCTTTTCCGAGTGCAACACAAAATGAAATTAATGCAAAGGATGCACAGAACCTGCTTAAGAACGGTGTTTATGTTGTAAGCGAAGGTGCAAATATGCCGACTACAATTGACGGTGTAAAAATATTTTTGGATCATAAAATACTTTACGGACCGGGCAAAGCTGCAAACGCAGGAGGTGTTGCAACATCAGGACTTGAAATGGCGCAGAACAGCATGAGACTTCCATGGACAAGGGAAGAAGTTGATAACCGGTTGAGAATGATTATGCACAGCATTCACAAAACCTGTGTTGATACTGCTGAAAGATTCGGAACACCGGGAAATTATGTTAACGGTGCAAACATCGGCGGGTTTTTGAAAGTTGCTGATGCGATGATTGACCAGGGAGTTGTTTGATATTGAATGAGCAATGAACATTTAACAATTGAAAATTTAATTTTTAGATAATTAAAAAGGCGAAGTAGATTAATAGGTCTTCCTGCTTCGCCTTAAATTTTATTATCCCCTTTCATAAAACTACTGTGCCCGGGTAATTTTAACCGGGGGATATGTTACTGTATCTTTTGGTGCCGTATCTTTCTTAACAGTATGAATCTGATCATCCTGAACCGACAACCACATATCATTCAATCCGAGACCATCGGTTGTAGCAAGAAATCTGCATACTAATTTCAATCCATCTTTTCTGCCCTGAACCGTAAAGGATTTTTCAAAAAGCTTTATGCCATCTTCCGAAACGTAAAAATTAGCTTCTGATTCACCTGATATAGTCCAGCTGTAATTTTTCTGAGAATTAACATCATACAATTCAGCTTTTATAACAAGTTTGAGGGAAACATTATTTCTGGGAGATGTCTTTTCCATTCTGGCTAACTCGTGAGTGTAATGTATTTCACCGGAGATTGAATAAAACGAATTGAACGGACCGGGAAATACTAAAATTCCTTTAAGAGGAATGATCCCGCTGGTTATTGTTCCGGCTGGTTTATCATTCTTTTCAAGGATAGGGTTTGGATCAGTGATCGGGTTTTCCTGGCAGCCGATTATGAACAGAACCTGGAAAACAAACAGGGATAAAAGAAACTTTTTCATGGTGAACTCCTTTAGATTTTGTTAATGAATTATTGATTAAAAGTTCACCACAAATAAAATAAATAATGGAGGGCACTACATAGCAGCTATGTAGCATTGACTTGCACATTTGAAACATTTGCTTGAAGCTATGTTACCTGCACTTGTGATTATGTAGCATTACGTGAAATCAGGCTGGTTTTAGTGATAATTATCGAAACTGGAATAACTTAAAATTAGCAGTCAGGGATGATTCAACGAATCAGTATTCTGGATTGCTGATTAATAGGCTGTCTATTACGACAGCCTTTTGAATTTGATATTGGGTTTACTTTAGAAGTATAAATTTTTTAGTGGAAGTGAATTCACCGGCAGTTAATTTATAAATATAGATTCCGCTTGATAGCGAAGATGCATTAAATTCAATCTCATAACTTCCGGCTGGTTTATATTCGTCAACTAAAGTAGCTACTTCTTTTCCAAGCAGATCATAAACTTTTAAATTTTGATGATTGCCGACCGGCGACTGCCAATTGATTTTTGTGCTTGGATTAAACGGGTTCGGATAATTCTGATGAAGAGCAAACTGTTTTGGAACTCCAATTTCAACTACTATGATATTTGAAAATTCAGTTGTTCCATCGAAATCAATTTGGTTCAGTCTATAAAAATATTTACCTGATTGTACTTCATTATCAACAAATGAATAATACCGAGTTTCAGTCGTAGTTCCTTTGCCTTCAACAAAACCTACCACTTCCCATTCTGACTTCTGACTTCTTTCTTCTGACTCCTTTTTATAAACTTCAAATCCATAATTATTTATTTCCGAAGCAGTTATCCAGTTAAGATGCACAATATTTCCGGATACACTGGCATCAAAGCTGACGAGCTCAACAGGAATTATATCGAGCAAGCTTCCTCTTCTCATAAAAATATCACAAATAACCACCGTGTTTCTTACACCACCCGGTGCATAAAACAAAGCCATATCACCATTGCCTCTTGAGATAACCGCAGATGAATTTCTTGTTACATATTCAGGTGAAAGATTATAAATCAAAAGTGTGTCTGAAAAAATTCCCTGATCCGAATAAATGAAGTAAAATCCTCTTCCTGATGCTGCAACACTTGACTGATAAACAACATAAACTCTTCCGCTGTCATCAATTGAAAAGTTTTGTGCAAAAGCCGGACGCTGTCCTGTTGGAGTAATCGGAATTGGTGAACTGAATGAACCTGAAACATTATTTATGTAGTACAGTCTTAAATCGGATTCGAGACGGTAAATGATATGCACTTTGTCATTGTTATCAATTACGATTTTTGGTCCGGTTATATTTCCGGCAACTCCGGTTGGAACATCAACAAAATCTTTCACATATTTTAATGGTCCACCGGCAAGAGCTCCGGTTTTCATAACAGTGTGAACAGAACCTTGTGAATCTATATCAAGCGTTGCTTCAAAATCACCACTGGTTTCTCCGGCTGCAAGAATTGTTGGTGTCAGTTGGATTGAAGTGTCACGTGCATCAATACTGGTATAATAAATATTATCAGCACCGGTTGTGTTAGTAAAAAACACGAAATGAACAATACTGTCCGGACCGACTTTGCTGAACGGAGTTGCTTTATTTACCCCGCCGGCTGTGATGAACATCGGCACACCAAAACTTCCGCTGATATTGTTTGCATATTTTATCTGGAAAACATTTCCGGCATCTCGTCCAACATATCCAATGTGAATATTATCGTTTGCATCGATTGAAAGGGAAGGGTAATTATCATCAACATTATTATTTGTAATATTTATAGTATTGAATTGACTACCCGTCTGTTCCTGAACATAATAAATTTCGCGGGTTGTTGCATCGGTTCCAAGTGAACCGGAATAGGTAAGATGTATTTTTCCATCCGAATCGTATGATGCAAATTCTCTGTTGTTAAATCTGTCATTGTATGCAATTGTATCTACCGGAAAGGGAATTTGTGCAAATCCGGTATTCGTATATAACAGTAATAAAAGAAAAATTGCTTTCATGTCTGACTCCTGAAAACTGTTCTAAAATTTTTTTTCTTATTGTTCAATTTAAAATATCATATGTTATTTTTCAAACATTAATTCCGGCAACTCATCAACAAGCACAATAATTTGCCGAATGTCAAACGATTATTAAAAACTTTATGGAATTCTATTTTCAACCTGTCATTATTAATCAATCATTAACCAGAATTGCTAATTTAAATAAGCTTCAATTCTTGATATATTTAGAACGTGAGATAATAATTTTAGGACAGAAAATATTTCCATCGTCTTATCTCACGATTTGAATTATCATTGAAATATTATTAACTATTGTAATGGATTACAAAAAAGAATTAAAGAGTAATCCCGAAGCGCAGTGGGTTGAGCACGGCTACGGAACCCGATTCCAGGGTTTCCAGAACCTTATGCGTCTGAGAATAACCAACATCCTGCTGGTCTCCAGCCTTTATGACCTTTACCTGTTCGAAGAAGACGGAAGATTATACGAACTCATCCGGAATGAATACCAGGGTTTAAACCTCAGTCACTCTCCTGAATTAACAAGAGTCTCAAGCGGCTATGATGCGATCAGCCGTGCTAAAGAAGAAAGCAGGTTCGACCTGATCGTTACAACAATGCACATCGAAGATATGAGTGCGTTAAGCTTTGCCAAACTCGTAAAGCAATCCGATTTAGGTATTCCCATTATTCTTCTCGCACACGACAACAGGGAACTTAAATCATTATTAATGAATCCTGAAAGTTCCCTCTTCGATAAAGTATTTATCTGGACGGGGGACTTCCGGATTTTAATCGGTATCATAAAATATCTTGAAGATAAATTAAACGTCGAGCACGACAGCAAAATAGTCGGCGTTCAGAATGTAATTTTCATTGAAGATAATGTGCGGTATTATTCTTCTTTCCTTCCCATCATCTATACGGAAATGCTGAAGCAAAGTCAGAGATTAATTTCCGAAGGAATAAATCTTTCACATAAATATTTAAGAATGCGGGCCCGCCCGAAAATTTTATTATGCTCGAATTATGAAGAAGCATGGGATTATTTTGAAAAGTACAAAGAACTTATACTCGGAGTAATTTCAGATATTTCATTTCCGCACAGTGGGGAGATAGACAACAGAGCGGGAATTGAATTTACAAAAGCTGTTAAGGCAAGTGTGAGCGACATCCCTATTCTGCTGATTTCGAACAATGCTGCGAAAGCAGAAGATGCAAAAGAAGCCGGTGCTGCTTTCATACTTAAAGATTCATCTACATTAAATTACGAACTTCAGCAGTTTATGAACACTCACTTCGGCTTTGGTGATTTTGTATTCAGGACAGAAGCAGGTGTTGAGGTTGGCCGTGCTAATGATTTAAAAAGTCTTGAAGATCAGTTGAAGGTTGTGTCAAGTGAAAGTATAAAATATCATGCTGAAAAAAATCATTTTTCAAACTGGCTGAAAGCCCGGACGGAATTCTGGCTGGCTCACCAGTTAAGACCAAGAAAAGTTTCTGATTATCCAACTATCGAAGCGCTCAGGAGTGATCTTGTTAACTCGCTCCATCATTACAGAACTATACGGCAAAGAGGAATCATCACCGACTTTAATAAGGAAACTTTTGAGCCTGAAACAAGCTTCGCACGAATCGGCGGAGGTTCGCTCGGAGGCAAGGCAAGAGGTTTGGGTTTTGTCAACACTCTTATTAATGATTACCAGGTGCGTGATCAGTTTGAGGGCGTGCAGATATCTGTTCCACCTGCTGTTGTTCTAGGAACAAATATTTTCGATGATTTTCTTGAGATGAATGAGCTCAGGGAGTTTGCACTGAAATGTGAAAACGATGAAGAGATAACACAAAGATTTCTTGATGCAGCAAAATTCCCGGAAGAAATTCTCGGTGAGCTTGCTGCATTTTTAAGTATTATAAGAACTCCGCTTGCAGTTCGCTCATCAAGCCTATTGGAGGATTCTCAGTACCATCCGTTTGCCGGTGTTTACCAGACGTATATGATCCCGAATAATAACAACAATCCATTAATAAGATTGAATGATCTTCTCACCACAATAAAAAGAGTTTACGCCTCGACATTTTACCAGGGTGCAAAAAATTATATTAAGATTACTTCTTACCGACTTGAAGAAGAAAAGATGGCGGTGATTATTCAGAAGATGGTCGGGAAAATAAATGAGAACAGGTTTTATCCTGATTTTTCCGGAGTTGCAAAGTCGTATAATTTTTATCCGCTTCCTCCCCAAAAACAAAATGACGGTATTGTATCCGTGGCTCTGGGTTTGGGAAAGATGGTTGTTGAAGGAGGCAACACTGTCCGCTTCTGTCCGAAATATCCTGATGATCTTATACAATTTTATTCCGTTGCAGAATCACTTGAAAGCAGCCAGCGTGATTTTTTTGCTCTTCAGCTTGATGAAAAAACTGATTTCGGAAATATCACTTATGACAAGCTTGTTAAACGCTTCGGATTGGATGTTGCTGAGAAAGATGGATCACTGAATTATGCCGGCTCAACTTATGTCGCAGACAATGATGCAATTTATGATGGGCTGAGCAGGAAAGGATTAAGAGTTGTCACTTTTGGTCCGATCCTGAAAAACAAAATTTTTCCATTGTCAAATATTCTTGAACTTTTACTTGAAATGGGAACCTGGGGAATGGGCACGCCCGTTGAAATTGAATTTGCCGTGAGTATGTCTTCTTTAAATGGAAGGAAGAATGAATTTGGTTTGCTGCAAATGAGACCATTAGTTGTAAGTCACGAATTTGATGAACTGAAAATTGAAGATGTTGAAAAAGAAAAAGTCATTTGCCGGAGTGAGCGTGTATTAGGCAACGGAATTATTAAAGACATTCGGGATATAATTGTTGTTGATTATCATAATTTTGAAAGATCAAAAAGCAGGGAAGTTGCTGCGGAAGTTTCTGCTTTTAATTCTCAAATGTTGAATGAAGGGAAACCATATCTTTTAGTCGGAGTTGGAAGATGGGGCTCGCTTGACCCATGGCTTGGTATTCCTGTAACATGGGAACAGATTGCGGGAGCTCGTGCAATTGTTGAAGCAAGCTTTAAAGATATGGAAGTGGAGCCGTCTCAGGGTTCTCACTTCTTTCAGAATATAACTTCATTTATGATCGGTTATTTTACTGTTAATTCAATTCAGAATAATGCATTTGTTGATTGGGACTGGCTTCTGTCTCAACAGGCAGTTGAAACAAAAAAGTTTACAAAACATTTATGTTTCAATCGTCCCATAGAAATCAAAATGAACGGGCACGATAATAAAGGATTAATTTTGAAACCCACCTGACGGTGGATAAACCGGAGGAATGACTTGCAAAAAAAATACTCCAGTAAAACCCATGTTCCGGAATCCTGTCCGCACTGCGGAAACAAGCTGAGTCCATGGCAGCAGGTATTGCTTGCAACAGACAGGGCACTCGTCTGCAAGAATTGCTGGTACAGGATAATTCTTAATGTCATGGATGCAGCCAAATCTTCTGAAACCGGAAGTCGGAAACCAAAGGATAAGGAATAATAAAATGAAATCTTATAATTCTTTTAAAGTAGCACAGCAGCAAATTCTTGAAGCATCAAAAATTTTAAATCTTGATGAAGCAACTATCCAGCTCTTAACAACTCCGCAGGTTGAAACCAGTTTTACTATTCCTGTAAAAATGGATGACAGGAAAACAAAAATATTTCATGCTTACAGGATTCAGTATAATATTGCAAGAGGACCGGCAAAAGGCGGAATCCGATTTCATCCTGATGAAACAATTGATACGATCCGAGCACTTGCATGCTGGATGACGTGGAAAACTGCAGTTGTTGATCTTCCGCTTGGAGGAGGAAAAGGCGGCATCAAATGTAATCCGAAATCAATGAGTGAACACGAGCTTGAGAGAATGTCGAGAGATTATGTCAGAGCAATTTCGCCGTTGCTTGGAGTCGACAAGGATGTTCCGGCAACTGATGTTTACACAAATCCGCAAACGATGGCGTGGATGATGGATGAATACGAAACAATTACAAAGCTGCACAGTCCCGGAGTTTTTACAGACAAACCATTGCAGGTCGGCGGAACTGAAGGCAGAAGAGATGCAACAGCAAGAGGAGGAATAATTACAGTTCGTGAAGCATGCAAAATGCACGGCTTCGATCCGAATAAAGCATTTGCAATTCAGGGATTTGGAGATGCGGGACAAAGAGCAGCACTTCTTCACAAAGAAATGCTTGGCGGTGGAAAGCTTGTCGCAGCCAGCGATTCACGCGGTGCTGTTTATAATAAGAGCGGATTTGATCCTGAAGAACTTGTTCATCATAAATTAAAAACCGGATCAGTTCTTAAATTTCCCGGAGCAAAACAAATTCCGCATGAAGAACTGCTCGAACTTGATGTTGAAATACTTTACCCGGCAGCACTTGAAAATGCTATCAACATGAAGAACGCGAAAAACATTAAAGCCCGTGTTGTCTGTGAACTTGCAAACGGACCGACCACACCGGATGCAGATATGATTCTTTACAATAAAGGGATTCATGTAATTCCTGATATTCTTGCAAGTGCAGGCGGAGTTATTGTTTCATACTTTGAAATGGTTCAGGATAAATCTCTTTTCTTCTGGGAAGAAGAAGAAGTTCACAAACAGCTTGATAAAAAATTAACTCTTGCTTACAAACGTGTTCAGGAAGCAATGAAAGAGAAAAAAGTTCATCCGAGATTAGCTGCAATGCTTGTGGGTGTTGCAAGAGTTGCACAAGCCTGCCAGTTAAGAGGATGGGTGTAGCCAAATGAATATCGAATAACGAATAGTGAATTTAGATTTTCGAAGGCTGTCACGGTAGTACGTAACAACCAGTGATGAGTAATCCGATTATAAATGTTCTTAAATAAGAATTAAGGAAAAATTTCCAACGCTATTTCCGAGGTTGCAATTTTTTCCATTGCCACAACAAAAGCTGCAGTGCTTAAATTCAAAATTTTATAAATCTGTTTCCAGGTTTCGCTTAGTTCGTGAAAGTCATTAATCATTCTTTCCTCTAAATCATTATTTTCAAGGTCTTCTTCATCAGCACCGGAGTAAAAATATCCGGAAAAAAAATCGTAGGCGAAAATTAATTATTTTATTTACCGATTACCCTCCGGATTAATTTTAGAAATCAAATTTGTATATTTGTTTTAGAATAACAATACATCCTTATGGAAGAAATATTAGTAATACAAGACATTGTCGTAATCCTTTTGGTCTCCCTGCCAATCATATTTCTTTTTAAAAAAATTAACGTACCAAGCATTGTAGGCTTCCTTATCGCAGGAATGATAATCGGTCCGTTCGGTTTTAAGCTTATTACACAAATTGATGAAGTCGAAGTAATGGCGGAAATCGGAGTTATCATGCTTTTATTCACAATCGGGCTCGAAGTTTCATTTTCCCAGCTCGTAAGAATAAAAAAATTTTTATTAATTGCAGGAAGTTTGCAGGTTGGACTAACAGTTCTTTTCTCCTCAGCTCTCTTTTTTTTATTCGGCATCCCCATAAACAATGCAATTTTTTTCGGAATGCTCGTGAGTTTATCATCGACTGCTATTGTTCTTAAACTCCTTTCAGACAGAAATGAACTTGAGGCTCCGCACGGAAAAATATCATTAGGCATACTGATATTTCAGGACTTAATTATTGTCCCAATGTTTCTTGCACTGCCGATATTAAGCACTGCCGGTGAACTTGATTTTTCTGAAGTTGTAATTAAGCTTGCAGTTTCATTTGGTGCAGTGTTAGCCATCCTGGTTATTGCGAGACTTATTATGCCTAAGATTATGTATCAGCTTGCTAACCTCAGGCAGCGGGATGCTTTTACAATTGGTATTCTGCTTGTACTGCTTGGAACTTCTTACCTGACTCATTCACTCGGTTTATCTTTTGCATTAGGAGCATTTATTGCAGGATTAATTCTTGCAGAATCAGAATTTAATTTCCAGATTATTTCGGATATTCATCCATTGCGTGATGCATTCAACAGTATTTTTTTCGTCTCAATCGGGTTATTGCTCAATATTGAATTTGTTGTTGAAAATCCATTAGTAATAATAATTTTTTCAACCGGGCTTCTGTTATTTAAGGCTTGTATAATTGGCTCAATCGTTCTCTTTATGAAATATCCTTTAAGAATAGCAGTTATCACAGGTTTAATTCTTGCACAGGTTGGTGAGTTTTCTTTTATTCTTGCACAGTCAGGCAGCAACTACAATCTTATTGATGCTGAATATTACAATGTGTTTCTTGCCTCATCAATTTTTACAATGATTATAACTCCATTCCTCTTTAAGCTGGCTCCGATTATAGTATTCAGATCATCCAAATTAAATGTTACGGATGAACAAACGAAATCAGAAAGCAAACCACTCAAAGGTCATGTTATTGTTGCAGGTTTCGGGTTGAACGGGAAAAATTTAACACGCGTTTTAAAAGCAACCGGAATAAATTACATTGTTATTGAATTGAATCCGGACACTGTTATGGAAGAAAAGAAAAATGGGGAAAAGATAGTATTTGGTGACGTAAGCAAGCAGGATATTCTTCAGCAAGTTAATATCATAGATGCAAATGTTTTAGTTTTTGCTATTT
>Ga0137443_1000035_pt1 | contig 16503 bp, 18 predicted proteins | sample EasRivERMGT300_2_FD_102324 | JGI IMG/M metagenome (GOLD analysis project Ga0137443, IMG submission 102324) | Soil microbial communities from meander-bound floodplain in the East River, Colorado, USA - East River MetaG ERMGT300_2 | ecosystem: Environmental > Terrestrial > Soil > Floodplain ... | reverse complement strand
GTCTCGCCTTGCCCGTCCTCCACTGCTCCCGCGAAGGTGGCCGTCACATTGTGCGCGGCATCCAACGCGACCTTGGACGGTGACGCGATACCGAGTGCCGACTTGAGCGCGCCCGCCGCCGCGGCGCCGAGCCCAAGCATCGATGACACCACGGAGCCGATGTTCGCCTTGATGCCGTTCACGAAGCTGTTGACCATGTTGGTCGCCGCCGCCCCCAGGTCAATCGAGCTTATCGCCGCTGCCGCTGCCTGAATCGCTCGAACCACGAAGTACACGGCCACCCCGATCAGCGCCATCGTGGTAATCACCGGGAGCATCACGAGGAGCAGGCCGATCCACAACACGGTCGCCGCCACCGCAAGAGCCGTGAACGCGAAAGCCAGCGCGCCGACAAGCGCGATCCCGGCGTACAGAGCTGCTTTTACCCAGTCGATCTTTGCCGCAGACTCCCCGCCGAATGCGTCAACGATGGCTTTCTTGACCTTCAAAAATACGATGACCAGGGCGAGCGTTCCGATGAGGATACCTTGCAAGAAGGCCCTGAGGATGGGAAAGATGACGGAACCTTGCTGTAGGAGCGGCGAGAACAGGGTCTCAACGAGAAGCTTCAAGGTACGGCCCGTCACCGTGTTCTGCGCAAAGAGGCTCGTGATCATCTTGAGCCCTTCGAGCACAGGCTCGATGTTGATGCCCGCGAACAACCCGGCGAAGTTCTCTTTGAGCTTCGCAAGCTGCGTAGTGAGGCTCAACATCTGCCCGGCCACGGTCTTGCCGAATTTGTCCCGCGCCGCCGCCGCCATTGCCTCGAGGCCCTGGTCGACGGACACCCGGCCAGACTGGATCATCGCCTTGGCCGCCGCGGCCGTCACGCCGAGCTGTTTCGACAGAGCCGCCGCCACGTCGCCGAGGGCGAGCCCCGTCCCCTCAAGCTCGAACAGCCCGATCCAGAAGCGCCGGAACTTCTGCGCGCGCGTGGCGATCTCCTCGAGCTTCGACGCCGCCTGTGGCCCGACCGCCGCGGCCGTGAGCCCCATCGCCTCGAGCGCGTTTTGCATGCGCCGGCCGCTCAGGTGCGCGATCTCCAGCGCCCGCCCCATCGCGGCGATCTCGCTTTTCGCCTGCGGCAGCCGGTTCGCCAGGTCGGCGACAACGGCCGTGAGCTCGGCGCCCTTGGTAGCGCTCCCGCCCGCGGCATCGTTCAGGAGCCGCGCAGAGCGAGCCGCGTCGGCCGCCGCCACCGCGAACCCGATGGCCGCCGCCGTGGCTGTCACGAGGGCCGTGGTGATGGCGAGGATGACCGCCGCGAGCTTGCCGGCCCACCCCGGGGCCCCGGCGAGCGCGCCCTGTAGGCGCGCCCCGAAAGCCTCGCTCTTCGCCGCCGCGGCCTCCGCTCCATGTTGGTACTTCGGCAGGTGCTGATTCAGTAGTTGCAGCTCTTGTCGGCCCTTCGCGAGCGCCTCTCCCGATGCCCCCGCCGCGGTCTTGGCGGACTTGAGGGCGACCGAAGCCTCCGCCGCTTCCCTGTAAGCCTTGGCCATCGCTTCGATGTCACCGGGGTTCGTGGCCTTGACGAAGGCCGCCCGGCCTATCGCGTTCTTCTGCGCCGCCTGCGCGGCTACCACTTTCGCCGCCGCCGCGGCGTGCGCCTCCCCTAGCCCTTTGACCGCCGATACTTGCTTCGCGATCTGCTGCTCCATCTGCTGGAGCGCGTTCTTCGCGACGCCGATCGGGCCGCTCACCTGTTGCTGGAGCTTGATGATGAACTCTTCGGCGTTCGGCATCGTCAGCCCCGCGGCGCGTTGTTCAAAGCCTCGATGTAGCTCTCGACCATGAGGCGTAGCCCGTGGACATCGATGGCGGTTTCGGCCTCGAGGATGCCACCGGCCTCCGCCTCGATGGTCTCTTCGTCTTCGTGTCCAACGCCCATCCGATGCACCCTCACGCGATAGGCGGTCGTGACACGCGCGCGCTCTCGGGCGTCACCCCGGCCGCGCGCGACCAGCGCGTCAACCGCTGCTTTTGCGCGCCTCCTTTGCCTGCTTGGCGAGCTCCACGGCGACGTTCACGATCTCGGACACGATGGCCGGATGCGAGGTGAGGAAGGTGATGAGGTCCTGCCCGTTCGTGGCCGACGGCCCGAAGTCGATGATGCCGTTCCAGTCTTCCACCGCGGCGACAGCGTAGGTTCTGGATACCGCCGCCCGGTCGACCTTTCCGTTCCCGGTCACGTCGGCTGTGACGCTCTTTGCGACGCCACGCTCCCAGGTGTTGTAGGCAGCCGCCCCGGCGTCCTTGATCACGAACGTGTGCGCCGAGTCCTTTATAGCGAGCTCACGCACAGGGCCGTCGATCCGGTCCTTCGCGACCTCCAGCCGGCGGGCGAGGTCGAGCCCCCTCTTTTCCTGCTCTGCCGCCTCCGCCGCGGCCTCCTCGCGCGCCATCTCTTCGCGCTTCGCGATCTCCGCCTTGTCCTCGGCCGTGATCGCACCCTCGGCCGCCTTGCGGCGCGCCCGCGCCTCTTCGAGCCTCTGATCCAGTGTCTTCGCCATGGTTCCTCCTCTTCGTGCTTGTCTTTCTTCTACAGCCGCAGCACGCCCGTCGCGCCGCCGCCCTTGGTCTGCCCGAAGCAGATCCTCTTGCTCGTCCACATCACCAGACGGTAAGAGCACTTGAACTCCACCTCCGTCCCCTTCGCTGACGCTTCCAACGATGCCGCGGATCCGAGGATGCGGAAGTCGACGAGGAGATCGCTGTCTGAGCCCACGTCAGGATGAACGAAATTGCACACAGCCTGGGTCTTCGCGTTGGCCGCCCCGAACTGAGGCAGAAGCGGAAACAGCAAGGCGCGGGCGACACTCGACCGGAGCTTGAACTTGCCCTCATCTGGCTTGTACAGCCCAGGCGTCTGGGCCACTGGCACCTGCGTGCCCATCTCATACACCCATTCGATCGACACGTTGTCGCCGTAGCTCGTCGACATGAACGGGATCACGGTCTTGCCGATCGTGTAGTTGATGCAACTCCCATCGAACTCGGTGCCTGTGACGCGACGAATCATGCTTGCTCCTGTCCATGGTGCGGCTGATCTGGTCGCACCTCAAAACCATTTGCCACCGCCCACTCCCGGACGGCTTCCGCGGCCTTGGTCACGCCCGCCTCGAAGCCCGCGGCGTAGTCGGTGGCTTCGTCGGCTGACCACTCCGCGTCGCTGATTGCCATGGTTACTCCTGGACCGCGAGGGTGATCGAAAGGGAGAGCAGGTAGCCGAGGACGCGCGGAGCGAGCGTGACGTCAACGCCGATGAGGTTCCCTCCGCTCACTGTGATGATCGGGTTCACCTGGACGAGGCCGGCGTCGACGTCCCCATCGTCGGCGTTCTGGATATCCTTGGCAAAGGCGGTCGACAGCGACCCGAAGATGACGGCATGGATCGCGTTGCGGCTTACTTCGGTGAGGGTGTCGACCGATCCGGGAACCTCGGGGTCGGCGGCGATGTACCCGATCTGTCCGCCGAGCCCGCTTGTGGCCGCCGCCACCGCCGCGAGCTCCATCGCGTTCGCTACCCGGCGCACCATGAGGTTCTTGATAAAGTCGTCATCGGCCGCCATCGTCCAGGGGACGGTGTTGTAGACCGCCTCCATAGAGCTGAAGATCGGCAGGCGCTGCTCGCAGGCGAACCGGTTCCCGAGGTCGTCATTGGACAACCCCGTCGCCCCGCCGCGCGTGCCCTCGTCGTGGCCCACGGTCGCGCCCGACGAGTCCGCCAGCCTCACGTTGGGCTCCGCCCTGTCGGCCGGCGCGCACGGCCACACCGCGCGCTCGACGCGCACCACGTCCGCCGCAAACTGCGCGAAGGTCGATCGGAGATATTGCCGCGTCGTCATGGCATCCGTGATGAGCCCGTAGCGTGCGGAGACCACGATCCGGCTGTCGTCGAAGCTCGCGAAATCGGCGGCCACAGAGGCTACCCACGCGCTCTCCGTCTCCGAGGACTCGAAGTTGGGCAGGCGCGACCGCGCGAGCACCGTCGGGCGGACTCCGATCTCGTTGAGGTCGTCGAGCATAGAGCTCACGTTCGCCGCGAGCGCCGCGGTGAGCGGGAACTCGAGAACGATGAGGCCGACGTTCACCGGGTTCGCCACGAGGTCGGCAGCAGCCGCGGTGATGTCCGCCGCCGCTGGCGCGGGAGCGAACGTGCGCACCGTCCACACGTCGCCAGTTGAGAGCGTGCCGCGCGTCGGCGCCGTCGCCGAAACCACGTTCACAGCGTCGGCGATCGTGTGGTAGGACAGGTTCGCCTCGTGGGTCTCGAGCGCCGTCTCGAGGAGAAGCGCCACGGTGATCGCGTTCTGCGCGCTCGGCGAAGCCACCGCCGCGGCCTGCGCTGTGATTGCGGCTGCGAGCGAGGTAGTCACGTCGGCAGTGAGGTGCGTCGTGCTTCCAAGCGCGAAGTGGAGCGTCAGCGCGGCGATGAGCGTGCCAGAAAGCGTGATCCCTGTCGCTACGTTCGTTGCGGCCACCGCCACGTTGTCGTCGCTTGTGTTGTCCGCTGAACCGTGAACAGTCCCCGTCGTGTATGGGAAATGGGCGAGCGCCGCCGTGCGGATCGCGTTGATGTAGGAGACGTAGACCGTCACCTGCGCGGACGGCGGCTCGAGGAGGAAGCCGGTTCCGCTGTTCGGGATCGCGATCAAGTTCGCCGTGCCGAGCGCCGTGGTCTTCGACCAGGGCCGCCCCGCGCTCAAGCTCCACTGGTACAGGATCCCGGTGGTCCCGATGAGCGTCCCGGCGCCAGCGTTCCCGTCGTCAACGATCCGGACTGTCGCCTCGTAGGTGCCGTAGGGCTCGTCGCTGTTCACCGTGGGGAGCGCCGTTCCCAAGACGCCGCTGTTGTCGATCGTCCCGTAGCTGCCCGCCGTCGTGCAGTCGATCCCGTAGAAGCACGCGGGGAACTTCTGTGCTTGCTGACCCGTGCCCTGCCGTTGTTCGATGACCTGGCAGAGCGTGTCCGGCCCGTCTCCGTAGCCCACCACCGCCTGCGCCGACGCGCCGCTGTAGAAGAAGATGCTCTTTCCCTGCTGCGACGACCCCGGACCGATGACGATCGCGAGCCTGTCGAGATCCGCAGGGTTCGCGACGTATCCGCGTGCCTCGGACAGGTTGACTTCAAACGTTCCTGACATGGTTCACCCTTCGGTCGTTGTCAAAGTCACTGCGTCGATGGTCCCGCCCGCCACGCTCGACACCGGCGCGGGAGGCCTCGGGGACGGCTGCCCTGTGGTGACGTCGGTCGTCGGGAGGACGGCGAACACGCGCCGGTCCCGCGGCACCGGGCGGAGGAAGCGGAAAGCGAGCACGTACGTCTCCCCGTGGTGGTTGATGGCCCCCGCGCCCCGCTCCCCCTGGTCCGCGTCAGGGTCCACATCGATCGGCTCGACGCGCCCGGGGGCGACCCTGTTGAGCACGTTGAGGAAGCGATCGAGAAGCGGGTCCGCCGCGTCCCATCGGAGAAGCTCGTTTTCCAAGTCGTCGCTGCCTATGGTCGGTTCGGGGCCCCAGATATGGACCTTCACGACGAGCTGCACGGAGGCGACCTCCCCATGGCCAGCCTGCTCCACGCCCGACCACGGACCACGCCGGGGCACGAGAACGATCGTGTTCGGCCCGCCGTCGATGATGGCGCCACGTCGGCACGCTCGGATGGCCGGCGCGTCCTCACCCTCCGCGAGCGCCACCGCCGCGTAGATGTCCTTGATGGCGCGGACGAGCCCCGGGAACGTGCTGCTCGGGTAGCCAGGAAGCTGGACGAGGTTCACCGGCGGCATCAGCGCGAGCCCTCCCGCCACGCGGGCGACACGAATGCCCGCTCGACCTTGACCACAACGCGCAACCCGTCTGCCGTGGGCTCCACGTGACCCGTGCGGCACTTCTCGGAGAGGCGTCGGGCCGCGAGCTCACGGGCGCGCTCGGGCGCGTCAGCGAGGCTCTGGAGACGGGCGTAGTGTGCTTCGAACATCAGAACATCAGCCTTGTCGCGGTGGTGGTCGTAACGGTGCGTGTCCAGCCGTCGGACTGGTCGATGTCGCCGCCCTCGGAGAACGCGAGCGGGCCCATGTCATCGGCGTCCGGCTCGCCCACCGCATCCGGATCAATGCGCGGGTGGTCGTTTGTGAGGTCGACGATCTCGTTTAGGATCTCCTGCGCGCGCTGGTAGTTCTCGACCAGGACCTTGCCGTCGGGGCTCGACGGGTTGATGCCGCGCGGCCCGGTGATAAGCCGGAACACGGCGATGTCGATCACGAGGCCTTTGGTAAAGTCGCCCCACGTAGCAAGAGCGAACGACGCCCCTGCCGTCCGCCGGAAGCGCTTCCCGTATGCAGCGAGCACTTCGCCGGATGCCCGCCGCAGATTCGCCAGCTTGACCGCAGATGACAGATTCCCGATCGCAGATGGGAGTGACCCAAGCTGCGCGAGGTCTGTCTCGTCGGCGAGAAGCTGCGTTTCAACGGCGGGCATCAGCGGCTCCGATCAAGGCTCGACGGCGACGCTGAGCGCCTCGTAGCGCAGAAACGCCGTCCCGAGGCGGGTCTTGACGTTGTAGCCCATCTTGTTCGTGAGCTCGTACATCGCCGAGTCCTTGCCGAGGACGAGCGTCGTCGGGGAGTCCATCACGGCTCCGAAGACCGGGTGCGTATCCATCGCGGCGCCCATCTGAATGATGCCCCACCGCTTCGCTTGCAGGTGATGCCAGCACTCCGCCTTCATCTTGTACTTGAGCGCCGGGTTGCTCGCCCCGTTCGCGAGGCGCTCGTCGAGGGTGATGGAGAGCGCCGTGGGGTAGAGCGTCGGGGAAGCGAAGAGGACGAGATCGCTTTCGCCGAAGCCGAGCGGCTCGTTGTTGAAGCCGCGGCGCGCCACCATGTCAGCGATGAGAAGCTGCACGTTCGTGGTGTTGAGCAAGGACCCGTTCCAGAAGTTCTTGAACGTGGTGCTGGTGCTCCGCTTGAACGGGTTCGCGTACTTCGTGGCCGAGAGGAAGTTACCGCCCGTCCAGTCCGTGTACGACTCCGCCGAGTTGAGCGCGGTCGCGTTCGTGCGGCTTTTCCACGTGCGGATCACGGTCGCGATCGACTCGGGGCTCGTGGTGAATCCCGTCCAGTCGAAGGCCGCCATCTTGTCCGCGTCCTCCTCCACGCCGTCGTCGTAGAACTTCGACGTGATGTCGATAAACGCGGTGCTGTTCTTGCGGAAGTGACGCGTACCCTTGAAAAGCTTGAGTTCTGGCGCTGATAGCGGGATCGGCATACGCACGAGGTGAACGCCTGGGTTGATCGGCGGCTCGTAGGTGTACGGCTCGAGGTAGTCGACGCCGGGGCCGTCGACCGCCATCGCGCGCTGGAACTTCGCGTCGTACGCGATGAGGTGGGCTTGCGCTTTCGCCGCGTTGATGGCGGAGAGCGTGATCGCTGCGGAGCTCATCGAATCACCTCGAACTGGACGACGACGGACGAGTCATCGGCGATGTTGTGGAGCCTGCCCGCCGCGGTCAGCGTGCCGCCCTGGGACGTGAGCGAGATCGTGTTGTCGTTCTCGAGGTAGACCGTCTTGCCGCGGTCGGCCTCGGCGCATGCGGCCGTGCCGCTGTTGTCGAAGTCTCCGTAGTTGCCCGGCTGGACGATGACGCTGGAGTCCCCGTCGGTGGCGTCCGCCGTTGTGTCGAGCGCGAACGCCGCGACACCGAGCACGAAGCCGGCGGAGGCGGCGGCGTAGGCGACGCCGACATAGGCGAATCCGTCGGCCTTCACGAGGACGAGCGAGCCCTGGTAGAAGACTTGATTCTTCGCCGCCATCCACGTCTGCGGGGGGATGACCGAGCCGTAGTTGGTCCGGCCCGTATCTTGAGTCAGCGCGGCCATCTCAGTTGCTCCCCCGGCGCTGGAGGTTGAGGTTCGTCCTCTTGTGCTCGGCGAAGTCCTTCGGGCTGATTCCGGCCTTCGCCGCCGCCTCGATCTCGAACGCGCTGAGGCCGAAGCTGCCGTCGTCGGCTTCCTTCTTCGGCGGCGGCTCCTTTCGCTCCGTCACGGTGCGCGCCGCGGCGATCGTGCCCACGGTGAGCTTGCGCCGCATGCTCTTGATGTGGCGCTCCGTCGCCGCCGGATCGGACGCCTTGAGGTGCTCTTGCTCGTCGGCTGGGTCGAAGCACTCGCGCGACGCGGCGATGAGCGACGTGACCGCCGCGCGGTCGCTTCGCTTCGCGGCGTCCTCGGCGCGCTTCGTGGCCGAGCTGAGCTGCTCCATGGCCCTGGTGAACGCGGTGTCGCCGCTGTACTTGCCGAGGTCCCTCGACGCCGCCATCGGGCGCGCTGCGGACGCAGGCGGATCCTTTGGCGCCAGGTCCTCCGTGTCGCCGGGCTTCGCCGCGTAGGCCGCGCACGCTCCGCGGGCCATCTTGACCATCGCGTTGTCCGCTCCGCCGTCCATGCCCTCGGCCTGTTGCACCAGCGCCGCAGCAGCCTCGAAGTCGCCCCCCTGGAGCGCCTCAACGATCTTCTGGATGATCTCTTCCATGGTCCCTGTTCCCTTGCTCGCGGTCGCGAGGATGGTGCCGTGATGTGTCGCGCCCTCTCGACAGAGAGCGACGTTGACGATTGCAATGATTTCCCTTGTCTCTCTGTCGAAGTCAGACACGGGGCTGATCTGCCTGCGCTCCCCCGTCTCGATCTGGCGCCGCGCCTCGGGTGTCCACCCGATGTCCACGGCCCACAGCTCAGGTTTTCCGGTCTCGTCGGGCCGAACTTCGAGGGTGGAAGAGGGCGCAGAGGCAATGCCTCTCATGGGCGCGCCTCCGCGCTGCTCGAGCGGCAGCAGACTCTCGTGCTCGTAATCGAAGACGACCGGATTCCCGCGGTCCTCAAAAGACTTCATAACGAGCTTGGCCGAGCGCGGAGTGAACTTGACGCGGCCCTTGTCGGTCACGTTCCAGCCCGCGCGCCACAGGCGAACGGCGTGCGGCGCCTTGCCCTCGGCGGTGGTCATGATCGCGCGGGCGCAGGCGTACCGGTCGAAAGAACGGGAGCCTGGGAGAAATTTGCCGTCGCCGCCGTGCCTGATGCCAGGGCCGCTTTTGTCAGGCGCCGCGCCCTTCGGCTCTTTGCCGCTTTCCGGCTTTGCCGGCTCGGGCGCGCTCTTCGGGATTGGCTCCCCCTTGCTCTCGCGGAACGCTCGCGCTGCCGCCGCGTTCTTCTCGCCCGTGGCGATGTCCACCTTTTTCTTCGCCTGCGATCTTACGGCGGCCCAGTCGATCGATCCCTTACCGTTTGCCTTCAAGTAGGCGTTGAACTCGCGTGGGCTTTTGGACTGCTTGCTAAAGTTGCACGGCCCACACGTTGTGATGAGGTTCGTGGCCGCGCCCTTCTTTCCAGCCTGAGCGTCGCCACCCGCTTCTCTGGCGACGATGTGGTCGAGGGACAGACCACCGCCGCTCTTGGTCTCGTCGTGCTTGCCGCAGTAGGCGCACTTGTACCCATCGCGCGCGTAGACGGCGTGCCGCTTATCCTCGTGAAATTTCACGGAATATTGGCTCACGCTGCCCCCCAAAAAAGTTGATCCAAGGGGGGATCCGTGGGAGACTTATCCCCATGCCTGACAACAAAAAAAGCCCCGCTACCGCTCGGGTTCCTGCGCCCGCGTCGCTCGTCGGCGAGTCGGATGTACCGAAGGATCTTGTCGACGTCTTCGGTCCGCCTGGCTACGCCGTAGCCATAGACGGCAAGGATCTGGTGATTACGCGCTCCGGTGAAATGAGCCTCTCCGTCGACGTCGACGCCCTCCCACCGCTGCTTGACCAGCCGTTCGACGAGCAGGAAGTCGCAAACCTGCGCGGGCTTGTCGCCATGTATGAGGCTCGCTCGGAGTAGCATCACGCGCCTCCCGCGGGGGCACCCGCTCCGCGGGCGATGGGCCGCCACTTGATGCCCCACGTGTGGGGGGCGCCCTTGACGCCCGGGATGAGGACCCGCTCGCGCTCCACGCCGCAGAGCGGGCACCTGTTCGGCCGCTCGTGCTCGCACGTAGCCACTCCGTGCTCGGTCATTGCCGCCGCAAGGGCCGCCGAGCTCTCGTCCGTTGGCGGAGCCATATCGGCCGCGTCGGGTGGCGCGGGAGCGTCAGGAGGGGCCCCGGGGGGGGGCGCGCCGCTTTCCGGCGGCGCCGTCGCCGCTGCGTCCATCTCGGCCAGCGTCTTCGCCCCGCGCTCGTCCCCGATCGGCCCGTATCCCTCGCCAGCACGCACCTCGTCCACGAGGAAGGCTTTCGCTTTGTCGGTCGGTGCGAGATCGATCTTCGCGGCCTTGGTCTCGCCCGTCGGGATGGCCTCCACGGCGAAACCGAAGCTTTGTGCGTACGCGGTGGCGCTCTCGGTCGTGATGCGTAGCCCGACGCGCTCGAGGCCCTCCGCCATCGACCTGATCGAGTTGCCCGCCTCTGTGATCGTCTTCGCCTTCGAGAGCTTGTCCTCGGGCGGCTCGCAATCGAATTTCGCGAGCGGGGCTTCGTCCTCTGTCGCGCCGAAGTTACGCACTGCCCAATCAACTAGGCCGCCATCGCGGAGACACGTCGCGAGCGAGGAAGAGAAGCTCGAGAGCACGCTCTTGGCGATGCGCTCCTGGACGTCGCCCTGCGAGAAGCCGGGCGAACCCGTCGTCGACGTCTCGTTGCCGGTGTAGATCAGGCGATATGCTCGCTCCGCCCACGCGATGATCTGCGTGTAGAGATCGTTGATCTTGGAGGTCGACTCAACGATCTCGTAGTCGAGACCAGGGGGCAGAACAAAAGCGTGCATGCGCTGCATCTCTTTGATCTGGCGCAGATACCGATCGCGCTGCCGCTGTGTCGTCCCCTGCGGGACCTTGCCGACGCGGACTGGCGCGAGGACTTCGGCGTGTCGCGAGCGGTCGAAGAGCCCATCGCGACCGAGTACGTAGGCGAGCGTCAGGGCTTTCCACGCCCCGTACTCCCACGGCTTGATCTCACCGTAAGGAAGATAAAGCAGCCACTCGCCATCATTCGGCGTGATACGGATCTCGCCATCCGCGGTCATGAGCCACCACGTGGGCCCATTCCACCACTCGCATCGAAGCCACTTCGGATCCCACGCCCGCAGGACGCGCGTGTCGCGCGCGCCCACGGGTCGCTCCGCCAGGTCGATCCTGTAGCTCCCGTCGGCGGCTTCCTCCACCGAGACGACATCATCGCCGGGCTGACGCCACCGCCTCCTCATCTGGCCGACGCCGACACCGAGGTTGATCCCCCACGCCATCAGCTTGCGCGCTTCCGGCTGCGGGAACATCGTGCGCCATTCACCAGCCCCGTCGGGGGTATCGGTGAGCGCCTCGATCATGGCCGGGTTTCCGATGTACGTCATCGGGAGTCCCCAGAGACCATCCACGAGCGACCCAAGAACGCCACGCGCGTATGCGTCTTCGGTCATCGCGGCGCGCGTCAGGTCGGCGGCTGGGCCCATCTTGCCCGCCTCCGCCGCGTCGATGGCCTCCCTTCGGATCCCCGCCGTGTACTCCGAGCGGGGGCGCGTCGGGAGTTCTACGAGTCCAAGCTCAAGCGCTGACACCTGCGGCGGCCGACGCTCCTGCAAATCGATGGGGCGTACGGGCGAGCCGTTCAGCCGTGCGATTGCTCGTGCGTTTGGATGCGTCTGGGCCAAGAGTTTGCCCGCGCGGCTGGAGGCGGGGCATGGGATCCCCGGGCCTACGTGAGGGGCCGGACCGCGCGAGCGCCCCTATAATGACACGAGCGCCGCCGCGAACGAACAGGCGCCGCGCGGTTTGTACCGTCAACGACGTGCGCAGACGGTGGACGAGTGCTACCGTATGGCGATGACACTCGAAGAAAAACCGCGCAGGAAACAGTTGTCGGTGAAGGTCTCGAAGGCGATGGCCGACGAGATCGCGAGGGAGGCGAAGCGCCGGGACGTGCCAGAGGCGCAGGTGATGCGGGAATGGCTCACGAGGGGGCGGGATCGAACGAAGGGGGCGGAGGCGAGCGTGTTCCCCAAGCAGAACGCGGCGATCTGATGGCGCCCGTGCTACGCTCGACGCGTGCACATCGTCTAACTGGAGGGCTCAAGTCCGCGCCTGGCGCGGCAGCCTAGGACGTTCTCGACAAGCTACGCGAAGCGCTTCGCGTGGCCCCACAGGAAAAATCTCGGTTCAACTCCGAGGGTGCACGCGATTCTACAGCTTCGCGAGGCGGCTTAATCGGCAACCCGCGTTCGTTGACTGGCATCCAGAGCTAGCTCGTGAGGAGCTTGCGCTTGTAGGTGATCCGCACGCCGAGGACGCACAGGTCGTCCGTGTTGAGGGTGCCGTCCGTGGGCTTCAGCGTCATAGTGACGTTGCACGGGCTAGCGGCCCAGTCCGCCGCGGTTATCGTGCGGGTGACCGATTGCACGGTCTTGGCGGTCGCGTTGCCGGTCATGGCGCCGGTCGTGCCGCCGAAGTTCGTGTCCGCATCGTCGAGCGCGCCCACGACCTGATTGTATAGGCCGATATCGAAGGTGCTCGCGTCGCCGAGCGTCGCGCCGGTCTTGCTCGCGACCACGGTCGCGGTGCCGTTCGCGGTGACATCGAGGTCGGGCGGGACGGGGAACGACGTGAGCACCCCGTCTAGCGTCGCGTTGTTGTTCCATCGGATCGCGAATGCCTTGGAGTCTACGAGCGCGGAGCCGGGGACCGCGGACGCGCCATCGGCGAAGATCGCGAGCGGGGCACCGGTGAGCAGGTAGAACGCCGATGGCGCGAGCCAGACGTATCCCTGCGCCGTCTTGGCATCCTGGTAGAGCTCGGCAAGCGCTGACTCGGCGTTGGCCGCGCTCGTGAACGCGCCAGCGTCCTCGATCGCGACTTTGCTCGCCCCCTTCGCGTTGGCCGTGCTCCCGAGGTCGGCCTTGAACTGCGCGATCTCCGCGAGCGCTCCCTCGATCGTGGTCGCGGTGAAGAGGGTCGCCGCATCCTCGATGCTGATCAGGCTCGCCCCGTTGCCGGTCGCGGTGGAGATCAGGTCAGCGGTGCTCACGAACTTGCGGAGCCACCGGCCAGAGCCCGAGGTCGGCACGAGAACCCACGCTGACGCGCTCGCCGCGCTCTCAGCGTCGAACACCCAGATCGTGGAGTCGTCCAGCTTGATCACCTCCATCCCGTCAGTGCGGGTTGTGGAGGCGATTCCCTGGATCGCGGTAGCGTCCGCGTAAGGCAGCGCCGTGGCGTTGGGCGATGTCGATGTGAGGAGCGAGCCGTCGGGTCCATATGCCTGCGAATGGCCGCCGACCTTGATGCTGTTGTTCGGATCCGGTGTCGTCACGTGGTTGGAGCTGCCCCGGTGAGCGCCCCGCAGCGTGCGGGAGCGGGTCTACTTGAGAGACCGGCCGGTGGCGGCCAGGCGAGAGTAGCATGGGCGAGAGGGCAGTGCTACGGGGTCATCTCACCACCCGCAGACGTCTTCTGGTTCATCCGTAGCCCCTTTCCTCCGGCATCTCGTCCGCGTACCGGTGCGGCTCGCCGACCACTTCGAAGTCTTCGTCCGACAGAGCGGCGCCGATGTCCGGACTCATGGGGACGCTTCCGTACTCCCGAAGCCACGCCTTGACCTTGGTTAGTCCGTGGTACATCTCGGCCAGTGTCTCCTCGTCGAGCGCCTCGATGTCGCGCCTGCTCTTAATGGCTGTGATCGCCTCGTGCCCGACGAACGTAGGAATCCCCGCCGAGTCCGCCCTGAGTTCGGCCGCCACGCGGCGAATCTCGGCGGCGGCGGCCCTGTCGCCCCGGTCTTCCTCCCACGTCGCCGCATCGAGGAACCCAGCGACGGCGGCCCTGAGGAAGGGCCCAAGGGTCGCGACGTAGTTGATCTCGGTGCTCCCCTTTTTGACGGCGTTCCAGTGGGAACCTTTCGTCTCCCACGCCGAAGAGCAGCGGATCGCGAAGATGTCGTCGCGCGCGCGGAACGCGGCGACCACCGAGGCGATGATCTCACCGCTCGGGTTTGCTCCGCCCACCCTCATCGCGGCCTCTTCGTCCAGGATCATGCCGGTGCAGGAGGGGCCCTTGACGTTCCCGATGGTGCTCGCGAGGGAGTTGTAGGCGATGGGCATCGATCCAGCGTCGAGCAGCGTGAGTGTCGGGATCGATCGGGGTGCCCCCTTCTCCACTGTGATTCCGTACGCCTCCTCAATGATGCCCTGAATTTCCTCGATGCGGCGATCGGCGTCCGTGGGGCGGACCGAGATAAACGGCCACAGCCATCGCTGACGCGGCGGGATCTTGCGGGGGAGCCACACGCCGCCGAGCGCCGCCACGCGCGTCAGCGTCGTGCTCTTGCCCATGCCGCGCCCGGCGAGCCACACGCCCCACCGCTTCTGCTCTTGCTCCACCGCGGAAAAGAAGCCATCGAGGCTCCACAGCCAATAGGGGGACGTCGGGGGAAAGCCAGCTTCTACGAGGCGCGCGTCCTGCCAGCGGTACAGCCCCGACAGCCCCGGGCCAAATTGCTCGAGCGCGTCGAGCCGGATGGTCGCCCAATCCGCGGTAGTGACCTTGCCGTCCTCGTCCGCCGGGGCGAGCTTCCGGATACGCTTTGCAGGCTTCTCCGCCCGTTCCTGCTCCTCGCGCGCGCTGGCCGCCACGAGGGCCGCCTTCTCCTCCGCGCTCCACGCCATTAGGCCATCTCCGGCAGCAGATCGGTGACCTTTGCGCCGAGGGCCCGCGCGATCGCGAACAGCGACGACACGGATGGCGCACTTGCCGCGCGCTCGATTTGTGAAATCGTTCCGATGGCGATGCCGCTTCTTCTGGCAATGGCTTTGAGCGTCAGTCCCTGCGCGTGGCGCCGCGCCCTGATGCGGTCCCCCATGCGCGTGCACCAATCAAAATACGCCAGCGGTACGGGCGAGGGCCGACGGCTCACGCGGTCCACCCCTGCCCGATGCGGCGGAGCCCCTCACCGAGGCCGCGCAGCCCACGGCCCAAGGCGATAGCGTTGCTCGCTCCCGTCTCCCTGTTTGCCCACGCCGCGATGAGCTTCAGCCCCCCGCGCTCGCTACCGTACGCGGTCCGCAACGCCTCCCGCGCGCAGTCGAAGTCCGTTGGTCCAGGGTCGACCAGACCGCGCTGCGCCCGCGTCAGGGACGCGTCGGGAAGCGGCCAAGGTAGCCCGCTGGCGCTCACGACAGCCCCCGCGAGCGCTCGTACACCTCGACCGCCTCAGCGACAGCCGCGGGCAGGCAGCGCGTCTCATCCCGCCGCGGGCGCCGCTCGCCGCCGCGATGCGCCTCGTAGTAGTGGAGCTCCGCGAGGATGTCGCGAGCGAGATCTACCGCTGCGAGCAGCAGACCGTTTCGGTGCTCCATGGTCCCCATGACCGCGCGCAGCCGCGCCGTAGCGAACTCGGGGCAGGCGCGCGCGTCCTCGGCAAGCAGCCTGTCGATGGACCGGCGCTGCTCCTCGCGGATCCGCCGGTCCAGTCGCTTGAGCGTGGTTCCGATCTCCTTGGCGTCCCCCAGCGCCTCGTCGCTTATCCATATCGACCTGGCCTTCTCGGCTGCTCCGGTCGCTTCGGCGTGCGGGAGGGTCGCGAAATTGGTCGTCGCGGTCACCTCCGCCCGCGTCCAGACGCGCCGCCACGGACCCCCGTGGTCAAGTAGCGTCTCAACGAGATCGCCGACCCACCAGGCTCCGTTCACGCCTTCCATGTTCGCATAGCCACCAAGCGTCAGCCGCGACACGCGGTATCGTCCGCCATCGCCGCGACGCTCGAACTCGTCGCCCACCATTACCCGGCGGCCGTTGTCCAGCTCGAAGCCGACCATGCGCCACGGCTTGAGCGCGCGCTCGTTCGCGCGCACACCCGTGCGAAACGTGATAATACCGAAATCGGGATCGACGTCGCGCACCACGAGCAGCCCGCCATCGGTCAGGCCGGCTGCGATCTCTCCACGCGGGTCCCACACCTGCCCCCGCTCGACGTGCAGCGTGGCAGCGGTCGCCTTCTCCCACGCCGCTCTGTGCTCCGCGTCGATCTTCGCCTGGTCCCACCCCTGCTTGAACACCGCCATCCTCGCCTCCTCCCGTCCACCATGACACGTCAGCTCGCCGAGCGCAAGCGCTTGCTACGTTTCGTAGACGATGCTACGTAGCATCACATGGCACAGGTAAACGTTTTTCTGGACGATGCGATCATCGCGAAGGTGGACAGGTTGCGGGCGGGAACGGACGCCCGGCCGGAGACGTCGCGCCCCAAGTTCCTGTCGTGGGTCATCGAGCGCTCTGTGGGGGAGATGGCCGAGCCGAGGAAGGTGTCCCACAACCCGCGGCTGTCCACGGCGAAGCACGACCGCGCTTTCGCGAGGATGCCCGACCCAATCCGGGGCGTGCTCGACCCTGTGGGAGCCCCCCACGAGGGCGCTCGGCTCAAGGCCGCCCGCGTCGCCGCCGGCCT
>Ga0137443_1000034_pt1 | contig 16563 bp, 26 predicted proteins | sample EasRivERMGT300_2_FD_102324 | JGI IMG/M metagenome (GOLD analysis project Ga0137443, IMG submission 102324) | Soil microbial communities from meander-bound floodplain in the East River, Colorado, USA - East River MetaG ERMGT300_2 | ecosystem: Environmental > Terrestrial > Soil > Floodplain ... | reverse complement strand
GTCAAATCGTTGACTTGTGAGTCATAGACCTGCAGATGTCCATCCGAACACGACACCTCAAACAACGCTGCATACTGGTTGCCCGTTCCGCTTGCGCCTGGCAAGGTAATGGACGCCTCGTTGGCCGTAATCTTTAGCCAGCCGGCCCAGACCCACCCACCAGCCTCACCCGCATCACACGCCGCATCGACAATGTCCGTCCACCCCGTCACAGCCTGTGCTTGTCCTGCGAGCACTGCACCGTACAGACATACCAGGTACCGACCATTCGTCGTGGCACTGCCCAGCGTCACGGTCATGCCCGTACCGGTGTCGAGCGCCGATTCGCTTTGATGGACGGTCCACGCCATCTAAGCGACCACAACTGTCATAAAATGATTTATACTAACGCCATGAAACCAGCCACTTTCTGGACTCATGTGGTGAAGTCTCACGGTTGCTGGACGTGGACTGGCGAAGTCAGCAGATCTGGTTACGGACTCGCTAAATTCAACGGCATAAGTCAGGGCGCCCATCGGATCGCATGGCGGTTGACTAACGGCCACATCCCACCCGATAGAGTTATTTGCCATACTTGCGATAATCGCCTGTGCGTAAACCCTGCCCACTTGTGGCTCGGCACACAACAAGAGAACATCACCGATGCTTGGAATAAGGGCCGCCGAGATAAGAACTGTCAAGGCGAAGGTCACTGGCACTATCGAATGCCAGAACGAACTCCGCGCGGTACAAACCACTACAAAACCAAGTTCACAGAGGACGACATTCGTTCTATTCGCAACTCCACGGACACTCCCACGGAACTTGCCCGCCGTTACGGCGTCGTCCGTGAAACGATCTATCTGATTCTGAATAGAAAGAATTGGGCGCATGTCGTCTAAACGATTACGGCTATATCCGCAGCCGAAGGCGCTCCAGTTAAAGCGACAACAGTTAACGTAACGGTCGCCCCGGCATAACTGGAGATGGACGTCGCTTGGCCTGCGAGCGTGCCACTCGTGAAGACGAGCACTCGTCCTGAATAGAAGTCGTTCGTGGCAGACGGCGCCCCGCCGTTGATGCCCGTCGTCGCATTCAGCACGATGCTGGTGGTGGTCGAGCCCACCCCGACGATGACCTTGAGCACCGTGGGCAGATGCGCCGCGAGCTTGTCCACGCCAGTCGCGCTGCCGTCCACGGCTTCGACGTTGGCATCGACGGTGTTCGCAACCGTGAACGTCAACTGATCCGTCTTGGCTTTAATGGCTGCTACTTCGGTGTCTACCGCCGCCAAGATGCTGGCGACTTCCGTGTCCACATAGTTCGTGAGCGTGGTCAGGTTCGCCGCCGTCGCGAGTCCGCTCTGGAGCTCCGTGGTGACATCGGCCGCCAGCGCGTCCGCATCAATGGCATCCGCGGCAATGACCGTGGCGGTAATCGCGCCGGCCGCGAATTTCGCTGACGTAATCGCTCCATCAGCCAGCTCACTGGACGTGATGGCATTGGCCGCAATCTTGGCCGCCGTGATGGCGTCGTTCGCCAACACCACACCCGATGTCCCGGTGTCATCCAAGATGCTCTGCGCCGTCGCTTCCAACGCGACTGCGCCCGCACTCAGGTTGTCGAGATAGCCAGCCCGTGTGGAGGTCAGCCGACCCTCGAGGTCGTCCACGAAGTTGTCAATGACGACCAGGTCGGCCGCGATACTCGCCCCGGCCGGTGCCCCCAGACGCGCGAAGGCATCGCCCGTGATGGTGTAGACCTGGACCGTGGACGGGATCGCCCCGGTGCCAGTGAAGGTGAACGCGATCAGGTCGTAGTTTGTTTCGGCTTGGGCGGGTGCATACGTGTGATAGCCATTGCCTTCATGCGTACACGCCCCTGACCCCACCGACCCCGTCGCCTGCGTACCGGCGTCGCCCGTGACGGACACCGTCACCGAGCCGGTGAATGCCGACCCATCGGTGGCACTCACCATCTGCACGCCGACCTTTTGACTCGCCGTGTTCTTGATCACTTCGGCGCCCTCGCATTCAACAGGACATTAATCCCGCGCGCCCACGCGGATTGGAACCCACCGAGCGGATCCGCGCCCACCTTCATCCAGTAGCGCGGCGCCCATGCTCGCGGCGCCCACATCCGAGCCGCGCCTATCATGGTGTCACCGTCACGGCGCTGCGATTGCCGTCCGCATCGACCGTCGCCACCACCACGTCCGCTGAGTCCGCCAGGTTTCTGATGGTGACCGTCGTCGTCGCCGCACCTGACAGCTTCCCCGCCATGCCCGCAATCAGAATCCGCAGGGCTTGCCGCACGGTGATGGTGCCATCGCCAATCGTGTCGTCCAAGATTTCGTCCACCGCATTCGCCGCCAACGCCGTGGCGTCGATCGCCCCCGAGGCGAACGTCGCTGCGGTAATTGCCCCGTCTGCCAGCGCATCCGCATCAATAGCATCGGTGGCAATCACGGTGGCGGTGATAGCACCAGCCGCAAAGGTGGCGGCCGTGATAGCACTGTCTGCTAACGCATCGGCGTCGATCGCGTCCGTGGCAATCTTCGCCGCTGTGATACACCCGTCTGCGAGCTCACTCGAGCCGATGGCATTGGCGGCGATCGCCGCCGCATCAATCGCCCCAGCCGTAAAGCTCGTGGTCATAATCGCGCCAGGGGCAAGTGCGCCGGTCTCGCTAAATATCTTGTATGTGATGGTCCCGGTTGGTGTCGTCGTCCACGTATCCACCGTGGCGGTGTCTGTGCTCGAGACGTAATCCGTTATCAAACGTGACTGGCCGACACCAGAAGACCCGCCCGTAATCAGAATCCGTGCCCCGATAATCTCGTCATTCGCAAAGGCCGCCGCCGACCGCAGGACGAGCGTGGTCGCCCCCGCTGACTGTGCCGTGCCCTGATCCACAATGTTCGTCCACCGCACGGCGCCAGCCGTGTCATCGAAGGCGGTCTCAAGATTGTCGGCGGCCGTCGAATCTCCGCTGACGCTCACCACATCCGCGCTCACCGTCGCCGTCACACTCCCCACGGACCCGGACAGGTTGCCGGTGATGTTCCCGACGATGTCCATCGTCTGATTCGGCAGGTTGATGTTCGTCAAGCCAGCGCCAGCCGCCCCGATCTCTGCCGTATCCACGAGGATCGCGTCGATGTCCGTCCCGATCTGCGCGTCCAGATCCAACCCGCCCGCATCGGAAATCGGCAACCCGCCCGCCGCGTCAGCCGCCGCGTTAGGCAACGCCGTGCCAGCCAACCCTCGTGTCGCGCTGATCAGCCTGACCCGCAACGACTCCGTGAACGCCGTCGCCACCTTCACCGTCAGGATCACTTCATCCACACCCGTCGCGAAGGCCGCGTCAGGCCAGTCCACGCGATACAGACCTGGTGTGTCCGTGGCGTCCACTTCGATCGCGCTGTTATCTGCATGGGCTGAGTTCGCCGCGCCTAACGCGGACGCATCCACCTTCGCAGCCGGCGTCGCGCCAGAGCGGCAGTACTGGAGGTCCATGTTCGTCACGGTCAGACCTGTGGCATCCGTGCCGTCTGCGGCCAGCCGAAGGTGAAAGTAGGACGTGACGTCTGTCGCATCCTTCGTGACGATCATCATTAGAAGATTCCCCCGCTCATGCCGGCGCTACGTGGTGCCCCGCCGCCAGCCGGATCCGCATGTTGCGCCGCGCCGATGTCGAGATAGCCCGTCGTTGCGCCACCAGGAAACACGCCCGGATACCCCTCTGCGCGCAACGCGGCCCCGCCGCCTGCCGTCGTATTCAAGCTGAAATCATCCCCGGCCGCATTGGTGAACGGATCCGCGGTCAACGTCACATCGTTCGGACCCGCGCCGATCACATTCCGCGCGCCCGAGGTGTTGTTGTAAAACGCGTTATAGTCAAAGGCGAGCGCGGACGCGGCCGGGAATCCACCGACTGAGGCATTCAATCCATAGCCGCCGTTATCAACCATCACGTTGTTGCGTACATTGCAGCCGATGTCGTGGGAGGTAGACCACCGAATCCCATCACGACCATTGCCATAACACACGTTGTTGAGCAGCGTGATTGTGTATCCCGTTCCGGTATTGATGCCGTCTGAGGTGCCCGTGTTATTCGAGAAGATGCTTCTCACGACTGTCAACCCAATGGGGTTGCCAGTTCCAACGAGACCGTGAATCGCGTTGTCGTGGACCCAGCAATCAATCACACTCACGGCGAGGGATGTGTCGATTCTGATGGCCCCATTGGCGGCAATGTCGGTTACTTCGCATCGCCGCACCGTCCAGCCACCGCCGGCGACATAGATGCCTTGCGTAGCAAAACTCGTCACCTTGCAATTTTCGATGCGTCCGAAGTTCGTGCTCGTTTGCCAACCGGTCAACCCAGCCGACGCTCCCGACCCGTCGATGATGAAATTCGCCCAGTGCCAATCTGAACTTGTCTCCACGCCATTAATCGCATTCCCGTTTGTTTTGATCGTAGGTCGGTTCGATCCGGTGGGATAATCCCCGCGCGTGGCATCGTAGCCATAGACGCGATTGCGACGCAACACCGCCGAAGGGGTCGTGGTCGTGATCGCCGCCGTAAGGTTGTATGTGCCCGACTTCACCCACGTCAGTTGATCGGCCGCCGAGGTCGCCGCCGCCATGTTGTCCACGGCTTTCTGAATCGTGAGCAGGGCGCCGCCGATGTTCATCGTGATCCCGGTACCCGCCGCGACGTTGCGGTCCACGGTGATCGAGGACGAACTGGCACGCGCGGTTACTTCATACCATCCCGCTGTAAGTCCACCGGACCCGCCTTGCAGATAGATGATGTTGCCGACGATCGTGGTGCCAAACGCGGCCGTGGCGGACGTGATCGTCGAGGTGCCATCCGCGACGGCATCGGTCGTGGACCCGTCGGCCCCGCCGCTATTCTTTGCGTCTTGTTGGGAATAGTCAGAGCCTGAGCCGCCCGTGACGAAGCCGCCGCCATTCGTGTCCAAGCCGGCCGTGCGAACTTCCCAGACGGTATTCGCTGAAAGCGCCATTAGTGGTTGTTTATCTCCCTAGTCCCTTTATGTCCCATTACGCTGGCGGCAGGTACGTCGTCTCAACCTCGACGATCGCGTCTGGCGCCGACGCGTTACTATTGAGCCAGACGCGCAGGTATTTGTTCACATACGCCGCCAGCGCCGGCGACCCGGCCCCAATCGCGTGCCAGTGATTCGCCGCCAACGCGATCCACGCGTCACCCTGCCCAGGCACCCAGTAACTATTCCCAAAACTATCCGTCACCGCCCGCGCATCACCAGGCGTCGTGACACGCAGGCGCGCCGACGTGACCAGGCCGCTCAGAGGCACATCCACAAACCCAGGGCCACTGACAATCGTCTCCGTCCACGACGTGGTCTGCGCCGGCCCATACTCGACACCGTTGATCGTGACGGCGCCCGTGAGTACAGGGAATTTCTGATACCCGAAATCGAACACGGATGTCAGGGCCTCGCCGGGAAAGACCAGCGCCCCCTCGAGCCGCATCGGGTCGTAACTCATGTAGATATGCGACGTCCCGCCCGTCGTGCGCGCGCGCAGACTCGCGTTCGTGATGCGGGGATCGTCTCGTGTGGCTTGGAAATTGATGATGGTGGGCGACGAGGCATAATTCCGCAACGCCGTGAAGGCCACGTCGTAGTCCAACCCGTCCAGCCAGACATGACCCAGACCGACCTCGGTGTTGACCGCCGCAATGTCCGTCCCGGCAATCGTGACATGGCGCCACGTCACCCTATCGCCGCCCCAGGCGCATAAGGCAAACGCCTCAGAAATCTGGGTATTCCAGATTTTGTTCGACCCCGATCCCGTCAGCGTCACGCCATCCACCAGCACATCAAACGCGCGCCAGAAGTGTAGGACGTTACTGTGCGGGTTCGTAATCGTGACGTTCGTGAGCGTGACATTCTTCGCAGCCAGCACCGACACATCCCACATGGCATTGGGCATCTTCTGGGGGTCAATCACCGGATCGAGCATCAGCGTCAGGTCGTGCAACGCGATGTCATGCGCCATGCCGCCGACAAACCGCTCCAGCCCATGATCAAGCCCGAACCCTTTGGAGAAATTCGCCGGCGAGGGATACGTACTCCAGGCACCAATCTTCCAGTGCAGGCCGGGGACCGTCACCGCCGTCAACCCCGCGAGCGACCCGTAATTCGTGATCGCCGTGCCCAGCGGTTCGGTGAACGTGATCACGCCGTTACTCACGGACTGCACCGTCGCCGGGATGAACGCCGCCGGTTCGACCGGATCGCTGGGTGTGACACCCGCCCAGATCAACACCCCTTCGCCCGGCTGCACGGTGACAAGCTCGGCGGGGTCCATCGTGAGTTGGGTCGTCGCCGCCGTGATCGCGCCGGTCACATGCGAGAGATGCCGCGTCGGCGACCCGCCCTGCGTCGGTGGTGGGGCGTACGTCGGCGTCGTGACGGTTGAGCTGGCAATCTGCACCGGGAAAAAGCCGCTGTTGGCCCCGTCCGCGGGATTGACCCAGAGGGTGCAGCCGCCGAAATACACGTCAACGTTCGACCGCTGTAAGAGCAGCCCCTGCGTCTCGTTCACCTGACCCGTGCGCTGGAGATGAAAATCCCCCTTCGGCATGTGAATCACATGCACGGCCGGGTCCGCGAACTGGTCGTACACCCATTGTGGTAAAGGCTTAATCTTCTTCTTCATCAGTCAAGTTTCTGGATTCGGAGAGATTTTAAACACCCGATCGCGGCCCGCGTTACTAGACGCTTCCAGCGCAATGAGCACGGCCGCGGCATCTGTCAGCATGAAGGCGCGAACCTCGGCGTTCGTGATGGGCGTCCGGCCATCCGTCGATGACCCATCGACGATGATTTCGCTGTCGTTCGGGAACAGCGTGCCCCAGCCTTCGGCGATGTATTCAATCTGCGCGGACTTGATCGCGTTGTACAGCCTCGCCACCCGATCTGCGAGTGGGCGGATCTTGGTGTTCGCGATGAGGATCGCCTGGGGGTTGCTGTTCGGCATTTATGGCACCTCCGCCAATGCCGCCTTCGCCGCGACAATGGCCGCCTGTAACCGTTGAATCTGGAGAATGGCCTGCGACAGTTCTGATCCAACCTGTTCCGCCGTCTGTTGCGCCGCGTTCCGCTCGATCGTCAACGTCGTATTCTGGCCGGCAAGGGTTTGGATCTGCTGCTCGAGCACCACGATCTGCTGTTGGAGTTCGGCGATCGTGGGATCAACGGGAGGCGTCACCACATCCGCAAATACTTCCGGGCCGAACGCCACGGACGGCGCGTACGCACGCTGCGTATAGCCGGCTAAGAGTGGATCCGAGCTGCCCACGGGGCCGCCGCCCTGATCAATCACGACACCATCAAACGCCCGACAGTGCAGGGTGTGATACCGCTGGGCGGGCAAGGGATCGCCAGTCACGTCAGCCAGATCGACCGACCACACCCACGGCGCCGCCGTCCGCGCGCCCAGCGCCACATGGTTCCTGAAACACTCCGCCCGCACCACATCCGGCGAGACCGTCGCCGCCATCTGCACGACTGATCCCGTGCGTGTCGTCGTCACCGCCATCGTGGGGGGGGGATCGTAGGCAAGCGTGAGCACATACGGCGTGAAGGTTTGGTTGCCGAGCGTCCAGCCTGACCACGTCAGCGTCGGCGGGAGACTCCCGATCGGCGTAGACAGCGCATCCGCCGCCGCGTCATAGCGCGTGCTCGCGTTGAACAAGACGGGCGCAATGACACCCGTTGGCGGATTTTGATCGGCGCGAAACAACACGTCGCCGTCGCGCGTCCAATGGGAGTTCACATTCGGCGTCCAGCCAAACTCATACGGCTTCAGGCCTGGACCGAAGGTGTTCCCGAACACGCGGATCACTGTGGGCGAACACGCCGACGTCACTGGCAAGAGGGCCGTCGCTGGTGTGGGGCACGTCGCGTGCGACTGAAACACGCCACGCCCTAGCTGGCCCGTCGCGGACGGGGTCAGGTTCGCGATCGACGTGCGAACGACCCGCCACGGATGGGAGCCATTCGGTGCCACCACATACGCCCCGACGACCACCGCATCATCCGGATCCGCGCGCAACACGCCAGCCGGCCCGCGGCCCTTGACGACTGAATCTTGCAGGTACCCGAACACGGAGAGGCCGACATACCCGCCGAAGTTCTCCACGAGCCGCGCGGTATACCACCGCAGGGGATTCGCATACGCGCCGTGGAAGATCCCTTCGCCCCGTGTCGCCCACGCATGCGCCCCCACCACGTCGTCATTCGTGGATAGGCCGATGTTCTGCCAGCTCTTGAACGCCGACGATCGGTGGCTGTGGGCTTCGTTGTCGAGATTCAACCGGATCGGGAACTGCCCCGCGCCGCGCCCCGTAGGTTCCTGAACGGTCCCGGTCGCCCAGTAGAACCCGAGGCTCACGTACCCGTCAGGCGGAAACCCGGCCGACACGTTCCCGATGTGCGCTTCGCGATCCGTGGTACCCAGCCAGAACGCAACCCCGGTCCCAATCCCGCACACGCCACCCGACTGCACCGCCGCCACGAGATTGTGGATGTACGCAACGTCCGCCTGTCCCGAGTTCGGATTCGTCTGGATGTAGTGCCCGACGCAGCCCGGCAGGAGTGCGACGGTGTCCTCAACCAGGATGCCGTTGGATTCGTGCAGGTTCGTGGCCCGATTCCCGGCTTCGACAAACGAGACCCCGCGCACGAGGTTCGTCCCGTAGCCGCAGGCCCCGAGCTCGTGAAAGTGCAGGGCATACCGGCCCGCGGTCCCGATATGGCCCATGTGCTCAAAGGCCGCGAACTGCACCTGAGCCGTCCCGCAGTGCATGACCATGACATGCGCGAACTTCCGCGCCGATAGCGTCGTGGTCAGATTTGCGGTGTTCTCGGAGAGTTCTGTACGGATGCGGATGTTGTGGGAGAGCAGCCCGACTTCGCCGCGCTCGAGGCCTGACCCGCGATGGGCAAAGGACAACGGCGCCGCCAGCGTCAGCGCGTGCCCGTCCACGGATGCGATCGTGCGCGTCTCGGTTTCGTAGTTCTTGCCCTGAAAGATCGGGGCCCCGCTCGCCGCGTACGTGTAGTACCAGGGGAAACTCGTTTGCGTGACGACGATCTGCCCACCCACGGGCCAGCGGGACACGTCGCCGTCCACCGTCACCGACGTGGCGCCAGCCGCCAGATCCCCGCTCAGCTTGCCCCATGTGCGAAGGACGTCCCGGCCGTGGACGAGCAGCGTGCCGCCATCCACCCACAGGCCACAGTCGGTCGCTTGAAAGTGCCCGCCGCCCACAAAGCCTGAGGCTTCGGCGTTGTTCAGGTCGAACACCAGATCGTGATCAACCAGCACCGGATCGACGTCGGTGCCCATGTCCAGCACCCCGCCCGCAGACACAATCAGATTGCAGCCGATCTCCAACCGAGACGCCTGCGTACGGGAGATTCGGAGGGTGCCGTTGATGGTCAGGTTCTCGACGGAGGCCGTGCCGGCCAGTTCATAGACGTGGCCCACAGGAATGACCGCAGGGATCGTTTGGGCAGAGCTTCCGCTGGCCCAGAAGAAGATCGATAGAATGGTGATGATAGTGCGCGACACTACATCGTGTAATGTCGCAGATCCGATCTACGAGGGATAGTGGCTGCTACGTCTAGCTACGTCCTGCAACATGTCCTTCGCGCTTGAGGCGTTGAATGTCACCGACAAAGATCCGCTTGCAGCGTCGAACGCGGAATGCCGGCAGGGCGCCGTCACGCACGAGCCGCCAGATCGTCCAGCGGCTCACACTGAGGAGCTTCGCGGCTTCGGTGATGCTGACGGATTCACGGCTCACAGGTTCCTCAGAATATGCAGCGGACCGACCGAGATGGACGTCCAGCCGATACCGCGGATCCGCTCGATACCAAGCGACCAGCACGTCCACCAAAAGAACCACGTCACGCCGTTCCATTCCGGTGTGGGCGTCATGGCTGTCCCTTCTCCCCTCCGCAGTTCTCCTGTCTCGCTCGAATGGCCGCAGCCGCTTCTTGAGCGCCGAAGGTAATGCAGGTCAGCGCATCCTCTTTCCGTATCTGCGTGGCGAGGGTGAGCAGGGCGGATTCGATAAGCGTTATCTCACGCTGACAGCCTTCGCACTTCACATCGAGACACCCCACGCTGGCGTTGAGTTGCTTTTGAAGTGCTTCAGCTAACTGGCGTATCGACGGAGGGGTCTGGGTCATGGGTGGGTTACCTCTCACTCTCCGTAGATTCCGCGTTCGACGCCTTGGTCTTTTACCCACGCACGCAGTTCATCCCACTGCCAGCCGTCTTCGGGTATAGGCAAGTTCGCCTTATGAGCAAATTCAGCGACGGCTTCGTTCACATCGCCTAAGTGGTCACAGAGTGAAAGTGTCCACAGCAACCGCAACCACAATTCTTGGGTCATGGGTGGGTTACCTCTGACTCTTTTATTGTCACGGCAATGACGCAGAGAGCGCCGTCTACGTTGGCGAGTGCTCGCCATTCACCCTTGACAACGCCCGGTATCGCTTCTTCCTCATACCATTCTGGGTCCGTGACCAGTTTCACGTAGGGGCCTGATTTACGAATAACGCGCCCTGCCGCTTTAACTCGTTGGCTCATGGTGTCGTCTCCGTGGCATCGAGGCAAGGTGTATGTCCGACCACGTTGATACCATCTGCGCTAGGAAACATTTGGGAATTATATACATGACTCCCGCGCATAACCGTTCACTTGGCCAAGTCCCGCAGGGTGCCAAGCTCATGAAGCAGGGCGCGCACGGACGCGCCCGCCCACATCGCCAATTGGCGCGCTTTCTCTGGCGTCAGTTCCGGATCGCGGCTCCAATCTTCAGTGAGCCGCTGGACGATAGCGGCCCGAACGTCGTCACCGATGTCATGGCGACCGTCACCAAGCGGGACGGGAACTGGTTCCCAGCGGTCCATATCACTTCTCCTTCGCTATTTTGTTGGCGCGGCGCTTTCGACGGCGCGCAGGTTTGGACTTCGCCTTCGGTCGGTAGGCGAGAACGATGTCTACGACGGCGTCCAGTTGCTTTGGGACTTTGGGCTTTGCCATTAGGCTGCTCCCTTCTCGCGGACGTGCTTAGCGACGTGGGCTTGCGCGCCAGCCGTGTTCGGTTTAATGCGCTGACCGCAACTGCGACACTCCCACAGATAGAACCACAGGAGGCCATCCTCGGTATTAGCTCGGACCAGACGAAAACGATTCCAGTAACGCGACGGCAGGCGGTGGACAACCCTCGGGTCCTCCATCTACTTCCCCTCCGCTTCGCCAATGATTGCGTCCATGCTCTTAATGCCTCTTACCAGCGTCATCTCATATTCGGTCAGCGTGGCAGAGTAACCCTGTCCGGGTATGTATCCCGCGTGCTTCTGACATCCAACCAGAAGATCGCGAGCAGCCTTGAGCGCCTCCAGAATTTCGTCGCGTTGGGCCTTCAAGTCGAAGGCTCTGACGCCCAGCCCTTGCGCAACTTCCTGCCACCAATCACGGCTATCGGGCACCGGCTTCTGTCGGTGCTCCGCAACGAGAGCATGGAGCGGGGAACCCTCCTTAACCTCCGTAAAAGCCAATCGTTCAAGCTGTTCTGGTGTTGGCATCTAGTTACCCTCCGGCTTCGCGATCAAATCCGTGTATTCCAACCGCTTGCCAGCCATGCCGTCTACAAAACTGTCGAGACGGTTGAGCGTGTGCCGCTTCACATTCCCGTCGTTCAGGCGGAACGCGAACTCGTCCATGTAGCGGCCAGTGTGCTTCGGGCTGATGTGATGGTAGACGCCGATGATGCCGCGCTTCATCACGGCGAAGGCGCTCTCTACGCCGTTCGTGGTGACGTTCCGGCGACGATACTGACGCTGGCCGTGATTGATCGAATCGTGCCGATAGAAGATGCCGTCCATGTCCGCATAGACCGGCGCTTCGTCGGTGTGCAGTTCAGCGCCGTATTCGACGTTGCTGTAGATCGCGCCCTGAATCGCTTCGATGCTGGTATCGAACAGCGGCATGGCCTTCATGCGCCCGCCGCGCTCGCGCATTCCAAGCACGGCGGTTTTGCCGACTGCGCCGCGCCCCAGGTTCAGCTTCTTGTCCGCGTGCTTGTTCCGTTCCTTGCCGCCGACATACGTTTCGTCAATCTCCACGATGCCGCGCAGCTTGCGAAGGTCTTTCCCGCACGCCTCACGCAGCCGATGCAGGAGAAACCACGCCGACTTTTGCGTGATGCCGATCTCCTTCGCCAGTTGCAGACTGGAGATACCCTTGCGCGCGGTGACGAGCAGATACATCGCGTAGAGCCACTTGTGGAGCGGCACATGCGACCGCTCCATGATGGTGCCCGTGCGGACGGTGAAATCTTCCTCGCAGGCGTTGCAGCGATAGTAGCCGCCCTTCCGCGCCGTGATGCGCTCGCCGCTCTTGCAGACCGGACAAGTGACGCCATTCGGCCACAACCGCGACTCGAAGTAGACGCGGGCGGATTCCTTGTCGGGGAACCGTTCAAAGAGTTGGAACGTGCTGATTGTGCTTTTCGACATGGCCTATGCCCGCACTTTCAAATCAAACGCGACTTTAGAGTCAGACGTGACAAGCATCGGCTGATCGCAGGCAACGCAGACCAGACGCGGATTCGTCAACGCTGTGAAGTTGTCGGCGGTCCACTGCTCGCTCCCGTCCCATTTATTCGGTTGTGGTTCTCCACAGGACGGGCAAAGAACGGAAACAGCATCGGCTACGAGTTGAGCGCGGCGCATGGCTTACCGCCTCTCCGTGTCGTCGGCGATCCGAGACATGCCCGGTTCGCCGGCCAAAATCGGCTGCCTGTTCTCAGGAGCAACGTAGCCGTCCGCCTCTGCCGCTGGTCGCATTTCAATGTCAGACCCCTGATAGGCGCGGATCGACTTCGCGCACGGTTCACAGAACGCATACCAAGGCCCGGTAGCCTTGCGCCCGTTCGTGTCCCTGACGCGCCGGATTTCAAACGCGACTACCCGCGTGCAGCGCGAGTGCTTGCGCTTGTGCTCGGCCTCTGTCGGGTGCGGAATGTCGCCCACGTTGCAATCACAGCGTCGATAAGCCATTGCATTTCTCCCTCGTTTCGGTTGGCTGGATTGCCAGCCGATGAAAGGATTCTACGTCCAAATGGCCAAGGGAGTCAAGTATATAATTCCCAAACATTTTCCCGCAGCGAGGGCAAGGCATCACGGGTATAGGACCGACAGGGTCGATGTCTGACTTCGTGGTGGCATCGAGGAGGGCCAGCACGTTGTCGAGTTGGACGTAGCTCGTCTGCTGCCCGCCCAGCGGCTCAATGCGCCGTGGCAGCTTCATAATCTGCGCTCGCAAGGAGGCGGCCTTCACTTTCAATACCTCGATGGTATGGTCACGCCAGTGTAAGCCATTCGCCGCAATCGCAATCACCTGTTCAGGCGTTTCGTCGCTCCATGTTCGGTCAAGAGTAGCTTTCAGCGGCTTCACGAGTTCTTCTGGGGAGGCGGCCTCTGTGGTGGCCCCTGCCAGAACGCTTCTGAGCACACTCAGGGACGTTTCCAATACGCGCTGTTCGCTCTCTGAATGGCGATATCGCGCCACGCGCAACTCGGTTTCCCACCACTGAATCGCCTCCACTAAGTCCTGTTGGGGTGTGCTCGTCATGTCGCCGTCTCCCCTTTACAATCTAAATAGGCTTCGATGAAGACTTGCGCGACTTGCGGGACGATCGCGTTGCCAAATCCAGACAGCGCAGCCATGTAAGCGGAAACCCCATGCGTGATGCCCACATCGCCGGCGTCACCACGATCCCGCGACACCCAGGCCACTTGTGCATTGATGCCGCCGCCTGATTCGCCGTCGCCGTTGGCGTAGCCAACAAAATAAATCCGTGCTCGCGCATGATCTGCACCGACAGCGACAGCCGGCAAAACCGCCGCCCCGATCGCATAACCCACGGATTCCATGTCATCGCAGAGGCCATCGAACCAATCTCGAGCCGTGGCAACCTGTTCGCCAAAGAAGACGCGAGGGCGACTTGCAGTGAGGAGGCGCCGCTGTTCGGGCCACAAATCCAACGCAACTTGTCGGCCTCTCGACGCCGATGAAAATCTCTGGCAGGGACAAGAAAACGTCCAGCATTCGCGCTCGTCAGGCCATCCAGCGAGTCTAAGGGCGTAGCTCCATCCTCCAATACCGGCGAAGAAGTGGCACTGGGTGAACCCTCGAAGTTCATCCGGTCGAACAAGCTCGATTGACCGTTCATCGACTTCGCCATCTGCTATCAGTCCTGCCTTGATGAGTTCGCGCAACCAGGCCGCCGCGAACAGGTCGTTCTCGTTGTAGTAACTGCTCACGGGCGCGCGTGTCCGCTCTCGGCCACCACCTTCACGGCGTCCTCGGCACTCCGCACGACATGGACTGGCGCACAATGGTTCGACTGCCAGACTGCCTGCAACGCTCGCAGCAACCCCTTCTCGGCTTTCACTTCCAGCACGTACCAGCGGCCCTTCGCACTCACCAATAGATCGGGACAGCCTTTGCCCACTGTCGCCAAGCTTTGCACGCCGTAGCCGCAGGCGCGTAAGGCTTGCACGACTTCCGCGTGGGTGCGATCGATCTTGGCGTTCCTCATGCGGCCCGCTTCCGTCGCCGTTCCCATGATTTGGCCGCCCGGGCGCGCGCCTCCCGTCGGCACTCCGCACAATGCGCCCAGTGTCCCGCCTCGCGATTCGGCTGTACGCACGCCTGACACCGCCCTTCCCGTCGAAGCCATTGGCGATGCTCCGCATGCCGCGCCGCTGACTCACGCCGACAGGAAAAGCAGTTCACATACCGTGTCCCCTTCGGTTTGGGCACGCCACATGCCATACACAGGCCGCGCAACTTCCGCCGTCTGCGGTTGCGCCGATTCCAGAGGGGTTGCCGGGGATCGCTCATGCGGCAGACGCCTTCTCGCGCGCAGACTGCGCCCGCTTATGGCCGCGGACATCGCGGTCGTCCACCAGTAACGGCTCCCCGCTCGCCTCGAGGTCGTCGTTGATCAGCCCGCGGATGTAGTCGCACAACGACTCGCCCTTGAGTCGGACTTTCAGCCGGCGCAGATCATCGGCTTTCACTTCGACCTGGATGAGCCCGAGCTGGCGTTGAACACGGCGGCTGTAGTTGCTCACCGCGTTGTCTCCAGTTCTCGCTTCATACCAGGCTTCAACGTCTCCAGCTTCTGGTAAAACTCCGCACGGGCCGAGTACCACCGTTTAAGTGGAAAACCGTGAAGCCATTCCCCGCGTAACACCGGCAGCGGTTTATTCGGATGCCGCATCGGGATCGTGTCGCCGTTCGCGTCAAGACACGGCACGTAACGGGTGGGGAGATACGTGACATTCGCCAAGATACAGTCCGCGCACCCGCACGGATCGCCTTCGTAAAACAGCCGCTCGGCTTCGGTCCACTCTTTCGCCTGCCGCCAATCCATCATCCCCATCTCGCCCATGCCGAGCCCGTGCTTCGGCAACGCCTGCACCCACTGCGACACCGCCGGCCACTTCGTCAGCCCGTGCTGGAGCGTGTCGTACGCCTGCTTCACGGCGTGGAATGGGTACGGCTCGAGCGCCTGGAAGTACGTCGCCAAGGCTTGATCAGTACGGTCCTTGGGAGGGGTAAAACTCAGCCCAGAGAATCGCAGATTGTCGAAGAGTTCCCGGAACGCCGGCAGGTCGTGACTGGTCATTTCGCCGCCTTCCATCGAGCCAGAATCTGCTCGGCTGATTCACCCGTTGCGCTCTCCGCGGCCGGTTCCTGCAACCGCTGGTTCCAGCGTTTCTCCCGCAGCCATCGGCCGAATAACGGGATCTTCCCGTCGAGCCATTGCGCGGACAGCTTGTGCTGCGTCACCCCGGCCACGAGCTCGCCGTATCGCGTGTCCGCGTCCACCCCGTCGAAGACGGCTATCCACGCCTGCTCCACCTCCCACCCGCACTGGTAGCCACTGGGCGGGTAGTGCTCGCGCAGGAATCGTTCAAGCCGCACATCCAGCGGAATGACTGCAGTCTGGAGATTGGAGATAGGAGATGAAGATGAAGAGTTGGGTTTCGGTTGCCCATCAGGTTCAACCGCGGTTGGATTTTGGTTGGACTCCGGCTGGCGTTCGGTTGAGGCTTTCAGCACCTCGCGCATCTTCGCGGATGCCTTCCCCTTATCGCTTTGCCGGCGCCGGTATGTCTCCTGCTTCTCCCGCTCCCGCTCGAGACGCTTATGCACCAGCACCCCGTCCCGCTCCACGAAGCATTGGCCGATGGCGGGCCACATCTCATTCAGTTGCCGGCTTGTGGCCCCACAGAGGCGGGCCAGTTTCTTCGGTTCCGTGGGCAGGCTCCCCTCAAGCCAGCAGTGGCAGCAGAGCCGCCAGTAGGCGCCGACTTCTGCGAGAGACATGGCGATCTGTTTCACGTCCGTCAGAAAGTCTTTAGGGTAAAACTGGAATGCTGGACTCGCGCTCGCCATCAGAACTCCAGTCGCATCGGTTCTGGTTCCCGCG
>Ga0137443_1000033_pt1 | contig 16628 bp, 12 predicted proteins | sample EasRivERMGT300_2_FD_102324 | JGI IMG/M metagenome (GOLD analysis project Ga0137443, IMG submission 102324) | Soil microbial communities from meander-bound floodplain in the East River, Colorado, USA - East River MetaG ERMGT300_2 | ecosystem: Environmental > Terrestrial > Soil > Floodplain ... | reverse complement strand
GTGATCAAGGGCAGCGACGGCAACGGCGAGATCAAGAACGGCGAGTCCGCAGCCAACCTCAAGGCCGCGCGTGACCTGATCGGCGAGATCATCCGCCGTGCGAAGCCCCGCAAGGACGAGCTAGTCTATGCCGTGATCGGCGCGCCCGCGCAGGCCTCGATCAAGAACAAGCAGGCGATCCTCGAGGTGGCGCGCGAATCGATCGACTCCGTGATGCTGTGCTCGGAACCCTTCTCCGTGGCCTACGGCCTGGATTGGCTGGACGACGTGCTCGTGATCGACATCGGGGCCGGCACCACCGACCTGTGCCGGATGCACGGCACCATGCCGGAGGAATCCGACCAGATCACGATCACCTACGCCGGCGACTACGTGGACAATCAGCTCATGGAGCGCCTGAAGAAGTCCTGCAAGGATGCGCGCTTCTCGATCCAGATGGTCAAGTCCATCAAGGAGAAGTACTCGAACGTCGCGCGCGTGATGGAGCCGGTCGTGGTGGATCTGCCGGTGAACGGCAAGCCGACGCCTTTCGACATCACCGAGGACCTGCGCAGCGCCTGTCGCTCGATCATTCCGTCCATCGTCGAGGGCATGGGACAGCTCATTGCCACCTTCGACCCCGAGTTCCAGGACCGCCTGAAGAACCGCGTCTTGCTGGCCGGCGGCGGCAGCCAGATCTCGGGGCTCGAGAAGGCGATCGAGGAAGAGATGGAGCAGCATCTGGGCGGCGGTCGCGTGATGCGCATCGAGGAGCCCGTGTACGGCGGCGCGAACGGCGCGCTCAAGATCGCGCACGACATGCCGGCCGAGTACTGGGAGAAGCTGAAGTAGCAACAGCTGGCCCGAGAAGGCCAGGTGCAACGTGCTGTCTCGGCACGGAGCGAGCGGAGTTCGGCGCGGTGCGATCTGGAGCGCATTCCCCGCGGGGGAGCACGCTCCCGGCCGCCCGCCCGAACGCCGCGTTCTGACCAGCTTCCCACGGCCACGGACCACCATGCCCGGCTGCCCTGCGCTCCTGACGCCTGCTCACGCCGAGCGGATCGAGACGAGGCTGCGCTCCGCGCGCGACGACGAGCTGGCGGAGCTCCTGTGGAAGTTGCGGCGGCGCAGGAAGGTCGCTGTCCAGCCACGCGCGGCGTTGCAGCAAGCGCGCGAGCTCGAGTTGGTCGAGTCCTCGCCGGACACGCCGCTCCGGCTCACGCCGCTCGGGGCCAAGGTGTCGGACTCGCTGATCGAGTACGCCTACTGGAAGCAGCGTGGCAGGCGGCACCACTGGTCGGAGGAGGTCCCCGCGCTCCGGGTCGAGAGTCTGCGGGGCAAGCGGATCCTGGAGGTCGGCTCCGGTGCGGGCGTCAACCTGCTCTCGCTGCAGCGCTGCGCCGAAGTCGTGGGCCTCGACCTCGAGCCGCTCTACCTCCAGTTCACCGAGATCCTGGCGCGCCTCGAGGGCGTTCCGACGCCGACGCGCGTGTGCGGTGTGGCGGAGCGCCTGCCGTTCCAGGACGAGTCCTTCGACGTCGCCTTGTTCCACGGCTCCCTGCCCTACATGCGCATCCAGCACGCGCTGTGCGAGACGGCTCGCGTGCTGCGGCCGGGAGGATCGGCCATCGCGATCCAGAGCGATCTCTGGCAGACCCTCGGCATCCGCGTTCGCCAGCGCGGCTGGAACCTGCTCTCCCCCGGCGTCTTCCTGCGCGAGGCGCGCGCGGCCGCGGGGATGCTGGCCTACCCCTGGATGGGGCGGGTCCTGCTCGAGCCCTTCGCTCCGGTGCACGTGACGGGCCAGCAGATGCGCCGCTGGCTGGCGCAGGCGGGCCTGCGCGTGAACGCCCGCGAGACGTGCAGGGTTTCGCACGAGGTCTGCTGCGTGGCCCAGAAGCCGGCAGCCGGCCGTGATGTGCGCGTGCAGGAATAGCCTGATTCAGCGGTCCTGGCTGCCTGGTCTCGGGAGGTAGGGCGGCAACGTGGTCAGGCGCGTGTCTTCGACCGGGCCGCCCACCGCGAAGTGGTAGAAGCTCTGCCATTCGCGGGATGCGATGCCGAAGGCCTCGTGTACCGGGTCATCGAAGTAGCAGCCGATGCCGGTCGCGCGGATGCCGGCCTCTTCCGCCTCGAGATAGAGCACCTGGCCAACCATGCCCGCTTCCCAGAACAGGTTTCGGTAGAACGATGCGCCGTGCGTCTTCAGGCTGCCCATGTAGTCAGCGATCATCCCGAGACTGAAGGCCCCGTCGCCGGCGATGGCCTGTCCGCAGGAAACGCGGGCCGCCAAGGCACGGCAATCCTCCTCGCGGAGCAAGTACAGTGGCAGCCCGGACGGACAGGCGGGCACCCGTCGCCAGAGGAATCCCGGATCCAACGCTCTCCGCATCGACTCGATCCTGTCCGGGTCGCGCGGCAGCGCGTAGAGGCCGGGCACGAGCCCGTCGACACGGTGCACGAAGAGCCCGAGATGGATCCGCGGCCGCCACGGAAGCGCGTCCCAGGGCATGCCCGTCCGATCCTGTGTCGGCACGACGCGGGCGAGCATCCGGAACAAGGTCTCGCGCGAGATCGAGGTGGAGCCGTCCAGCGCAACGGCGCTCCTCCGCCCGAGGATCGCGCGCTCGGCGCTCAGGCGACCGGACCGTACGAGGACTCCGAAGAGCTCCTCCTCGGAAGGGAAGCGCGCGCAGTCCTCGGGGATGGCCGCGTTCTTCCCCGGCCGAGTCGCTCGGGCGACCTCGTCGATCACGGGCCAGTCGACGAGGTGCGCGCGGCTGAGCGAGTTGGCCCGACCGCGCCAGTCCGAGGCCACCAGGCGATTCATCGCTTCTCCGGACGGGAGCAGCGCGTGCGCTGGTGATCCTCCCGGCATGATCACGGCCAGGAGCTCGGCTTGCTCGCGTTCCGCCGGGCCATGATCGGCAGCGCGGTCCAGGCCGAGGAGCCGCGACATGCACGAGGCTCCCACGCCGTCCAGCAGCGCGAGCCTCCAGCCGAGGGCAGCCGCTGCGATGCGCATGGCCGCCAGCGCATGTCCCACGTCGTGCTGGCAATAGCGGAAGGCCCGTTCGCCGTACTTCCACGCCTCGCGCCAGTAGATCGACGTGAGCGCGACGAGGAACGAGCCCTGCGGCAGGATCGCGACGAGCTCCGACCAGGATGCAGGCGCGAGGACCGCTCTGCGCTCGAGCGCGTGCTCCTTCGGGGCGTAGTGGACGACGACCGGCTCGTCGCCGATTCCCTCCAGGGCCGGAAGGATGGCGTAGCCCTCGGTCGGGTGCAGATTCCCGCTGGAGGGATTGGCCCGGAGGGGCCAGGTGACTTCCCCGAGGCGCTTCCACGCAGTGACGGACAGTGAGTAGCGGAAGAAGAGCGAGACCGATTCGAGACCGAGCGGTTCGCTTGGAACCCCGCCCGCATGCAGCTGCCAGTAGGGAAGCAGACGGCCGCTCCGCGGAAGGGGCAAGTCGTGGAGCGGCGCTCCTTCGTATCGACGGAAGGGGTCGGGCTGAGTGCTCCAGTCCAGGTACCCGAGCGACGCGGCAAAGCGCTGGTAGTGGTGCTTCGTGCGCTCGTGATAGGCGACGGCGATCTCTTCGGTGCTGGATTCCGCCATGGGCACGTATGGGCAAGCAAGAAGCCTCTCCCCGGGTAGGCCGGCGTCGCAGGCCGTGCTAGCTTCGATTGCCTTGCAGTCCGATTGCTGGAACGGCGCGTGCTGGTACGACTCCTCGAAGTGGTTCGTCTACGAAGTGCTCCCAGGCGACCCGCACGGCAATCTGGCCTCGCGACGCCAGCGCTCTCTGCGGTCTACCGGAACGCGGCTCCAGCTACCTACATGTCCGGAGTGTGGGCTCCCTGTCTCCCGAAGTAGAATCTGCGGGTCGGAGGACATCCGGGAGTGCAATGCCTCCAATGTCCCCGATGCAGCGGGACGACCTTGCCGGCTGCCCCCACCGAATGGGCCCGTGAATGTTCCAACACAAGCTGGAAGAGCTGGCGCAACAGGTCAGCACGCTTCAGCGATCCTCTCGCGAGGATCCGAGGCGGGTGAAGGAACTGCTCGCAGGCTCGCTCGACGATCTACGGCAGTCGCTGGAAGAACTAGAAGCCGTCGTCGCGATGCTACCGGAGGGCGAGCGCACGGGCTCGAACGGGTCCGGAGGAAGCAGCTCCGGAGGAAGCAATGCAGAAGGTCTGAACGAGGCTCGGCCGGGCCGCGCGCTGCGCTTCCGCGCCATGGCCGAACGGAGCTCGGTCCTGGTCCGAATCATGCGCACGGATACGCGCTGCCGCTGGGCCAACCGGGCCTGGCTCGAGCTGACGGGGCGAAGCATGAAGGAGCTGCTCGGGCGGGGCTGGCTCCAGGACGTGCACCCCGAGGATCGCGACCGCTGCGAACGGATCTGCCGCGAAGCCTCCCTTTCGAGCCGACTCTATCGCCTCGAGTATCGCCTGCGGTGCAAGAGTGGTGAGTATGGTTGGGTGGTCGAGATCGGGACACCGCGGATTTCCTCCCGCGGAAACGTCGGTGGCTACCTGGGGACTGCGATCGAGATCACCGAGCACAAGCTTGCCGAGACACGCCTGGCGCTGCAGTACGAGATCGCGGGCGTCCTCGCGAAGGCCTACGACCTGGAGGAAGCCGCTACCCCGATCCTGCGGAACCTGTGCGAGAAACTGGGCTGGGACGTCGGCGAGCTCTGGACCGTCGACACCGAGGAGCGCGTGCCGCGCTGCTCTCGAGTCTGGGCCTCCCCGTCCATCGACCTGTCGGGACTCCAGGGGGGCTCGCCGACGAGGGCCTTCCCACCTGGCACCGGTCCGCCATGGCAGAGCGGCACCCCGGTCTGGGTCGCCGACATCGCGCTCGACCAGGGCCTTGCTCACGAACCCGAGGCCAAGCAGGTCGGATTGCATGGGATGTTCCGTCTGCCCATCTCGGTGCACGGCGAGGTACGCGCCATCCTGCGGATCTTCTGCCGCCGGGTCCGCGCGAGGGACGACTCTGCGGCGGAGTTCATGACGTCCGTGGGCGTCCAGATCGGCCAGTTCCTCGAACGCCAGCGCAGCGAGGACAGGGTCCGGGAGTCCGAGGCGCGGAAGGCCGCCATCCTCGAGGCTTCGCTCGACGCCGTGATCACGATCGACCGCGAGGGACGGGTGGTCGAGTTCAACTCGGCGGCCGCGACCATCTTCGGCTACCGGCGTGAGGAAGTCCTGGAGCGCGCGCTCTTGGACCTGATCGTTCCCCCAAGGCTGCGGGCGCTGGCTCGGGCAGGTTTTGCCCGCTACCGGGACACGGGAACGAACGGACTGCTCGGCAAGCGCTTCGGCACGTTCGCGATGAAGTCGGACGGCTCGGTGTTTCCGGTCGAGGTCGCGGTCGCACCCATCGGGAACGGAGACCAGCCGATGCTCACGATCTACGTGTGCGACGCCACCGCACGCAAGCAAGCGGAGCGGGAGATCGGGCTCCATCAGCTACGGCTGCGAGCGCTCATGGCGGATCTCCTGCTGGCAGAGGAGCACGAACGGCGGCGCCTGGCCGTCGACCTCCACGACGGGCTGAGCCAGACGATCGCGCTGGCGCAGATGAAGCTCTCGGCGCTGCGGGTCTCCCTGCGTGGAGAGCAGAAAGGAGCGCTGGACGAGATCGAGCGACTCATCGCCCAGACCGACCGAGCCGCCCGCTCGATCAGTTTCGAGCTCAGTCCTCCGGTCCTGCACGATCTTGGGCTGGAACCGGCCGTGCAATGGCTGGTCGAGAACATCCGGACCCGCTACGGCATCGAGATCGAGCTGGAGAACGACGGTCTACCCAAGCCGGCCGACGAGAAGACCCGCGTGATCCTCTTTCGCTCGATCCGCGAGCTCCTGATCAACGCGGCCAAGCACGCCGGTGCGCACCGGGTCCACGTGCGCCTGGAGCGCCAGGAGGACCATCTGAACGCGGCGGTCGAGGACGACGGGGTCGGCATGGAGCCGGATACGGCGGCCGTCAAGGGATCCGGCCTGTTCAGCATCCACGAGCGTCTGAGCTGCGTAGGTGGGAGCATGAGCATCGAATCGGCGCCAGGAAAGGGGACGAAGGTCCGCCTGTGCGCGCCGCTCACGAACACGAATGGGAGAACGAAGGCGAAGGTGAATGCATGAGTGTCCAAAGCGTCCGAGTGCTCCTGGTAGACGATCACAGGATGATGCGCGAGGGGCTGTGCTCCCTGCTGGCTAGCGTGCCCGACATCAAGGTCGTAGGCGAGGCCTCCGACGGGCGGACGGCGCTCGATCTCGTACGAACCCTCGCCCCCGACGTGGTCGTGATGGACATCGGGATGCCGGAGCTGAACGGGGTCGAAGCGACCCGCCAGATCCGGACCGAGCATCCACGCGTGAAGGTGATCGCGCTGTCCACGCACGCGGACCAGAGCTACGTGCACCACATACTCGAGGCTGGCGCCAGCGGTTACGTGCTCAAGATCGGGGCCCACGACGAGCTCCTGCGGGCCGTGCGCGCGGCGAGCCTCGGGCGAACCTACCTGAGCCCGGAGATCGCCGGCTCGGTCGTCGAGCGCTCCACGCATGCGCATGCTGGAGGCGAAGTGTCCGCCTACTCGACCCTGGGCGCGCGGGAGCGCGAGGTGCTGCAGCTCGTGGCCGAGGGCAAGACCTCGGCCGAGACGGCGAAGGAGATGCACATCTCGATCAAGACCGTCGAGACCCACCGGCGAAACATCGCCCAGAAGCTCAGGCTGCACGGTACCGCCGAGCTGACCAAGTACGCGGTACGCGAGGGCCTGACCTCGCTGGACCGCTGACCCGCGGCTCGGCTCCGCCCAGCCTGCGTCCTGCCGGTGCGCGAGCGCGGACGCCCGCTGCTGCTTACCGAGACTCTCGCGTCTAGACGAGTGGAACCGTGGATGGCCTCCTTTCCCTGCAGCCTGGTCCAATGGGGGAGCGGAGACCATGAGCGGGCACGACCTCTGGCAGAGTGTAGAGCAGGCGCGTCAACAGCTGCTGGCTCTGCGCGCTCGACTGGAGAGCGAGGGGGCTGTGCCGGGATCGCCGGAGATCCGGAGCGCCCTGGGCGATCTCCACGAGATGCTGGAGAAGCTGCACACTCGCTACGGACTCCTGCGCGAGATCCTCGCTCGGACCAGCGATGCCGTTTTCGCCAAGGATCTGCAGGGCCGATATGTGATGATCAACCAGAAGGGAGCCGGGATGTTCGGGAAGCCCGTGGAGGAGATCCTCGGCCGAGACGACACCGCGCTGTTCGAGCGCGCGAGCGCGGAACGGATCATGGCCATCGACCGTGAGGTCATGCGTACGGGGAAGCCGCAGACATTCGAGGAGACCTTCGACATCCGCGGCGTACCGACCACAGTGCTCGCGACCGAGACGGCCTGGTACGAGCCTCGAGGAACGCTACGCGGCCTCATCGGATCGGCGCAGGACCTCACGGAGCGCAGACGGGCGGAGCGCGGGGCCGAGGTCCAACAGGACCGCCTGCGGTCCCTGGCGTCGGAGTTCGTGGTCGCCGAGGAGCGCCTGCGGAAGACGCTGGCAGCCGAGTTGTACAATGGCCTCGGGCAGGAAATCGCCCTGGCCAAGATGAAGCTCTCGGCGCTGCGCGGCTCCGCGAGTGCCGATTTGCACGACCCGCTCAGCCAGATCGAGCGCCTCGTCGAGCAGGCCGATCGCTCTCTCCACACCATCGCCTACCAGCTCAGTCCTCCCTCCCTGCACGATCTGGGGCTGGTGCCGGCGCTGGAGTGGCTCGCCGAAGACATCGGCCGCCGACACGGCCTCTCCGTGCGGATCGCGGACGAAACGGCGCCAGCGGTGGAGGCCGACGATCGGATGCGCGTGATCCTCTTCCGCGCCGTGCGCGAGCTCCTGATCAACACCGCGACGCACTCAGGTGCGAACGAGGCCCGCGTGTGGCTCGGCTCGGAGGATCACACGCTGCGTATCACCGTCAAGGACGATGGAGCGGGATTCGATGTGGCGGCAGTCGGTTTGGAGAGCCATGGCCTGTTCGGCATCCGCGAGCAACTGAGGCACGTGGGTGGAACAATGGACATCGACTCGGCGCCCGGCCGAGGCACGACGGTGACCTTGACTGCGCCGCTCGTGGGGATGCCGAGTGTCCCAGGTATCTGCCTTGCGCACGAGAACGGTGATTCCGCCGCGCCCGGCAGGACAACACGCGCCCCATGAACCCCCGGGGGCTCCGGAGTCAGCCGAGGTTCTTCTCGGCGAACTCCCAGTTCACCAAGCGGTCGAGGTAGGACGAGACGTAGTCCGGCCGGCGATTCTGGAAGTCGAGGTAGTAGGCGTGCTCCCACAGGTCGAGCGCGAGCAGGCACTTCTTGCCGCGCGCCATGGGCGTCTCGGCGTTCGGCGTCTTGACCACGGCGAGTTTGCCGCCGTCTGCGATCAACCACGCCCAGCCGCTGCCGAATTGCGTCTCGGCCGCCTCCGAGAAGGCCGCCCTGAACTTCCCGTAGTCCCCGAACGACGCGTCGATCTCGGCGGCGATGCGGCCGCTGGGCTTGCCTCCGCCCTGGGGTCTCATCGAGCTCCAGAAGAAGGTGTGGTTCCACACCTGCGCGGCGTTGTCGAAGATCCTCGCCTTGGACGCGTCGCCCGCGATCGCCTGGATCAGCTCTTCGAGCTTCATCGAGGCCAGCTCGGCCTCGTCCTCGACCAGATCGTTGAGGTGGTCGACGTAGGCCTTGTGGTGTCTGCCGTAATGGAAGCCGAACGTCTTTGCGCTCATCAACGGCTCGAGCGCGGTGACGGCGTACGGCAGCGGCGGGAGTTGGAACGGAATGGCTCGAGTCGTGGTCATGGCTGCGTCGTGGACGCCAAGCTAGAGGCGTGGAAGGAGCGCTTCCATCGTCATGTCCACCGAAATCGGTGCAGGGATGTGGGTAGCGTTCACGCGCGAGCGCCGCGCGATCTAGCCTGCTACGGCGTCGGATTCGGTTCCTCTGCGGCCTCTTCGACGATGCCCTCGATCACGTCCTGGATGGCCTTGCGGTGCAGATTCCCGAGGTGGCCGCCCGCAGGGAAGAAGTGGGCTCGATCACCCAGGTGCTCGCGCAGCCAATCCAGGTCTTCGGGCCGGAGCAGGAAGTCGTTCTCGTTGGCGAAGAGTCGCACGCGCTCGTTCGCCTCGAGCTCGGCGGCGATCGAGCGCAGGTCGCAATCGGCGAACAACTGCTGCGCTCCCGCCTCGTCGAAGCTGAGACGCGGATCGCGCTCGGCATAGTAGGGGAGCACGAAGGCGTACATGTACTCGAGGAACGAGTACTCCGACGCCTCACGGAACGCCGGCGCCCGGCGCAGCTTGGAACGCGGGGTCTGCAGCACGCCACGGTCGTGACGGTCCTGAGTCTGCAGGATCGTGTATTGCAGGTCCAGGCGGTAAGCGAGGCCGATCAGGAACTCCGCTTCGAGCCGCGTGAAGGGCAGTTCCATGTCGGGCTGCAAGTCGCCGTCGCTCAGGTAGAGCACCTTGCCGAAGATCTCCTCGATGCGCCGCGCGCGCTCCTCGGCCGGGAAACTGAGTGGCGCGTTGTAGAAGCGGTCGACCTGCAGCATCGCGTGCTCGAGGTTCACGGGCGGATCCAGAGCGAGGTAGACGTCGAAGAGCAGGAGTCCCTCCGCCTTGGACCGGGCCTCGTTCGCGGCGATGAACAGCGTCTGGAACGCGCCGATCGAGAGCCCGGCGAGTCGCTTCGAGGAGAAGTGCGCGGGCCAGCGCGCTTCGAGCTGGTGGTCGATCGCAGTGACCGCGCGGTGCAGGTCGTGTGCGTCGGCGGGCACGTATCCCGGCTGATCGACGGTCGAGCCGTGGGCGATGAACTCCCAGTTGGTCGGGTTCGAAAGCGTGACGACGGAGTTGCCGTTCCCGTAGAAGATCTCGGCCAGTCCGAGGCCCCCGTTGCTGAGCCTGTGTCCGCCCATCCCAGGTACCACGTACACGAGCGGGGCCGGCTTCGGCTGGAGCCACAGCGTGAACGGCAAGTCCTGCTTCTCCGAGAGTCGCACGCGATCGGTGCGTCCGCGCTCGGGAAAGGTCGGATCCTCCGGCGCGAGGAAGATCGAGTCCAGGGTCTGCGTCGGTCCGCTCTCGTCGCTCTGCCACGAAAAGTCCTGGACGTCCACCTCGCGATTGAGCATGTACAGGGTGCGCGCCGGCTCGTACGCGTCGTAATTGGCCTCGATCAGGCGCAGGGCGGGTTCGATCTCGTCGCTCCGTTGGTTGAACTCCCGGGCGAGGCTGACGCGCCAATCGCGGATGGCCAGGTCGGCGTATGCATCGGGGACCAGGCCCAGACAGTCGCGAAGCGTGCTTGGGCCGACGATCGGCAGGTACAGGTACGTGCTGTCTTTCCAGCCCCACTTGGCGAAGGTCTGACCGAAGTCCTCGGGATGCGGGTGCAAGTCCATGCCGGTCGCCGGGTCGAAAAGGCCGAGCACTCCGACGGTCGTGTTGACGGCGAAGCGCGCGGTCTCTTCGCCGGCTGCCTTCCACTTGGCCTGCAGGAGGTTGTTCAGGACGCGCCCCGGATACTGGAAGTTGGTGCCGGCCATGGCCAGGTGCTTGCGCACGGGAGCCGGCACGATCCCCCGATACGCCGCGGCCAAGGGCGCGAACACGCACTTCATGAGCACGATGTGAACGAACGCGGACAAGCGGTTCGCCGGCTCGATCGGGTCGTCGACGTGGGGAAAGGGCAGCTCCTCGCGTTGGAAGTACTGCGCACCCGGCCCGGTGTAGTGGGACCAGTCGCGGCGGTGCACGGTCGAGTTGCAACTGGTGACGAGAGCGATGATCAGCAAGCCCGTGAGCGGCCCGGCCCGGCGCACGTGCCGCGCGGCGGATTCCTGAGGCGACTGCTCGGCGGTCGGGAAAACAGCTGATCGACTCGCATCGTTGGAGCACGAACGATGCCCGCATCCGCGAGGGAGCATGGGCGGATGTGTCGATGGGAGCGCTCCCGCAGGGGCTCCACTCTCGTGATCCAGAACAGCAGAGAGCCGGAGATTCCGCCTCGCGGCCCGGTCGGCCAATGGCGCAGCAAGGGTCGCCGAGACACTTCGGTTCATCAGGAACTCCGAGAGAAGCGACATTCAGGACACATTATGATCTCTCGACGCTCGGGCACGAGCTGCTACCGAGAACTTCGCCCGCATCTGCGTGAGTTTATCGATGGGAACGCTCCTTCCGCGCATCTAGCTTGCGATCGAGGACAGTAGGCGCAGTGAGCTCCGCGACGCAGCCCGGTCAGTCGATAGCGAGCTGACGCTTCGATCATCAACTCCCACGAGAAAGACACAGGATAGATCTCATGACCGACGAACCCACCAAGAAGACGGATCAGGCTCGCCTCCAGGAACCCCGTCCGCAGGGCGGATCCACGAGCAGCGGCAGCAAGTCGCCTTCGCCCTTTTCGAGCTTGATCCAAGGGGATCCCATCCGGCGCGGCTTCGGCGACAAGGTCGACGACCCTTCCAAGAGGGCCGAGCCCTCCAAACCCGGCGACGAGAAGAGCGACCTACCCCGCCCCGGCGGGCAAACGGACGAAGACGGCGGCGAGCATGATAGGGGCCCGCGCGCGGACGCCATGAAGGTGGCTTCCGACAACCGTTCGCTGGGCGAGAGTTCGCCCCTTCCCAGCCGGCAGACATGGCTGAACCAGCCGACCCTGCCGAAGCAGCAGACCCAGCAGGGCCCGGAAACGAGCGTCCACGGCAAGTCTGGGAGCGATTGCAGCACCCCGGTCGAGGGATCGACGAAGCCGGCCCGCACCCAGAGCGGCGGCAGCGCAACCGTGTGAGAGCACGAGACCTGCCCAGATCGCACCCTCGAGCTACGGCCTGGGCAGGTCTGAACTCGCTGCAACAAGGCGCGTGAGAAATGGCCAATCATGAGTGGCAGTGTCCTTGCGGATGCTCGAGCATCCACGCCACTGGAGAAGAGCGCGCTGAGGACTTGACCAGCCTGCTGAGCGATCGGGCGCGTAGCGCGTGCGCCGTGCCAGGGAGCATACCGAGATTCAACTCACTCGTCTCCGTGGCATTGTCGATGGCGACGTCTGGCCCCGATTCCTAGGGTCGAAACGAGATGGTGACGAGTAGCGCAGAGTATCCGAGGACTTCTGACCGAGGACCGCCTTGCGTTCAAACCTCCGAAATGGAAATGGAAATGAAGCAAATGAAACTACTCCACGTGATCGGTGCGTTGGCGGGCTTGTCCCTTCTCTCCGCCTCGTCCAGCCGTGAGGGACAGCCTTGCGTCTGGCTCTCGAGCGATCTGATCGGGATGAAAGTCGTTTCCCAGGAAGGCGATAGCCTCGGCAAGATCGAGGACGTCGTCCTGCATCCGGGTGGCGAGGCCTCCTATGCGGTCCTCTCCTTCGGGGGCTGGCTGGGCATGGGGGACAAGCTGTTCGCGATGCCCTGGACCGTGCTTCGTACGATCGAGGCCGACACTGCGAAGAAGGACAGCGCCCGTTCGCTGGTCTTGAAGCTGGACAAGGAACGGCTCAAGACTGCTCCGGGTTTCGACAAGAAGAACTGGCCGACCACGGCGAATCCCAATTGGGCCAGGGACGTCGACGCGTTCTATTCGGGCGACGTCAACCCCAACGTGAAACGGCCGGTGGATGCTGCCGCGCAAACCTCGGTCATCACCTGGAAAGCGACCGAGCTCAAGGGTGCCGATGTCAAGACACCGACTGGAGAGCAGATCGGCGAAATCGAGGAAATCGCGATCGACACGAATGGACGAGTCAGCTACGTGGCCCTCTCGGTCGGGGATTATCTGGGTACCGACGAGAGATCTGTCGCCGTGCCCTGGGACTCCCTGAAATGCTCGCTTGGCGGCGAGAAGAGCGACAAGAAGCTGATCACCCTGGCCAGCACCAAGGCACAGCTGGAGGAAGCTCCCGAGTTCAAGGAAGGCAAGGAGAAATGCAGCGAGATGTGCGATCGGAAGTGGATCAGCGGGGTCTACGACCACTTCTCCTGCGCCAGGTACTGGGACGCGACGAGAAGCCCTGACGTCAAGCAGAGTTCGAAGTGAAACGACTCTGATCAGGAACGCAGGATCAAGCCTGCTCATCAAGGCGGCTCGGGACATGCCCGAGCCGTTTCTTTGTTTCTCGGCTGCACAAACTGCCTGACCCGGCCGTTCCCTGCACCCGCTGCACACCGAGCCCGCGTGATTCCCTCCGCTCGGTTACCGGGACCTCTGGGTCGGAAATGGGGGTAGGCATCGATGGCGCGGCAGGCCGTGCCGGAGTCAGCTACGGTTCTCCATGGAGGATCGACAACCGCCGCCGCACTCTTCCTTGCGCCGCAGGTTGTGCAACAACCTGTGGCTGCTGGGTGAGTGTCGAGACTGGGGCACGTTGTGGGCCATGAAGAACTCCCGGACGAGCAGCGCCGACGAGGTGCGGGCGCTGCGCTTCCGCGCGCTCGCGAGTCCGATCCTCTATCGGCCGGGCACGAGCGACATCTCGGTCGCCTGGGAACTGTTCCATGGCCGAGAGTACGACTGCACGCGCGCCTGGGATTTTGCCACGGTGGTGGACTGCGGCGCCAACGTGGGCATGTTCCTGGCTTTCGTCGTGATGAAGATGGGCGCCAAGCTGCGTCGCTACGTCGGCGTCGAGGCGGATCGAGCCTCGTTCGGGCTGCTGGAGCTGCAGGCCACCGCGGTGGCCATTCGCAGCAAGAGCCTGATGCTCCAGGTGGCCGCCTGGGAGCACGATGGCGAGGTGCGCTTCGACGACCGCGGACCCAGCTGGGGCCATCACGTGAGCGCTGGCGGCCCGGCGCGCGTGAAGGCGATGACCATCGAGTCGATCCTGGATGCGGCCGGCCTGGAGGAGTGCGACCTGCTCAAGCTGGACATCGAGGGCGGCGAGCGCACCGTCCTTCCGTGCATGAAGTCCTGGGGACCACGCGTGCGCATGGTCGTGGCCGAGCTGCACGCGGGCCTGGACTACGCCTGGTTCGCCGGTATCGCGGAGAGCGCGGGCTTCCAGCCCTTCCCGCCCGGGGCGCTCTTTCGCGCGCATCCCGGCGCCATCCGCCGCGATGTGGCTGTCTGAGCAAGCAAGCACACGAACGAGGGCGGCGATGCTCAAGATCCATCTCCATTCCGTGGCCGAGGTGCTGCCCGACGTCGATCCGGCCTTCGGATCGGACCTGCGCTACCTACGTGAGCTGGCGCGGCGTGACGTCTTCGGCGCCTACCGCTTGACCGAGGACCCGGCCGAGGCGGACATCCTGCTCTTCGTCGAGAGCGCCAGGGACGACGGACCCGCCGGGCTGCACTTCGAGGGCGTGCGTCGCGACCCGCTCTACAAGAGGTTCCGCAGCAAGGCCTTCCTCTACTCGGCGCTCGACTGGCCGGTGGCCTTCGTGCCGGGCGTCTTTCCCTCGATCGAGCGCCGCTGGTTCTGGCGTTTGCGCGCCCGCTCCGGCGCCTATCTCGGCGCCCACAACCCGCACGTCGAGCAGAGCCCCTTCCCTCCCGACACCAGCCCGCCGCACTTCCTGGCATCGTTCGTCGGCTGCACCAGCAGGACGCGCGTGCGCTACCGCTTGCTGGAGCTGGCAGACCCCGCAATCCACATTGCCGACAACACGGCCGCGTTCTTGAGCGCGCTCGAAGGAGCCAGGCCGGACGACGTGGATCGCCTGAAGCGCGAGTTCGCCGCGATCTCCTCGGCCAGCCGCTTCATCCTCTGCCCGCGCGGCCGCGGCGTGTCGAGCATCCGTCTCTTCGAGGCGATGCAGATGGGGCGCGTGCCGGTCGTCCTGGCGGACGGATGGGTGCCGCCGGACGGACCCGACTGGGACTCGTTCCTCGTGCGTGTTTCCGAGCGAGAGGTCGACCGCTTGCCGGCGCTGCTGCGCCGGCACGACTCGACCGCCCCGGCCCGGGCAGCCGCGGCGCGGCGCGCGTGGGAAACGTGGTTCGCGCCCGAGGTACTGTTCCATCGCATCTGCGAGGCCTGTCACGACATGCTGAGCCGGCGCGTCCCGTTGTGGGTCACTCAGGGATTCTGCTACCTCCATTTCCTGCGCCCGTTGCACGGGCGAGTTATCCTGCGCAGGCTGCTCTGCCCGCAGTCAGGCGTGACCCGGCGTTCGTAAGGTAGAGGCCACCCAACGAAGCGATCGCTCGATCCGCGCGGCGCCTGCGATTTCCTGGTCGTTCGTCAGCGAGCCGGCGCTACTCTCCTCGCGGACTGTCGCGGACTGTCGCGGACTGTCGCGGCTGTCGCAGGTAGGGCACGTTCACGCGGACTTCGGTGCCCGCTGAAGTCTTGGATTTCACATCCAGCGAGCCGCCCACCGCGGTAGCTCGTTCGCGCATGCTCAGCAAACCGAGCCGTCCTTCCTGCAGTGCCTTGGCTTGCTGATCGCTCGTGTCGAAGCCGATTCCATCGTCCTTGATCGCCAGCTGGACGAAGAGGCCGCGGCGCCTCAGCGTCACGCTGACGTGGCGGGCCCGCGCGTGCTGCTCCACGTTGCGCAGGGCTTCCTCCAAGACACGGTAGAGCGCCAGCTCTAACCTGGCGGGCAAGGGCGCGCTCATCCTGGCGAAATCCACCTGGATGGACACGCCCATCCGCTCGGCGAACTCCGCGACCACGCCGCGCAGGGCCGGCATCAGGCCCAGGATCTCCAGACCATGGGGCCGCAGATCGGTCGAGACGCGCTGCACTTCCTCGGCCGTCGTGCGCAGCAGCTTGACGAACTCGATGGTCTCCTCCTGAAAGCCGTTCTCGGACGCCGGAAGCCTGTCCGCCAACAACTGGCAGCGCACGAGGATGGAGCAGAGCAGTTGGGCGATGTTGTCGCCCAGGTCGGTGGCAATCCGCAGACGCTCGGTCTCCTGCATCTGCATCAGGCCGTGGGAGAGGCGACGCAGCAGATCCTCCCGCTGGCGGGACTCGGTCAAGTCGGACACCACCATGCCGATGCTCATGCCTTTGGCAACGTCCCCCGGGAAGCGCTGGATCGAGACCCTGACCGGCAGGGGCGCAGAGGCGGGGCGTTGCAGCAACACTTCCGTCGTGGCGCCGCTCTTGCCCGGCCTCTTCAGCAGACGCCCAACGGTGACCTGATCCGCGGCGGACAGCAAGTCATACAGCGAGCAACCCATGAGCTTCGCCAGCGGACGCTCGCCCATCAGGGCAAAGTGCGCGTTGGCATACAGGATCACGGCGCTGCGCGTCAGTACCAGCGCTCCTTCGTTCATCGATTCGATCAGGGTGCGATAGTCGAACTCGGCGCCGTCGAGCGTGTAGACCTGCGGGCCGAGCGTGCTCTCGACCACGACCGCGTCCACCTCGCCCTTGCGGATGGCGCTCAGCGTGGCCTGCGCCTCGGCCAGGAGTTCACGGAGTCTGGCCAGCTCGCCGGAGGCACCGAGCCAAGCGGGCCGAGCGGAGCGATTGCGGGACTTGACCTTCACGGACGGGAACTGCCAGGCGTGTCGAGTCCCAACCCGACGAACATGCGGCTGGGCTTGGTCAGGGTGCCGATGAGCCGGCGCACCGGCGGCGGGAGTTCCTTGACGAGCGTGGGCGTGGCGACGATCTGTCCGT
>Ga0137443_1000032_pt1 | contig 17236 bp, 29 predicted proteins | sample EasRivERMGT300_2_FD_102324 | JGI IMG/M metagenome (GOLD analysis project Ga0137443, IMG submission 102324) | Soil microbial communities from meander-bound floodplain in the East River, Colorado, USA - East River MetaG ERMGT300_2 | ecosystem: Environmental > Terrestrial > Soil > Floodplain ... | reverse complement strand
GCATCACGCAGTGGATTGCCGGCAAGGACTCGGATGTGGTGCTGTTGACCGACGGCGAGGACGGAAGCGACAAAGCCGACGTTGCGGAGAGCATCAGGGCGAAGGGTGCCAGCATCTACACCATCGCGATCGAGTGCGAGCCGAGCGCCGAGCTGAAGGCCGTGAGCGTGGAGACCGTGCACATGTCCGCGGCGGACATGAAGGCGGCGAGCCCCAAGCTCGACGGCGTGTTCTCGATGTGAGGAGGGCAAGATGCTGAAGCTGACGTGGACGAAGGAGGACGAGGAACAGGGGCGTAGGCTGCTGCATGTTGCTTGCAACGGCCGGCGGCGCGAGGACCTGGAGTACTTCTATAAGTGGCTTGGCGATAACGTGCTTGTGTCAATGTCGCTGGTGCGCGATGAGTTCGACAAGCGCTTCGAGCATGACCCATGGTCTCTGGTCAGGCTCTACGACGCCACGGTGAAGGACTACAGCCCCAAGCTGGCTATTGTCAGGGTGTTGGTCGCGAGGACGCTGTGGCTGCTGTTGGGCTGTGCGCTGTATGGAGGGATCGTGGCGTTTGCACGTTTCTGTATGTGAAGCCGAAACCCTGGGGTGAAATCCAGTGGTCGCGCCGGTTGGCTACCGGGCGCCTGAAGATGGCAGCCAAACAAGGAGCGAAACAGATGGATCGAAAATACGAGGTGTGGACGCTGGGGCAGCTGTCCACAGCGCTGCAGGTGAACGGCCTGCTGTACACCGTGATGGTCAGAGCGAAGGGCCCGACGCTGGCGAGCGTGTTCCTTCCTGGTCAGCATCCGGAGGAAGGATCGCTCGGTTCCGGAGCAACGCTGCAAGATGCGACCGTGGGCGCGCTGCGTGGAGCGGAGCGCGCGGGGCTGCTCAAGTACGAGACTGAACTCGAGCGTGAGCTTGCCCAGCTCGGCCTAGTTAGCGGCCACCCTCACGCTTCGGTGAAGCCATGATCGTTGACAGCGTGGCGCTGGTTACTGAGCAGCTCGCCCTTGAGCGCCGTCGTTACAAGGAGCAGGCGGCGGAACTCGCGGCTTTGCACGAACATTGCCGGCAGCTCAGCTCGGAGAACGAGGAACTCAGGAGCGAGGTCGGCGCGCTGCGCGTCGAGGCCGAGGCGTCGCGTGTCGCCGTGCAGGACGCGACCCAGGCTGTGCTCGACGCCGGTGCCGAGCTGTCGATAGCACGCGCCCGCGAGGCGCTTGGTGCTACGTGAGCGCTGGCAGGGCGCCGTTCGTGTGCGCGCGGTGCGGGCCGTGCGACGACGCGGCGCGCTGCATCCAGCATCGGAGCTGCAGCTATCAGCTGTACCTGACTGACAAGCTGCCGCTCGATGCGCTGCAGCCCGCCTACGATCACACGCCCGGATGCGAGCGCGACTTCGACAAGCACTGCACGTGCGGAGCAGACCCGGTGAGCTATGCGCGTCGAAACGTTTGATCGTGATCTCGAGCCCGGCGAACACCGCTGTCACCGTTGTCGCGCGATAACTGTCTGGCGCACGCTGCGCGGTGGAGCACAGCAGTGCGAGCGATGCGGCATGCGCCTCCCTTGCCGGGGAGTTGGATGCGGGCACGCTGACTGCGAAGGCATCAGAAAAAGGAGCGAGCGATGCGAAGAGGAAGCAGAGTCGAGATCACCAACAGCGAGCGGATGACCTTCCAGGCGTGCAGGCAGCTCTGGTCATTCATGTACCGCGAGCTGCTCCGCCCCAAGCGCTCCGCGCGCCCGCTCGGCGTCGGTGGCGCAGTGCACGCGGGCTGCGCGACGATGTACCAGCACATTAGGGCGGCGCAGCTTGCGTCGGCGGAGGCGACGGGAGACTTCTCCGTTGCTCTCAGCGCCGACGAGTTGGCGACGGTGGCGCTAGGTGGGGTGAAGAAGAAGGTCTCCGACCATCTACGTGCCCTGTACGAGCTGATGGAGCAGAGCCAGGGTGGCACTGACCTGGAGGAGCTGGTCGAGGAGAGCCGCATCGTGGAGAAAGAGGTGTCCAGCTCGGTCGAGCGCTTCTCGAGAACGTTCGGCTGCATCGATGCGGAGCGGTACATGGTGCTGGCGGTAGAGATGCCGTTCCGCCAGCCGCTACTCGACGACAGAGGCAAGGCGACGCCGCGCGCGCAGGACAACGGCGTGATGGACCTGGTCGTGTACGACCCTGCCGTGATGGACTTCGTGCTCTGCGAGCACAAGACCAGCGGGCTCGACGCGCGCAAGGCGGAGACCAAGCTGGACATGGACCCGCAGACGAGCGGCTACGTTTGGGTGCTCCGGCAGATGGTCAGGGCCGGGTGGCCGCACCACTCGACGAGGCACCGAGTGCCGGATTCGCTCAAGGAGAAGATGCCGATGCCGTCCGTGGCCGGAACCGGCCGCGTGTTCTACAACGTGGTCCGCAAGAGCGGACCGAAGCAGCCCGAGTGGAACAAGGACGGCACGCTCTCGGCAGCGGCGGTAGATACCACTCGGTCCGCCTACGAGGCGGCGCTGGACGTGCAGGAGAGCGTCGGCGGCCCGAGAGAGGATGGCAAGCCGCAGGTGCCGAAGCTGCGCACGGAGAAGCAGGTGGCCAGGCTCGAGACGCTTCCAGCCAACGGGGACCGCTGGGTGAAGCGACACGAGACGTGGCACTCGCTCTCCGAGCAAGAGAGATGGCGGAGCGAGGTAGTGGTCGAAGCTGGCCAGATTCGCCGGGCCATCAAGGGCACGCTACCGATCATCAGGAGCCCTGGCCACTGCAACATGCCGTGGAGCATGCCGTGCACGATGCGCGGCCTGTGCAGGGAGGATTCTCCGGAGCTGCGCGAGCTAGGCTTCAAGGTCGTCGGTGACCCGCACGTGGAGGTCGTGGAGAGCGAGCAGGAGCAGGGCCTGGAAGTGTAGCGGGCTCGGTTGTGTGTGAGCAGCGGCGCAAGGTATATCCGGCTCCAACCCACTGACAGGAGCGATCGGTATGGCGAGGCGAAGCGCAGCGAAGAGCGGATCGGCTACGGAGCTATCGGACGAGGAGATGGCGGGCGCGCTGGTGAGCGCTGCGCGCAAGCTGCTCAAGACGCATGGTTCTCTGGACGAGGCCGAGGAGGCGCTCGACAAGGAGCGCAAGGCTTGGGCGAAGCAGGTGCGCGACGCCAAGGCGGCGTTCGTCAAGGCGCTGCGCGATGAGCAGCTGGACGGCACCGAGGCGCAGAACCAGCGTGACGCGTACGACAAGATCGCTGGCCACTTCAGGGATGTGGTGAAGGCGAAGCAGCACAGAGAGGAGTGGGCCGCGAAGCACGGCAAGGCCGAGGAGGACATGCACGAGTCAATCGAGGCGGCTGCGCCCGGCAAGTGTGCTGCGCTCGGCGCGATCGCCGCGTCGTACCAGTCTCTTCAGGAGATAGAGGCCGGGCGAAAGGCGGCGCTGTCGCAGCTGCTGACCGACCTCGATGAACTGAACGCAAAGCTAAAGAAGCAGGTGCACGGAGCGCAGCAGCTCGGCCTGTTCGACTGAGCGTGGCGGATGTTCATTGCGCGCTGCTCGGCATCGCGGGCACGGTGCTCGGGGCTTGGTAGCGCGCAACGCAGAAGGAGCGGTGAGATAGATGGGAAAACTACTAACGGAGGGCGAGGCGTTCTTGAAGTTCCTCGTCTACGGGAAGAGCGGGACGGGCAAGACGTCGCTCGGCGTGACAGCGCCGAAGCCGATGTTCTTGCTGAGCGAGCGACAGGGCTATCGCTCTGTTCGCAAGGCGGCCAGGAGGCTCGGTGTTCCGGTGCCGCCGACGGTGTACTGCGAGACGCTTGACGACCTGAGAAACGCGCTGCGTGTGCTGCGCGTGGGTGGCGACAACGCCATCCCGCGCGTGCTGCGCGAGGTGCTCGGAGAGGGCGAGGAGCTGGATAAGGCGCTCTCCGAGCTGCCATACACGGAGCCGCAGACGATCGTCGGTGACAGCCTGACGGACTTCTATCGGCTGGTGCACGAGGACGTGATCCAGAGCCTGGGCTTCCCGAAGAGCACCAAGGACGGGCAGGAGATTCGACACGATCGGTACTGGGACCTGTTGCGCAGCCGCAGCGAGGGGCTGATGTACACGTTCCGCGACCTGCCATACCACGCGCTGATGCTGTGCCTGCTCGACGACCGCATGCTCGGAAAGAAGGACGAGGAGAAGCAGCGCTGGGTCGGACCGGACACGCCGATGCGCAACCTCGCGCCGCGGCTCGTGGCGATCACCAACGCGTGCGGCATGACGATGAAGCAGTCGATCCCGAAGGCGGTCAGCGGGGACCAGGTGGAGTACGACCAGGCGTACAAGGTGCGGTTCGTCGCGGCTGACTTCGTGGTCACCAAGTGCATCGAGCCACTCGAGGAAGTGGAAGTCCCGGACTTCAGCGACTGGGTGATGCGCATCCTCGCAGACGACGAGCTGGGAACGGCTGAGGAGGTGGAGGCCGCAGCTGCCACGCAGGAAGCGGCGGTTGCCGCTGCGCCGGCTATGCCGGCCGAGGGCCCGAAGCGCGCGCACCGCGCGCAGACGGGAGCGGCGTCATGAAGTTCGATCCGACGCAGCACGAGGGCAGCGGTGGCGGTGGAGGCGGTCGCCTGGAGGTTGCTGGCGAGTACCTGCTGACGCTGACCAAGCTCTCGCGCGAGAAGACAAACAGCGGCAAGCCGTACGCCCTGGTGAGGGCGCGGGTGATCACTGGCTCGCAGAAGGGTCGCTCGTACATGGAGCGCATCTACCTGAACGACGAGGCGCTGTGGCGGCTCGCGCAGATCTGTAAGGCGGTCGGGCACACGTCTCCGTTCGAGCTGGGCTCGGACAAGGAGCTCGGCGACGCTATCCTGCATAAGCCGTTCAAGGCGCGCATCCGCGTCAAGCAGGAGGGCGACAAGAAGTACGCGGAGATGGACTTCATCTTCTTCAAGGTCACCGAGGTCGAGCAGGAGCTGATGGACGCGTGGGTCGCGGAGAGGGCGGCGCACAAGGAACTCGGCGGAGAAGAAGACTACGACGTCGGAGCGCCGCCGCACTCCGACGACGACTACGCTCCCGCGGGCCCCGGTCGCGGCGCCTCGCGCAGGAAGGACGACGACATACCCTTCTGACCGCGCGTTGCTGTAGCCTGGGCCTGGCCCCCTACACACCGAGGCGACCCACAGGGAATAGAGCTGACAGGTTTTGGGTCGCTCCTTTTCCTTTCAGCGCGGCAAGCCTAGCCGCCGTTCTCTGTGGGTCGCCTCGGGTGTAGGGGGCCGTTTAATTCTATTTCTGGCAGGAGCAATTGCTTTGGAGCGGCAAGAGCTTGTTGCTGTGCTGGCCACGCTGACGGCGGACGCCGCCCTCGGCGTTGACTTGAGCGCGCTCGGCAAGCGCGTGAGAGAGCTGGGGCGCACGATGGCTGGGCCTGCGCCGGCGAGCGAGCCGCAGGCGCCGCTGCCGCTGCCGAGCGTGGCGACTGCCGCCGTGGGCGCGATGGCGGACGCGGAGAAGCTGCGGCTCGTCTACGACTACTGGCGCGTACGCACTGGCCACCATGGGGCGAAGCTGCTGCCCGAGAGAGCGCGGCACATCATGGCTCGCCTGCGCGAAGGGTTCAGTGTGGTGGACCTGTTCAACGCGATCGACGGCTGTGCGCTGTCGGAGTTCCACGCGGGCGTGAACGACCGCGGAGAGAAGTACGACTGGGTCGAGAACATCATGCGCAACGGCTCAACAGTGGAGAAGCACTGCGCGCGGTTCAAGGAGTCTGGCTCGCGCGTCCACAGCGAGAACGCGGAGGTGGCTAAGCTACGCGAGGCGCTCGGTAGAGCGATGGAGGCTGGAGATGTCAGGTCAAGCAACCAACTCAACAAGCAGCTTGCGGCAGTTCTACGTGTCGCTGCTCAAGGACATGCGCCTGCCGGGAACACCCGCGCCGGGTAGCTCGCGCGTCGCTGCGGTGATGTTGGCGGAGCACGTGGTGAGCAGCGGGTTGCTCTCGGAGTACGTTCCCGGAGACTGCCCAGAGCGCCCGGTCGACATCCCCGTCGACGACGAGGCGCTGCGCATATCGCTCGTATCGGCGCAGCGCGCGAGGGCCGGAAGGGAGGAGGTGGAGACGCTCCTCCGGTACAACCGGTGGGTCAACCTGCTGGTCCAGGCCGAGGCGCGCGCGTGCTCGCGGCTGACATTTCTAATGGGCTGCTGGGAGGACCTACGCGAGGAGACAGACGCCTACCTGCAGAGCTGCGCCGGCAAGATTGCCGAGCACGTGGAGCGGCACTGGCCGGGGCTACGGCTGCTCGACGCGCTGGGTAGGCCCACCTTGCCGACGAAGGCCATGGTGGCGGAGCGGCAGGTGTTCATCTCCGGGGCGTGTAGGCGCACGGACCTCGTGGCGACGTGGCTGCTACGAGGCCTTCCGTCGCCTCGGTTCATTCCGCAGGAGCACGCGTTCGGAGAAGAAGACGACGGCGAGTGACGAAGAGGCAAACCCAAAAAGGAGCGAGACCATGCAGAGCGAGATGAGGCTGAGAGTCGACGAGGCGCGCAGGCGCCTGAAGGTGTTGAATGATGCAGCGGACGCGGGGATGGAGCTGGTCAAGAAGCAGGCGGCGAAGCAGGGCGACGCGATCACTTGCCGCGGGCGCGGGTGCTCGGGTTGCTGTCACCAGCTGCCGACCATGAGCTTCTTGGAGGGGCTGAACGTGTTGGAGTGGCTCAGGGAGCGCGGCATGGGTCAGCTCCTCGTGGGCCGCTGGGGATGGGTGGTGCGCGCGGCCGAGTACCTGAAGAACCCGCGAGCCCGCGTCGAGGAGTGGTTCAACCAGCAGCGCGGGTGCGTCTTCCTCGTGGACGACGCGTGCGCGGTGTACGAGGTGCGCCCGGTCGCGTGTAGGCTCGACCACTCGATCGACGACCCGAAGCGCTGCGACTACGACGAGAGCAGCGGAGAGACGCAGTCGCGCCCGAAGATGGACGTGCGCGACCTGCTGCACGCGCTGATGCTGGAGGACATGAGCGTCGCGCGCGCCGTCGGCCTGTTCAGGGGCGATCACCCGCTGCCCTATGCGCTGATGTTCGCGTCCATGCTTCGCAACGGTCTCTCGGTCGAGCAGGTCGCCGGAGTCATGGCGCAGTTCGGCATCGACAACCCGAACATGCCCGAGATCCGGTGGGCGACGCTCGAGCTGTCTCCCGACGGCAAGACCTACTGGGACCGAGACAACGGCCTGCGGCAGTGCTGCATGTGCAAGGCGATGACGCCGCCGAGCGACTGGAGCGGGATGCAGTGCCCGAGGTGTGGAACGGAGCATGTACCGTGAGCGCGCCGCTCTGCTCGGAGAAAGCAGCGGCAACATGAAGGTCGCGATCGTCCTCGATGTCGAGTGCGCGGAGGATGACGAGTCGTCTGTGTACGTGGCGATCGATCGCCTGCTCGATGCGGGCGCGATCCAGGGTTGCATCAAGAGGGCCGCGCTCGACAACGGTAGCGACCCAGACAGCCCGGCGTTTGAGATCTCAGACGCGTTCTGCTCACCGTTCAACGCCGACCTTCTTTCGGAGATGGACGAATGAGCGAGGCGCCGGAGGACGGAGGAATCTACAATGCGCGCAAGCTGGCGCGCTCATTGCGCTGGTTTATTGAAGAGGTTGCGTTTGTCGTTGTGGATGGAGAGCCGCGCTCAAAGGCACGGCCAAGGTTCACGAGTGGCGGCAAGGTGTACAGCGACAAGAAGCAGGTAGCCCATGCCAAGGGTCTCGCGTGGGCATTTCGAAGCGTGATCAAGTCACCGCTCGACGGTGGCTGTGCGCTGGTCTGCAGCTTCTTTCTCTCTGACTACCGCAGGATCGATGTCGACAACTTGCTCAAGCAGGTTTTGGATGCGGCGAACAAAGTCGTCTTCCACGACGACTACCAGGTCAGCGCAGTGCTCGGCGTCGCGTGCGTGGACGAGGAGCGGCCCAGAACGGAGATCCTGATCGGGCGCGTGAGCGGTCTCAGGGTGCCGAGGGAGAACGCGCAGCAGGCACGGTGCGCTACCTGTGGGAAGGAGTTCACGTGGCGGCGTCGTAGGTCAGTGCGCGAGCGCACATACTGCTCGCGGGTTTGCGGTGTGCGGGCAACGAAGATCTTCAGCAAGTCGAGATGCCTGGCGTGCGGCCAGGTCTTTCATCGCCTGCACGCGAACAGCACCCTGTGCTCAGAGCAGTGTAGGGTTGCCTGGTTAGCCGAGAGAAACCGTGGCGCGCGCAAGTATCCACCGGCCGCATGTCTTGATTGCGGTTCGCGCCTGAGCCGACCGAACTACGTACTGTGCAGGGGCTGTTTTCTGAAGCGCGCCAGCGCTCAGAGAGCAGGGGCTGGGCGCTAGCCGTGCCGGCGCAGCACGTCGGCGAGGGAGAGCCGATGCTTAGTCGGCTTCTTCTTCTCACGGTGCAGGGACCGGTGGCAGTCTCCGCAGAGCCAGTGCACGAGGCGCGGTTTGTTGTAGTCGCGGTGGTGCGCCTGGACGCCGCTCCGGGTTCCGCAGCGCTTGCACGGTCCGCGCTCCAACTGGCCCCGCTTGATCATCATGTTCGTGTGGGCGCGGCAGATGTTTCGACGGCGCTCCTCCGGCGAGAGTTCGCTGTACTTGGGGCGCGTCGCCCGCATCTGGGCGTTGAAGCAGGCGCGGCACCATCGGCCGCTGCGCGCGCAGGGGTTCTTTTTGCAGTGTCCGCAGATTCCGTTGGCCATCGGTTTGCAGTATAACGCTAGTGCCACGTGAAACGGAGGCCCGGTCGGGATGTCCAAGCAGGCGAAAAAGAAGGCGGAAGCTGAAGACGAGGAGACCCTCGGCGCCCCCGAAGAGGGGGCCGGGCGCGTGCGCGGAACTGCCGAGATGGGCGAGCTGCGCTCGGTCGTTCCCAACCACTGGAACCCCAACAAGATGACCGCGGATATGTTCGCGTCCCTCCGGCACGGGCTCCGGACCGACGGGTGGATCGCGAGCATGGCGCTGCTGGTGTGGGGCTCGGACGAGACGGGTACGGTCAAGAACATCATCATCGACGGCGAGCATCGCTGGAAGGCCGCGCTGGCTGAGGGCTATACGCGGGGCCCGATGGTGTTCCTTCACGGCGTGTCTCAGGCGCAGGCGATGGCACAGACCATCAAGCTCGACCGCAAGCGCGGCTCGTTCGAGGAGGGCCTGTTGGCCGGTGTGCTGAAGGAGCTGCAGGTGTCGCTCGACAGCGACGACCTCGGGCTCGACCTTGGGTTCGATGACGCGACGCTGATGAAGTACCTAGCCGAGCCAGAGCTGCCGATCGACGCCGGGGAGGGCGAGGAGCGCACGGCGGAGTCGTCTGCGGAGCGGCCGGCGGAGACGGCGCCGCAGACCGAGGCGAACCACGTGCGGCTCGTGCAACTGTTCTTCGACGCGGCGCAGCGCGAGGAGTGGAACGTCGGCATCCAAGCAGTGGCGAAGAGGCACGGCACGTCGAACATGACCGACGCAGCGATCGCCGCTCTGCGCGACGCGCTCGCTTCGTACGAGAAGGCTGCGGCAGAGTGAGCGCGCAGGCGCAGCGCATAGTCGTCAGGGGTCGCACGAGCGACGTGGAGATGGCGCAGCGCTCCGGCTCAGGCGTCAGTGCGGGTGACATGGTCGTCGGGCTGCGCGGAGACTGCGACGTGTACAAGCCGAACGGCGAGCTGCTGTGCGCGCTGCGCAGGGGGGCGCTCGACGAGGGCGTGTGCGAGCAGGCTTTCCCGCAGCTGCACTACCTCCGCAAGTACATCACCGACAACCGCGGCGCGTACACCGGGCACGAGCGTGTCGGCGGCGAGGCGGAGAAGCGCATCGTGCGACAGGACGGCAGGCCCAGTCGGCAGAACCGGACGATGGACGATTCGGGAAACGTGGTCTACGTCGCCAGCGCCGTCGTCGGGTACTACGACCGGCAGGGCGGCAGGTTTCCGTTCTGCAGGCAGACGGCGTTCACCAAGAACGAGGTGGGGCGTTGGAGAGACGTAGTTCCTCTGGTCGAGCACGTCAGCGCGACCTACGAGCGGGTCTTCCCGGGGCAGAATTTGACGCAGAGGAAGTTCGTCAAGAGCATCGCCGAAGACTTCAAGATCCCGAACACAGTGTTCACCACGCTCACCGTCAACAACAACGTCTGCGGGACGGTCCACAGAGACAAGGGTGACTACAAGGGCGGGCTCGGGATGATCTCGTACCACTGCCGCGGCTCGTACGCGGGCGGCGAGCTGGTGTTCCCGCAGTACAAGGTGTTCGCCGAGTGCGGTGACCGCGACCTGCTGTTCTTCAACCCGCACGAGTGGCACGGGGTGAACCCGATGCGGCAGACCACGCCCGAGCAGGACGGCGTTCGCATCTCTGTCGTGTACTACGTGCGTGAGAAGATGGCCGAGTGCGGCAGCGCGCTCGAGGAGGCTGCGCGCGCGAAGGAGAAGTACGGAGCGCTCGATGGCGGTGCCTAGCCTCAGCCGGCGCAAGCCCCGCAAGCTGCTGGTCACCGGGTGTGCGCGCTCGGGCACGCTGTTTCTCTCTCGGGCGCTGCGCGAGCTGGGCCTGCGCGTAGGCCACGAGTACGTCGACGACGACGGTACGGTGAGCCACTTCTTTGCGAGCGGAGCCATTCGCTACCCGGTGCTCAAGAGCCAGGCCCCTGTCGGCAGGCTCATCCACCAGAACGAGAGGCCGGAGCACTTCGCGTTCGAGCGAACGGTGCACTTGGTGCGGCACCCGGTGAAGGTGTGCGACTCGCTGCAGTGGACGGGCGTGGCGAGTGACGCTCTGCGCGCTGCAGGAGTTCCGGTGCCGAAGCGAGAGGAGCGCTTGCGGCGAGCGGTGCTGTACTGGTACGGCTGGAACCGCCTAGTTGAGCAGTTGAACCCAGAGCGTCGCGTGACGATAGAGGCCATCGACAACGACCCGCGCATCATCTGCGAGCTGGCAGGTGTTCCGGAGCCGTACGCGGGATGGGCACCCAAGGCGCCGACCGACACGCACCACGCTCGCCGCTGGCTGAACCCGTGGCAGATGTTCGCGCGCTCCGACGAGAGCCGCGAGCTAGTGCCCGTGGGCAGCGCCGATCGCAAGCGCATCGTGGAGAAGGCTCGGGCGCTCACCTGGGACGACGTCGTGCGGGCGGACAACATGTACGGCCCGAAGGTGCGCGAGCTTGCGGAGAGGTACGGTTACCAGTGACACAGTTCCCAAACGCGTGGTGGTCGAAGTGAGGTACATGGTCGCCATCCCGTCGCATCGCCGCGCCGAGCTGCTCGTGGAGCGGACGCTGGCGTACCTCGAGACCACTGACGTGCCGATCTGCATGGTGACCGTCTTCGTCTCGGACGCCGAGGACCTCAACGCGTACACCGAGGCGTGCAAGCGCTACGTCGAGAAGGGCCTCAGCATTCAGTGCACCGGCACCAAGGGAGCGACGGCGAAGTTCAACGCCATCCACGGTGCGTATCTGCCGGGTGAGCGCGTGTTCGTGATCGAGGACGACATCGACCTGATCGAGGGGCTCGAGCCGAAGGCGAACAAGAAGCGCCCGCTCACCGCGCTGGACGCAGTGATCACGCGCGGCTTCAGCGAGATACCGCTCGGCGGCATCTGGGGCGTCGCGCCGCACGACAACGCGTTCTACTTCTCCGGCAAGGCGAAGCACGGCCTGTTCCTCGTCGTCGCGCACGCGTTCGGATTCGTGGCAACGAAAGAACCGGTGCTCGAGGTGGAGTGCGGAAGCAAGACTGACTACGAGCGCACGTGCAAGTACTTCGTCAGGTACGGAGAGGTGGTGCGCCTCGACTGGGTCGGCGTGCGGACCAAGAGCTACACCACGCCGGGCGGTATGCAGGCCGGCCTGAGCCGCACCGACCGCGCCGCGGTGGAGCTGCTGGCGTGCGCACAGCTCGCGGAGCGGTACCCCCTGCTGCTCGAGGTGAACAAGAGCAAGGAGAGCATGTTCACGGAGCTGCGCTTCAAGAAGTGCAAGCTCGCCCCGGCGTCGCTGCGCGCGTGGCAGGCGGAGCACGAGGAGAAGCTACGGGCGCGCGCGCGAGGAGAGCGCTGATGCCAGTCACTGTCGAGAGGTGGGGTTCGTACATGGAGGCGGAGGAACGGCCTCAGGTTCTCGGCGGAGCCGGCGGATGGTTCGGACGCTGCGAGCCGTGCCACAAGGAGCAGCTCCGCCACATCAACGAGGTCTACGCCGGCAAGGGCGCGAGCGTGGAGGCGATCCCGCCGTGCCCGCACGGCCATCACCCGCGCTGGGCCGAATACGTGCGCGTGATGGAGCTCGAGCGCAGCGAGCACGTGGTGGCGCTGCGCGCGGCGATCCTCGAGCGCCAGCTCAGAGAGGGCGGGGACTGGCACCAGAGCGCCGAGGACGGCGTTCCGTTCTTCAGCGACGGTACTGCGGCTACGTACAGCTTCCGCGCGTGGGGTGACCTGCTTGCCGCTATCTGGTCAGAGGCAGAGAACAAGGACTACGGGTACATGGACTTCTACATGTCGCGCCTGGTGAAGCGAGAGGAGTGAGCGTGTTCGAGCGTCAGCTTTTGGACCACGGTTTCCTGCGGCTCGTCGAGAGCTACGGGTCTGATGAGGCAATAATCTCCGCTGCGCGCATGAGCACGGCGAAGGGCTTTCTTGGCTGGGGCACGCGGCCGGACTGCGACGTATGCAGGGGCAAGGGCAAGGTCTACGACCAGGACGAGAGCATCGACTGCCCTCGGTCGCGCGGAGAGAACGCCGCGTGCTTCTCTGGTGACGAAAAACTTCTGCGCTACCTCTGGGAGAACGCCCACGCCACGCCGTTCGAGATGGCCGGTGCGATCATCGAAGTGCAGGCGCCGATCTTCGTGTTCCGAGAGTGGTTTGGGTACAACGAGCTTAGTTCACGCTACACACCGCTACCCGACATGAACTACGTGCCGACGGTGGAGCGGCTCATGATGGGCGGCGGTCACCTGACGAAGCAGGCCGGGACGATCGACGGCGCAGAGACGCTGACGGTAGAAGCTGCAGAGGAGTACCGACGCTCGCTCGAGTACACCTACCAGCACGCGGAGCAGGTGTATCAGTCCGCACTGAATAAGGGCGTCCCGAAGGAGCTGGCGCGCGTGCACCTTCCGGTCGGTCGCTACTCACGCATGCGCGCGACGGGAAACCTGCGCGGTTGGCTGGCGTTCCTGACGCTGCGCCAGTCGAAGAAGGCGCAGTACGAGATCCGCGTATACGCCGAGGCGCTTCACGACCTGCTGGCGGAGCTGTTCCCGCGCACGCTCTCGCTGTTCGACGAGGGCCGCCATGCGTAAGGGCACCAGGACAGCAGAGGCAACGAGCGACCTTGCCCGCGCGCGCAAGGCAGAGCTGCGCAAGGCCGACCCCGCGGTGGTGCACCCGTCGCATTACAACACGGGCAACATCGAGGTCATCGACGCCATCGAGGACTGGAGGCTCGGCTTCAACGACGGCAACGCGGTCAAGTACATCGCGCGCGCGCCGCACAAGGGCAAGCAGCTCGAGGACCTGCGTAAGGCGCGATGGTACCTGGACCGCGAGATCAAGCGGCTGGAACGTGGTGGGCGATGAGCAAGGTCACCAAACACTTCGTCACTTTCTACAGCCCCGGCTCGTTCGTGTTCGAGGAGACGACCCAGCCGATCGACTCGTGGGATGTGCGCGAAGCATTCGAGCGTAGCCGTACGGTGCTGGAGCGCTACGGCGCGCGCCCGTTCGCGTTCGAGTTCTCTACGCGCGAGCGGGGCGACGAGGACCTCGATAGCAAGACGGTTGCGCGTAGCCCGCGCTACTACATCAGCGGCAAGATCGAGACGCGCGAAGAGGTCGAGGCGCGCAACGACCCGAAGGAAGAGATTCTCCGCAGCAACATGCGATGCAACCACATCGTCGCGGCCGTCACGTGCTGCTCGCCGTACCGCTCGACGCACCCGTTCGACGACGGCGCGATCGTGCTCGACGCCAACGGCAACGAGATCGCGCGTGCCCCGGCGGGCCGCGGGGATGGCCAGACATGAGCGCTGTTGCCTGGGCATTCCTTGTCGCGCTCGCGTTTGCCCTCGGTCGCTGGAGGTCGATTGCTTCCCGCGAGCAGCTCGCCTCCGCGCTGTCGACGCGCGCTGAACAGCTCGCCTCCTTGGCGCGAGAGCTGGAACGTGCGCTCGAGGAGCGTGACGTTGCACGCACGGCGGCGCGAGAGTGGCAAGAGCGCTGTGAGAGCAAGGAGATCGTCTGCGAGCAGCTCAACCGAGAGCTGACGTGGCGCTCGCGTGGTGGGGCGGAGAAATGCTAGACGCAAGGCTGAAGGCGGAGGCGAGCCATGCTCGGTGAGCCAACACTCTGGCAGCGCTGCTGGCCCGGCCTGCTGATCGCGGTCGTGGGCCTGCTCGTGGCCGCGCAGATCGGCGGTGCGCCGTGACGCATCCGCTAATCGAGCGCGCTCGCATCGAGGCCGCCATGCAGAAACTTTCACGCGATATTGCCGCGATGCCGCTCGCCGAGCAGCTGCGATTGGCCGCCGACCTGCTCGAGGATGTGCGGGCCGATCAGCGCCAGTTCGCTCGCGCGATCGCGCTGCATGTCGCGCGCGATCTTGCCAAGCAGATCGGGGCTGCACGATGAGCGACAGACGGCAAAACGGCGAGAGGCTGACAGACGAGGAGCTGGCGGTAGCCACGAGCAACGCGGTTTGCGTCGAGCTGCTCGAGACCAGGAAGGCGGCGCGCGCTCTCGCCGTGATGATCGCGCGCCAGGACATGAACCGCGGTGAGATGAAGCTGCTCTCCTTCTGGATCAAGGACGCCATCGAGCACGGGGCTGACCCGTCGGAGATAGGCCAATGAAGGAGCTGGTGGTGCCCGCGGCCATGTTTCTGGTGTTCGTGCTGGTGTTCTGGTGGGCCGCCAGCAGCAGGCAGAGCGACGAGTGCGCCAAGCGAACGTGCTCGGACAACCGCACGCCGATGGTGATGTGTGGCGAGTGCGTGTGCGTGGAGATGGCGCGGTGAGCCTGCGAGGTCACAGCGGCGCCGTGCTCGAAGTGCGCGGGCGCTCCCTCTGGAAGACGGCGTACGGCCGGCGGCACTCGTGGGCGCTGCACGAGGGCGCCATGATCCAGGCGATGTTCGCCTGGTCGAAGCACGTCCGCGCGCCGGTTGTGCTGGCGTTCGACGGGGACGCGAGCCATCACTTCGCGTTCGAGATGCAGTACGTGGAGGGCGCGAGGCAGCTGTGCGAGCTGCCGGAGCTGGAGCTGCGCGCTGCGTGGAGCCTGCTGATGGAGCACCTCTCGTCCGAGGTGTCTCACTCCACGGCGCAGCACGCGCCGTGGGCGTGCTTCGAGCCGAAGCTAACGGAGCTGAGCGCGAACTTGGGCTCGCTCGCGCAGAGCGCTCCTACGCGTCGCGCGATGGACGCGTGCCGCGAGCGGCTGCAGTCGGGAGTGGACATACCGCACGGCCGATGCCACGGGGACATGACGTTCAGCAACGTGCTGGTGGATCAGCAGGGCAAGCTCGTGCTCGTGGACTTCGCTCGGCAGCTGTTCCAGAGCCCGGCATGGGACGTGGCTAAGCTGCGCCAGGACACGCGTCACTGCTGGAGCTACCTGTGGTTGCCGGCGGGTGTGCAGCCGCAGGCGCCGCAGCTGCTCGAGGAGCTGGACAGGGAGCTGGACGAGGTGTGCGCCGGGTGGAAGGACGCCGCGCCGGTGCTGGAGACGCTGTCGCTGCTGCGGATCGCACCCTACGTGCGGGAGCAGCGCGTAGCGGAGTGGTTGGAGAGGAGCCTGACGAGATGCCTGGCACGCTACTTTTGATGTGCGCGGGTGGCAGCTCGCGCTTCCCGCAGGAGCGCCCCAAGTGGTCGCTGACGCACCCGAGCGGGAACATGATGGCGGCCGAGTCCATCCGCGGGCTCGCCGAGCAGTTCGACCGCGTGGTCGCCGTGTTCAGCATGGAGGCTGTGGACGCGCAGAGGACATGGCTCCCCAATGGGTACCAGGACCTGGAGCGCGAGTTCACGTTCGCGGGCCTGGATGTTGAGATACTGGCCGACCCGAGCCTGGGCCGGTCGCACGCTGCGGACGTGGGCCGCGCGCTGGACCTTGCCGAGGTGGAGGGCCCCTTCGTGGCTAAGGATTGCGATAACTGGTTCTCGCTTCCACTCGCAGAGCTGGGCGCTGATGGGGAGGGTTACCTGGCGGTCTCTTCCCTCATGGACTCGAGCTACCTGGTCGACCCGCGGAACAAGAGCTACGTGCAGTGCGAAGCGGTTAGCCATCGCGCTCCCTACGTGGTGGAGGTGGCCGAGCGGGTGATGCTGTCAGACCTGTTTTGCTGCGGCGCGTACGGGTTCCCCAGTGCGGAGGTGTACCGGGAGCACATGCGCCCAAGCTTCACCAACGTGTCGCAGGTGGTGCAGGCGGCGATCAACGAGAAGGTGACCTTCCGCGCGCGCAAGGCCAGCGGCTACGAGGACTGGGGAACCGTGGAGGCGTGGCAGCGGTACCGGGATACCTTCCGCACGTTGTTCGTCGACATCGACGGGACCTTGCTGCAGGGCGGGCACCGGACGTTCTACCCGCGGTGGGGACAGGGTCAGCCGCTTGTCCGCAACGTGCGTCACCTGAACGAGCTGGTCGCCGGAGGGCGCACCGAGGTCATCCTCACCACGGCTCGACCGGAGTACTGGCGCGCAGCCACGGAGCTCGAGCTGGAGCGGGCCGGCGTGAAGTACCACCGACTGGTGATGGGCCTGCGCCACTGCGCCCGCGTGCTGGTGAACGACTACCACCCGGGCCGAGCCGAGCGCACGGCCAGTGCTGTGCAGCTGCCCCGCGACACCGAGCAGCTGCCCGAGGCGATGGCGAGGTAAGGGGCGTGGGCAAGTTCACAAAAGAGGACGTCAGTCGGCAGGTGCGGGTGCGCCTGCCTCGGCTGGTCGAGCGCGATGGGAACTTGTCTGGCGATCCGATCTGGGTGCGCGGGTTTCTGTACGCGCCGGCCGACGGGGAAGGCCGCGTATCCGTGAACGTGTGCGACCGCAGTATGCGCCTATGTCCGATGAAGGTTACCGAGGACTGCGTAGAGCTGTGGGACGAGCCGATCGAGGACGGCACCACGGAGCGCCCGTACAAGTTATGGCTGTGAACTTACGGAGGTGAGGGCTGATGGAGATTGAGAACGAAACGCCCGAGCGGGCGCGGTCG